>Ga0307997_10000292_pt1 | contig 22816 bp, 25 predicted proteins | sample Davwhametageno36_FD_203165 | JGI IMG/M metagenome (GOLD analysis project Ga0307997, IMG submission 203165) | Marine microbial communities from Davis Island wharf, Antarctic Ocean - #36 | ecosystem: Environmental > Aquatic > Marine > Unclassified | place: Antarctic Ocean: Davis Island wharf... | reverse complement strand
GCAAGGGAGAAACAGACCCTCTCGCGGACAATGTGACTGCCGCGGGCCGAGAAGAAAATCGCCGAATTGAGATCGAAATCACATATTAAACTAAGTATTTATCGTATTTGGTCGTTTTAATATTCGAGGTGACATAATGAGCCAAACAATCAGTAATGATTATGTGAGTATGATCAACAAGAAAGGTTCAGGATATAATATCCCTGTGATTGTGGACGCTATTGTGGACGCTGCCATTACTCCGATGAAGAATATTGTTACAGCTAAAAAAGAGCAAGTTGAGGGTGCAATTTCAGGAATGGCGAGCTTGAAATCTAGCGCACTTTTAAGCCAAACGTCTGTCAATAACCTTAGTGGCAATGACGATTATGGATTGGTGAGTAATGATGCCACAACTATATCTCTTAAGGTAAATGATCGTAGTAAGCTAAATAACGTATCACATACGATAACAAATGTGACTACCGCTAAGCCAATGGTTATGTTGGTAAGCAATTGGAGTTCGCCAACTACTGATTTATATACCCAAGATTATATAGACATCACCGTCGATGGTATTGCCATCGATTCAACTTTGGACAATGTAGCAGGCAGAATGGATATCAATAGTGATACTGCCACCGAGCTCACAGCAAAGTTAAATGCAATTTCAGGTTTGAAGGCGCAGATGATCAAGGTAAATGATAACTCCTATACGATGATGGTGACCAGCGAGCCGGGTTCGTCTTTTACTATTACTGCACCCAGTGATAACAATCGGCTTGATACCAGCGGAACTAATGCAAATACAGACGTGACCGCCTCATCAGTTGCATCTTTAACCTTTGATGGTGTTGCGATAACGCGAAGTAGTAATGCTGTCACGGATCTCATAGATGGTGTTACAGTTAATCTATTAGCAGACAAAGTAGCAGCAACAACCGTAAGTGCCTCCAGGTCTTCGGCTAAAATTCAAGAAAATGTAGAAAGTTTAATAGCTGAGTTAAATGCCTATAAGGAAGACTTGAAGGCTCTTGGGTTCATAGACGAATTTGGTGATGACGATGGCCAATTGGCAAATAACTCTTACCTGCGAAGCGCCAAGAAAAAGTTGATGAACCTGATGTCGGCACCCATTACTGGGTATGGAGATGGCAACATCTACTTCGTTGAATTTGGGATTAAGACTGCTGCAGACGGCTCATATACCTTTGATAAAACAACTTTTGATCGGACATTTTCTCAGACACCAGAAAAATTTGAAGCTCTAACCCAAGATAAGGCCTACGCAAGTGATGCAAGTGTCTTTGTGTATTCAACCTCAGACTCAGATTTGTTGGAGGGAAAACACACATATTCTTTTACCGACTCTTCACATAAGCTAGATGATGGAACTTCTGCAGAGAAGGCTCTGACGCGTACTGGTACGGGCCCTTATACATTTTCCACATTGGATTACCCAGGATTTCTCTTTCAAACTTCGAATGCTAACCTTGGAAACCTTGATATCTATGTAGGTCGGAGTGCCAAAACTAAACTTTTTAACTTTTTTGCCGATGCGTTGGCAACTTCTGGAAATCACGACAAAGTGGTTGATTTGTATAAAGACCGCAGCACCAGACTTGATGCAAAACTTACAAAAATTGATCAGAGGGAGGCTCTACTTCAGGCGATGTACACCAAGCAATTTTCAGAAATGGAAAAAGTGGTTAATACGTCAACCTCGTCAGCGGACTACGTTACACAACTCGTAGACGGCTGGAATAAATCTTAAAAATATCAGAGGGAATATTTTTTTATTTTTTCAATTAGGGTGGTGCGTTGGAGGTGCAAGTCTTTGGCCGCTTCGCTTGTGTTGCTTGAATTTCGCTCTAACGCCTTTTCGATCATTACGATTTCTATATCTCTAAGCAGCTTTCTTAGGTCAACACTGTTGGCGCTATTAAACAACTTAGCAAAATCTTCTGGCCGTGGAGGTGTTTGTTCATCGCTAGAGTGTCCACGCTCAGCACCGCCCAACTCATCAAGAGCGCTCCAAATGTTTGAGGTCTCAGTCAGCCCATTAAAATACGAACTCTGATCAAAATTTAAAAGAGTTTGAGTGACTTGATTATGATCAATTTTCACCCCTGGGAAAAAAACGTGTGCACGCTCCAATATATTTTTTAATTCCCGTATGTTTCCTGGCCAGTCATATGATTTCAGCGCTTCAATGCCACTTTCGTCAAAGCTGATATCTGAACTATTTGTATTGTTGGATTGAAACTTCTTAAGAAGATGAGCCACTAGCTCTGGTATGTCTTCCAGCCGTTCTTTCAGGGTTGGAACTTGTATTGGAAATACATTCAGTCGAAACAATAAGTCTTCACGAAATTTGTTTTGTAACACTAATTCGGACAGATCTTTGTGAGTGGCACACACAATTCGTACATCTAACTGAATGTCCGTTCGTCCCCCAACTCGGGTGACAACAGAGTTCTCAAGAACGCGAAGCAGTTTCGACTGCAGATCAAGGTTCATATCCCCAATTTCATCAAGGAAGAGGGTGCCCTTATTTGCCTGCTCAAACTTTCCGTGAGTTGTCTTTAAAGCGCCAGTAAAGGCTCCTTTTTCATAACCAAACAGCTCAGCTTCCATTAGATCGCGGGGTATTGCGGCGCAATTGACCGCTACGAACTTACCTTTTCTGCGGCTCGCTTCGTGTAAGCTTTCTGCCACCAATTCTTTACCAACACCTGTCTGGCCTTGAATTATTACGGCGGAGCCTGATGTTGCGACCATTGATATTAGTTTTTTAAGCCGGGTCGCTGCGTCAGAAGTTCCAACTAATTTAGAATAGATGACATTCATTAAAAAAAACCACTGATCAATTTTATTGTCCCAGTGTTAAACATAACATATCCACGCTGCTATTTGTACCACCTAAGTGAGGCAATTTCGTTGAACTTACAAAATACTTTATTCGTGTCTCCGACTAGGGTATCATATTGTTATATTTTGATAAATCGAAAAATTATTTTTAAGGGTAGGGGACGCGTCAATTGAAATGGTTTTTAGCGTCACTTGAAATTGCTAAAATCATTCCGGCACTATTTCCGAAGAAAAAAAAATTACCTGAGTTGGAATATGATTTAACAAGGTTCGATGAACAGGATATAATCCTCGAAAGTACAAAGCAAATTCAGGAGCTATTACCTGATATATTAGGACAAGCGCTTGCGCGGACTTGGGTAGACAAGAGGTTTTTAGATGCATTCTACGATCACCCCAAGGAAATTTTGGAGCGTGCGGGTGTGTTTCTTCCCAAGTCAATTTCAGTAGAATTCATCAAGAAAGAGAAAGAAAGACCTAAAGTGGTTGTATATCAGAACAATGGATCAAAAAGAACTCGGCTCCTAGAGCTGAAACTAGTTATGGTGGCCGCGACATGATACGCTGGGTTTTATGTCTTTTTTGCTTATTGATCGTCTTTACTAATACGGCACGCTCTCAAACTGAAGCGATTATGACAGATCCTGACGTATTTGTGGATGCTATTAATGCCTTTGAAAATAAAGATTTTCTGACTGCGGTTGAGTTGTTCACAGTCCTTGCGGATCAAGGCGAACCCACATCACAACACAATCTATCTATCTTGTATTTCAAGGGGCTTGGGAGTCCTTTGAATTACAAGAGGGCGTTATACTGGGCATGGCGCGCATCCTTAGGCGGTAGTGAGCCCGCGATGCGCCTTGTTGACGACGTGCGCGATATAGTCACTGATGAATTGATTGAAGCTGTATCTGAGGAAATAGTCACTGAATTGACTGCTAAGGCTATGTTGGGCGATACAGGTGCGCCAGAGCGTTTAGGCAAAACGTATTATAATTTATTTGTCGAGCCAGACTTGCAGATGGCTTACACTTGGTTGTTAATTTCTCAGGCTTTTGGCTATGAGGCGGCCAGCGAAATGATATCAGAAATCGAAGATTCAATCGAAGTAGTCGACAGAATTATCTACCAAGAAGAAGCGACTGAAATATTCCTTGAAATACCTAAATAGTTAGCTTTTAGGCGCTACTTTTGACAGAAAGCTTAATTTTTTTAAATTTAAGTTAACATGCTGATCAATTATATCAATTTTGGACGCAAGTTGGACCAAAATAGCTTTGCGTTTCTCGGGATCTTCGGGTGAGTTTACGCCAGAATCTTGCTCTATTGAATACTCATTTATGAGCTCGTAAAACTCAACTAATGTATTGGTAACCAAAGGGTCTTGAGCCCTGGAATCAATTCCAGGACTTGATAAAAGTTTCTTCATCTGCTCCAAAGTATTTAAGAGCAAATGGCTATCGTTAATCATCTTATTAACCTACAGCTTCCTGAAAGCTTTCAAACAGTTTTTCGGTTACGACGTCAATATCGATAGGGTAACGACCCTGCTCTACCTTAATCTTTATCTCGTCGACCATCGCCTGATCCACAGGAGGTTGATCTGCAAGTTTAATAACTTGATCTTTGATATTCAGGTCTTTGCTATCAAGCTTATTTACGATTTCCTTTGGCGGCAAGTCTGACACTTGCTTGTCCACTGTGAAGTTTTCTTTGTTACTGTCGCTGACTTGGACATTGGTATTGACGAAATTATTGCTTACTGAATTTATCATCTGTATATTCCTCTCAGAACCTTTAACGACCAGTTATCTATTTATGTTAGTAATTGGTGAAACTTTTTTTTCTGCTGTTACGAGTGCCTTAAATTTTTTATTAGAAGACAAATTTTTCACCAAAACCATATCGCCCAATTTCCCATCTGAGAGAGCCTCTCCATAAGTTACAATGCTTATTCCAGAGCTTCCAGATACAATTAACACAGTATCGTTTCGATTGACCGCATTGTTTGCCAGTATGTGCTGAGCTTTAACCACCAGGTCTCGGGCCATATTTTTTTTTGCTTTACGGCCAATTATATTTTCAATTGTAATGTATGCGCCGTGCGAAGAACGAGAGTTTGCCCACTTCATTACTAAATCATCTGGTTGAATAACTTTTCCCTTTGGAATGTTCCTTTTGGTGAATGCTATTTGAACTGAATTTTTGGTTGCTGTATTGGTTGCATCTCTGCTCCCACTAAGGGCTTCACTCGTTCTAAGTGAGACTGACCAGCTTGCAGGGTTACCACATGCCGCCTTTATTGTGTTCCAGTTGTTTGGACTTTTAGGCGTGATGTAGATCTTTTCAGCACACGGGAAATACGCTCTCCTATCGGATACCAAGATTGTGTTGAAGATACCGATCTTGGTTAAATAGTCTGCGGCAGCTATTCTCAGGTCTGAGCCATAAATCAGCCGCTCTTGCGCACAAAGTGTTTGAGCTGAGAATATAAGAAACATAACAGCGGATATTTTACATAAAATGCTCACTCGAAACGCTCCAATAATTTGATGTGCAATCCATCGAATGAATTTACATTAGCGTCCTGAGACAAGGCGTGAAGTGTGGTTTTATTGTTTCCCATCTCCTTGACTGTAAAATAATGCTGCATTGTCCCAGCCGTTGAAGAGCTGAAAATATCAGTGCTTAATAATCCGTCCTGTAGGCCATACTTAATTTGTAAGTTTTTATTTTTGTATTTTATACGCCCTTTAAAGTTTTTACACTCTAGCTGTTGAAGGGTTTGAGCGATTGCCTCTTGCGCCACGAGGTTAACATCTCTTTGAATGTTTTCTAATCGTTTCCGTCCTGAATTCGTATTGTTGATTAAAACTATGCGCCTACCAAGGTTGATTTCGGTCTTTGAAACGATAGACTTGATGACTTGAGACTCTCGGATAAGTTCAGATTTTGCACTCACGATTAGTACGTTTTTACGTTGAAGTGGGTTTGAATAATTCTTGATGTCAAAATCCAAGCCCACTGCCAATGTGTATGGTGGGGCAGTTGCAATGGGAGCGTCATCTATTTTGTATAGTGAATATTCAGATCTCACAGTTGGGACAGTGTGATTTTGTTTCTTAATATTAAATTTTCCGTCAGCGGTTATCTCAGCCTCTATTCTTCGTTTGATTGATTGTTCATCAATCTGCATCCAGAAGGGTAATGATTTTTTAATTGCAACGCCTCTCCATTGCAATGCGATGTCCAAGCCCAAAGGTTGGCGACATTTTAATGGAACTTCGTCTGTATTTGAGGGCAATAAAAGTGCTTCCAGGCGTGCGGAAAACTTATTGCCATGGTCTTTCGTTGAGATCACCCGGTATCCCGCAATTCGAATGTTTGATTGTGCGGATATTTGATCAAACAATACCCTCCCATTTTCGACCAGAGAAAAACTTCCCAAGGATTGTGCTCCCGACTGCACAATCGACTGAAGGGCATTTGCTATGGCGCGTGCCTCATAGACATTGGGTGGTAGATTTGCGGTCTTGATGGAAATGCCTTCCGCTTCAACGCGCAGCTCGTCCGCAACTAGAACATTGGATGCTAATAATATGCTTAAAGTCATAAATAATCTAATTATAAACATGAAGCCGCCCTAACTCCTAAAGTAGGCCCGGTTTGTAGAGTTTGATGAGCCTATCTAGGTGGGTTTGGCTGACTGATAGTTCTACTATGTAAGTGTCCGAACCGGTTGGCTCAATTTTAACTGTTTCTGCGCCCATTATCGTACCTCGTACGGCTGAACTGAGAACATCAGACGTCAGCATCGCCTCTGCGACAGTTGTCTGGCCGTCTAGCTGTACGCCATGAATTTGTTCTGCCAAGACCCTGTAGGCGTCAAGTTTGGCGGCTCTCATGGCCATCAATCGCCGCTGGTTTAAGTTTTTCGATGGTTGGATTGCTATTGAGGAAAAACCAACAGCTTTAATTGAGGGTACATAGTAGTCAGGCGCGCTCGCGATCAAGCGCTCCGCAACGATAGACTGAGTGTTCTGCAGTCCGGCTTGCTTGGATTGCATTGTCGGCCGGGGCTTTTGTGACTGGCCGAGAGCTTGTAAATTAGTGACGCCTAGAGAGCTACAAGCAGAGACTAGCATACTTAAGGTTATAAGAGATATTGATGCCGAAACAGTTTTTAAGCCCATGATACTTACCCTTTGAGTTTTGAGTTTGGACTACTCCAGCAATTATTGTGCCAACAAATATTATAAGTTCTTAATGATACTTAGAGATACACGGTAGCGCAGCTGGTGAGTAAATCTACAGATGGCACGTTTTATGCTCTATTAAATCTGTAGCATATTTAATTGTAATTATTTCAATAAAAATGCTTATAAAACAGTACTATGTAATGTCATTTAATTGACGCTTTGGAGAAATTTATTAATGCAACAAAGCCAAGCAATAGGGTTTTCATTGTTTGACATAAAAAAAATGTCAGGCTCATTGCTGCCTGTCGGCATTTTGGCTTTGGTCGGAATGTTAGTCTTGCCGTTGCCTGTTGCTTTGTTAGACATCTTCTTTGTGTTCAATATTACAATCTCATTATTGATTTTAATGGTGGCCCTGCATACGCACCGCCCGCTGGATTTCTCCTCATTCCCAAACCTGCTGCTTTTAGCAACCGTTCTAAGGTTGGGTCTCAATGTAGCGTCAACTAGAATTGTACTATCCGAGGGGCACAACGGGGCAGACGCGGCCGGAAAAGTCATTCAAGCTTTTGGTGAATTTATCGTCGCAGGCAATTACGCAGTTGGCCTCTTTGTCTTTGCTATCTTGGTTATCATCAATCTTGTAGTTATCACGAAAGGTGCGGGACGAGTTTCTGAGGTTTCAGCAAGGTTTACGTTGGATGCTATGCCAGGCAAGCAAATGGCGATCGACGCAGATCTCAATGCAGGTGTACTAACGCCCGAAGAGGCAACTGAGCGCAGGTCAGATGTTTCAAAAGAAGCTGACTTCTACGGCTCAATGGATGGTGCATCAAAATTTGTGAAAGGTGACGCGATTGCTGGGATTTTGATCTTAGCCATTAACGTATTCGGTGGCTTAATAATTGGTATCGCACAACACAACTTAAGTGTCACTCAAGCCGCTGAAAGTTATATTTTGCTCTCTATAGGTGATGGACTGGTAGCCCAAATTCCATCACTTTTACTTTCGATTGCTACGGCGATCATAGTTACGCGCGTTTCTTCATCTGAAAATATGTCAGATCACATAACGCGACAGGTTAACTTGTCAGCTGCTTGGCTGCCAACTTCTCTCGTGATGCTTGCTCTAGGCCTGGTGCCCGGCATGCCAAATCTACTTTTTATTGGATTTGCACTTGCTACTGGGTTTCTTGCCTGGAATTCAAAAAAGAAAGAGATCTTAGCAGAGACGGCTGAAGTTGATGGTCCGAATGCTGAAGATGTAGTCGAAGACGTTGAGTTTGGATTAGTGGACGTCAAAGACGCTTCCAAGGTCTCAGTTAATCTTGGATTTGGCCTTGTGACTTTAGTTGATGAAAGTAAATCTGATAATTTGGTGCCAAAGGTAACGCGTTTAAGGAAGGAAATTTCTAAGGCGCTAGGATTTATCATTCCGGGGGTTCGAATTCGTGATGATTTAAATTTGGATTCCTTCCAGTATCAAATAAAAATTGGGCAAAAAATTGTAGCTGATGATGTCATTTATGCTGATAAAAAATTAGCCATCTCTGGAGATAGTACTACGCTAGAATTGCCTGGCTTGAAAGTTAAGGAGCCCGCTTTTGGGGTTGAAGCTTACTGGATAGACAAAGAGCAACAAGCTGATGCTGAAGCAAAGGGTTACGTTATAGTTGAACCCGACGATGTGTTAACCACACACTTGAGCCAGATAATTAATAGTTATGCGTCTGATCTTCTGGGTCAGGAGGAAGTCCAAGAACTACTTGATAATTTAAAAATATCATATCCCAATCTGGTAGACACCGTAGTCCCTAAAGTTATGCCGCTCAATCAGCTCACCTCAGTCATGAAGTGCATTCTTGGTGAGGGAGTGCCTATATCTGACTTGCGATTAATTCTTGAAAGCTTGGGGTCTATGAGTGTCCTGAAGATGGACAATGATGATATTGCGGAGAAGATACGTCCAAAGTTAGTGCCACTGCTTATTCAAAAATTGATAAAGTTTAAAGATACGGTTCCCTTGATTACATTTGCTCCAGAATTGGAACAAATGATATTGACAACTGTTCGGCAAAACCCAGAGGAAAAAATGCTTCTTATTGAGGGAAGTCTTGCGAAAAAAATACTTTCTAATCTGAATGAAGCTTCAGAAGAGTTTAACAAAGAGGATAAGCCAGTGTTTCTTATTGTCGCGCCACAAATTCGCAAACATGTTGCAAAATTTGTGAGATCTCAGCTCCCCTCAATAAACGTTTTGAGTTTTATGGAACTTCCTGAGGATCGAAGTGTCGAAATAGCGTTCACAGTTGGAGGCTTCGATGCGATTGAATAATCGAAATTTTTTAAAGTGGAGCGTGTTTTATGTCTGAGTTGAAATTTAGTGCTGCGGACACATCGCTGGCAATGGAACAAGTGGAACGAAAGCTTGGACCGGATGCGCTTATTCTATCCACGCAACGTCGCGATGGTTTGATAGAGATAATAGCAACAAATGATCCAGACCAGCTTGAAGCTGCAAATGCAAAAGCCGCAGAAAAATTAAAAGCGCGAAAAGCGAAAAAAAAGAAATCTGTGGAAGACCTTGATGGAAAGCCAAATGCGTTTGCCAATATTATCGATGTTGAGACCTCGAAATATCAGGATGCCAAAGCTATTGATCAAGCCGCTTCTGATTCTGGGCAAAAGCCAATGACTGAGCCGAAACTGCGTTCGTTTAATAAATCTGACATAGCCAATGAATTTAGTCGCATTACTGCAGAGCTTCAGCACTTGATCGACGGCACAATGGCCTTTACGCCAGATGTAAATAGCTCTGTTTCGACACGCTCAAAATTAAAAATGTTGGGCTTTAGTAATAAAACTATCGCCTACCTTATGAACGAAGCAGAGCCAAATGTTACCATAGAGGATGTAATTGACCAATTTACTAAGTCAATTGTACATGGAAAAAGCAGAGAATTTGATAATAGCCAAATAATTTTGGTGTGTGGGCCTGAGAAATCTGGCAAAACTGTGTTGTCGCAGAAATTGTCTAAATTTTTACCAGCGACACTAGATGGCCAAGCCAATAGAGTTATCTCTGATCCACTTACTGGTGACCTAAGCTCACTATTTAAACCTGGCCTGGATGCAAACATTACATCATTGTTTAGGAAGAAGTCAGATGTAAGCTTGAATAGTGGCAGATTAATAGTTGATTATGAGGGATCAGTTGATGTCCTGAGTTCTGTTTTGATGAAACTTGAAAGACTTGAGCAAAAACCAAATGTAAGCGTTGTGTACGCCCTTGAGGTTGGGCAAAGTTATAATGCTGTAAAACAAAGTTTTGAAATATCTGGAATACCCAATTTGTGCATAGCTTTGACAAAAATGGATTTATTGGAAGTTTCAGTTAATGAGCTGTCGGCTATTTCTGATTTAGGCAAAAAGATCCAGTTTTTTTCAGGTTTAAAAATACTAGAAGACGGTCTTGATTTTGCAAAAGTTTCTGTAATGAAGGATTTTTTAAGTAACTTAGTCAAACAGGAAGATTGGTCTTAAGATGGTGCAATCACTAGCCTTTGTGAGCGGGAAGGGAGGGGTGGGAAAAACTTCACTCGCCATAAATTCTGCAATTAATTTATCGCTAAGCGGTTTTAAAGTAGCTGTCTTGGATGCCGACTTTGGACTATCAAATGCAAATATTATGATGGATGTGAAGGCAGATAAGACAATTTCTGATGTACTCGTCGGCAGTTGCTCGCTGGAAGATACTATCTGTCATACGCACGCCGGAGTGAAGCTTATTCCAGGTGGGTCTGGTACTCTAGACACTCTCAACTTGGATACTGAGCAACGTTGGAGGGTCATTAGATCACTTGATGCAATGGAAGATGAACTAGATTATTTAATCGTAGATACCCCTGCTGGTGCATCCAACTCAAGCATCGAATTCGCGGCAGCTGTGGATCATGTTGTGGTGACACTTGTTGGTGAACCTACTAGTTTTATGGATGCTTATGCATTCGTAAAGGCGTTGCACATTGAAAAAGGTGTCATTGATTTTTCAATTATTGTTAACATGGCAAAGAATGAAAATACTGCTCGTAAGGATTTTAAAAGTTTCGAAAAAATAGCGCTTATGTTTCTACCTGTCCGGTTGACTTTTATCGGATGGATGCCGGGCTCTAGTGATGTCGTTCAGTCTATTATTGCGCGAAAACCTTTTATATTGGATAAAAAGTCTAATAAAACTGTTGGAAAATGTATGGATTTGATAACAAAAAAACTTGAAGAACTACAGCCTCAAAAAAAATCAGGCATTCATTTTTTCAGCTCTGATATTTGAGTGTAAAATGTCAAATCCTTACGATACCAAAATATCAGCGGATCGATTGATCGAGGCTAATCTTTCACTAGTGAAGAAATATGCTTTCTTTTACGCTGGACGTGTTCAAAAAGCAGCCGAAGTTGAAGATCTCTTACAAGTGGGAATGATGGGTCTTATTGAGGCTGCTCATAATTATCAAAAAAAAGAGGGTGTAGCTTTTGAAAGCTATGCGCGGTTGCGAATAAAAGGGTCAATTGTTGATTATCTCAGAAAATCTTCAAATCTTTGTCGTGCTACGGTAAAGAAAAAACAAAATACAGACAAAGCTCGGCGGTTATTAGAAGCTAAACTTGCGAGGTTTCCAACTTCAGAAGAAATTGCTGCGGAGTTGAATATTTTACCTTCTGAGTTTGCGACTTGGGAACATAGTTTTGCAGCAAATCAGAATCAAAGCATGGATGAGGTGACAGAGTTATATGGTGATTTTGTTCTGTCTATGGAGCCCAATGTTGAAGATAAAATCTTTAATGGAGAGCTTAAGGAATATTTAAGAGATGCAATTAGTCAGCTGAACCAGCAACAAATTTTGGTTGTGGAACTATATTATGTTAAAGAATTAAATGTTTATGAAATAGCAGAAATTCTTACCGTTAGTACGGGACGCGTTTCCCAGATTAAGTCGGCAGCAATAGCCAGATTGCGTGAAACCATCGAGCTGAAACTAAAATAATGGCAGTATTGCCATTAAAGCCAACCTATGAAGAGTTGCGATTAACTGTTTCGAGTGCGGAGTTGGTTCTGCCTGGTTTGAACAAGGTTGAAGAACTAATTTTAGCTTGTGAGATCTCGTCTCTACCCAATCATAATTGTAACTTAGTTTTTGAAAGGGCTGAAGCACGAGGTGAATTCACTGGCAAGATGCTCTTTAAGGCAAATAGGCCTTTAGTAAATGCCTACTTCACCTTGAGTTTTTCAGATTTTCAAAAATTAGAGACGATGTGTGTTGGGGGTGAACCAGTTAGGCCCATAACAATATATCTGAAGATTGAAAAAAGCTGTGAGGTTCATAATGGAGAAGTCTTAGTTACAGGCAAAGATTTTGTTTTACGCGTCTGTGATATATCCTGGAGACAACCTTTATTTTAATTACATTTTGAATTTTCTAAGCTCACAGGCGTAAATGCTTATTTCTCCATTGATAGTTTCGATAATATTCAATCTGTTTAGATTTAATTTATATTTTGAAGATTTGTATTCGAAGTGAATGGTGTTTTCTTTAACTTGGGATAATGAAAGTCGTTTTGAAGCTTGACCGTTCTTCTCAAAAGATATGGTCTGTTCCTCAGTTAACTGGGTGTATGTAATTTTTAGGCTATTTTCTGTGTGCTTACAGATCAAGAGATTACTTTCGTAACGCGTATTTTGCGTCATGAAAAATAAAACTATCCCAAGAATTACCACAGCAGTGATTGTGAGAAGAACTTCTTTGCGCATTAATCGAAGTATTTCGCTTTTTTGTCTGATACCAATCGTTCAGCATCAATTCTGCTAACTTTAATCACCATGTCTTTGGCAAATTTAACGCCATTATAAGTTGTTGTTTTTATTATTGAAATTTCAATTTGATCATCAGCATTAATTCCATCGTCATCGTCATCGTCATCGTCATCGAAAAGTCCGTCAAGGCCGCTGCCTAAATCGTCGTCGTCGTCAGTTCCAGAAAAAATATTTGTATTTTCCAATTCATTGAGTGAGTAGACAAATGGCTCATTCATCATGGCATAAATTTTATTTCTGATAATCCAACTTCGTGCTGCGAATAACGCTAGGCGTGTGGAGCTATACTTTTCGTCTGAGAGCAATGTTTTTACTTCATCCAGAGCCTGGTCAAAGGTGTGGTCTCCAAATTGAACAAGAATTTCGTTGCGCGCTTTTAACATTGTTGGTGTGAGCGATTTGTCTTTTTCGTCAGCCATAATGAATCTCCATTCTGATTTGGCACACTCCTTGCAACATTCACACCAAACCGAACATTGCAAGTGATGATAGTAAAATGAAATCGATAGCAAATCATATACAGACCCATGCGGATGCACTCAACCTACGCGCTAAGCGTAATGAGATTTTAGCATCAAATATTGTAAATGCTGCGACGCCAAATTTTAAGGCGCGAGACATTGATTTTTCGAAAGCATTGCAAGCTCGTATGGACGTGGGGCCTGTATCAGTTTCTAACGAACGACATTTTAAACTTTACACTGGCACTGGTGACGAGGGGGCTCAATTTCGCCAGTCCGTCAACCCGTCCCAAGATGGCAACACCGTGGAACTTCATGTCGAACAAATGCAGTTTTCTGAAAATGTAATGAGGTATCAAACGTCTTTAGAATTTTTAAACCGTAAATTCAGCGGGCTAATGTCCGCGATTAAGGGGGACTAGATTGTCTGATATCAAAAATATCTTTGACATAGCCTCACGGGGCATGTCTGCCCAGATGGTACGGCTTAATACCGTAGCAAGTAATCTGGCTAACGCACGCACTGTAGCTTCGTCTGATGCAGAAGCTTACAAGGCGGTGAAGGCTGTCTTTAAAACTGTCTATGCGGATGACGTACAAAAGACTGGTGTTTCGTCGGTCGACGTAGATGAGATTGTTCAAGTCGATCGACCTGCCGAAAAGTCGTATCAGCCAGGGCACCCAAAAGCCGATGAGAACGGGTTCATATATACTGCAGCCGTTAACGTCGATGAGGAACTAGTCGAGATGCTTGAGGCTTCGCGGCAATATGAAAACAACGTAGAAATGGTCACAACTTTGCGTGGCTTAATGATGCGAACCATTAGTATGGGTAAGTGAGGTTATAAAATTATGTCATCAATAGATCCGTCAGCAGCTCAGACTGCACTCTTTGAAAAATTAGGAATATCGAAAGCCATAGACGCTAAACAGGCAAATTCTGATAGTTTAGGTCAATCGGACTTTTTGAAATTAATGACTACTCAACTACAAAATCAAGATCCCTTTGCACCCATGGACAACGGTGATTTCATCGCTCAAATGGCACAGTTTTCGACTGTTACGGGAATTGGCGAAGTTAATTCTTCTCTGGGCAAGCTTGTTGATAAATTTGATCAGGGTCGGATTGCGACTGCTGCTAATCTTCTCGGTCATTCAGTTTTGGTGCCAGGAAGCGTCTCAAGACCAGATGAAAATGGTGAATTGCATGGCGTGCTTGATTTACCGCAAGCGACTAGCATGGCTAAAATCATAATCAGTGACGCAGATAGCGGAGAAGAACTGAATGTAATGGATTTAGGGCCGCAGGCTGCCGGTATGGTAGGTTTTTCTTGGAAAAACATACCAGAAGAAATTCAAAATTCAAATCGCCGCATCCAAATTAATGCAACAATTAACTTTGGCGATGGCCCACAGGAACTAAACCCATCTGTTTACGCACGTGTTCTGTCAGCGTCTATTGGATCTGGTGAAACTGAAAATGTTCTGCTTGATGTGGAAGATTTTGGGCAGATGGACGTCAGTACGGCCGTTAATTTCAGGTAGTGAAAGTTAACTTTGGGCAGCTAGCCTCAAAAATTTATGTGGCGAAAACTTTGGCACAAATATTGCTTTCTAAACATCAATAAAAATTGAACTAAGTATCTATAAGGAGTGACTTGATGTCGTTTTATACAGCACTTACCGGCCTCAAAGGCGCGCAGACCGATATTTCAACAACGTCGAACAATATTGCGAACGTTGGTTCGAACGGGTTTAAGAAAAGCCGAGCTGAGTTTGGTGATATTTTCGGATCGACCCCTTTGCAGGCAAAGTCGGTTGGTGTCGGATCAATGACAAAGTCAATTACTCAACAGTTTTCTCAAGGTAACATCGCTACGTCATCGAATTCATTAGATATGGCGATATCAGGGCAAGGTTTTTTTGCGCTTCAGGCTGGTGGCAATGCCCAGCAGACAGTTTACACAAGAAATGGTGCCTTTAATGTAGACGATGCCGGTTTTGTTGTTGATAGTAATGGCCAATTTTTACTTGGATATCCAGTAGATGATGATGGAGGTGTTTCGGACAAGACATTGGCTGGAGCAAATAAGCTTCAGCTCAAATCTGAATACGGTGCCCCAAAGCAAACAACGACAATGACTATGGGTGTCAACCTGACAGCTAACTCACCAGTGCTCCCAGCCGATAATATATTTGATGCCACTGACCCAGATACTTATACTTCAAATTCGTCGGTCACTATATTTGATGGTGCCGGCAACCCTCAATCTGCGACTGTCTTCTATTTAAAAACACAGAATTCGACTGATACTGATCCAACATTCAAATATGATACAAAGCTAATAGTGGATGGCTTGGAAATTACACCCAAGCTCACACGTGCGGTTAATCCGCAAGAGGCTGCGCTGTTTATTGATAAGTTTGGGCAGCAGTCCACTGTACCGCAAGACCCGGCTTATATTTTAGAGGGTAAAGGGTTTCCACTTTACAAGGCTGATGCTCTTGGATCTCCTGTAGAATCTACACCTGCAGTCCTTAAATCTAATGGTATTGAAACGTTTTTGGGAGATGGGCGGACTGTTACAATTGTTACTAATCCACTTGAATTTAAGTCAACTCGCGAATCTCAAACTATTAATGGTGTGGCCAATCCAATTGGATCAACTTTCTGGGGTAAAGATTTCCTTTTAATTGATGTGGATGCAAGTGGTCCTGTTTCAATAGATATTCCGCCGGGTAATTATAATGGGACCCAATTAGCTGCAGCTGTGGAGGTCGCGACAAAGAATGCCTTCGGTGATGATAAGAAATTTCAGCTTACTGATAATGTTGATAATAAGTTTAGCATTGACTTAAAGGTTACGACTGGAGATGGCTTGTCGACAGGTCTTGCAGTCCCGATAGAAATCGATTTGCATGAGGCTTCAATTGTCAACACCATTGCTCAAGCTGAAGCCGGTATGACTAAAGGAAATTTCCTTACTCACGCTCAAGTGCGAATAAATGATGAAATGAATTCGTACATCCATGCGGTAGGTGGTCAGGGAGCTGCTGGAGTAGATGTTGCCAAAGTGACGGCCTTAAAAGCTGACGGCAAGCTATTCAAAAAATTAGTCTCTGGCGCGATTCCGAATACAGCCATTCCTAAAGCTGGCGTTCCTGCGGCAAGGATCACTGGTAATGATATCGTGACCGTTATCCATAAAACGAACGCAGCTGATAATACGACCGTAATTCCTACTAATAGATTTGTTGCCTATTCCAATGACACTTTAGGTGCATCTGCTGACAAGCCTGCCGTAAAGGCTTACGATAATAAAGTAGAAGCTAGATTAGCTGGTGGCTATGGTGTTCACGCCGCTGGCACGCCTAATGCGGGGAAGCCTTATTTTGAGGTTCCTAAAGCTGGATTTACTCTTACACCTGAAACAGTGCGATTTATGCAGTTTCCTGATAATACTAAAACCGTTAGTGCGATGACAACATTTTTTGGTGACAAAGATATTACAGTTGCCAGTGTTACTGCTACGGGAGCGTCAGATGCCAATCATTATATTGTAACATTAGATTACGCCATGAATGGTGCAACTTTTCCCGCCATCAACTCTGGTAACGAACGTGCTATCCAAGTTTTAGCAAAACCATCTGATCATATAGTGGCTTACTTTGAAGATACCGAAGGTTTGGTATCGGGTGTAAACGAAGCATTTTACACAAATAAAATCGTAGTACAGGAAATTGGTGCATCGGCTAAAAGGACAGTCGCTCAAACGACCACGACAAACGTCGGTGGCACTGGGCTAGCGTTTGCAACAGGAAATATGGCGTCGGGCCAAGCTGTATCAACGTTGGGGTTTGATACTAACACCCTGACAACAAATTGGATTGATGATCGCAATCCAGCAATAACAATTAACTACGATGAAACAGAACAACGCCTAACCTTCGACGCCGACAATGCTCAGTTAGGATTGGGCACAGGCATCGGTATGAATAACTTTACAGTCTATAGCCAAGTTCTTGCGGCGGGGACCAACGGAGTAGGCATACAGGCTTATGGAAATAACAAAGATGTCAGCTTATCAACTGATGATAAAGCGCTTGGCAATTCATTTGTAAATGATGGGCCTGATCTGCAGGCTCAAAACAAACGCTTTGGTATGGATGTTTATTTTGACACCGTTAATAGTGCTTTTGAATTCAAGAGTGGCTCCACAGGTGAAACATTGGGTGCCAATACAGCCCAAGGCATCGCCGTAAACCAAACTAAGTCTGATATTAGCATTGGGCGGTATAATTTAACCGTCTTGGGTGAAAGAGATCCTACAGATGCAGCTGTTTATGCTGCCCATAAGATTGGGGCAGGTACAAACCAAGTCCTTGGCTTCCCTCGAGAGGGTGAGGTCGGTTTCACCGCCGCGACAGGTATAATTTCCACGCCGGCAGTAGCTACGGGGGCGGAAGCACTCGTTGACATGAAAAATGCATTTTCACTTACAACTGCAGGAAATGAGAATAAATTTAATGTAGTTGCAAACGGCGTAAGCGCGTTCATTTCTCTTCCAGAGAAAAACTACACTGGCGTAACTCTGGCAACAGCTTTAGAGGCGCGTATCAATCAAATGCAGCACCCAAATACTGGTCAACCAGTTGGTGGAGTAGATGTCACATACAATAATGTGACTAATAATCTAGTTTTCACCACGGGCACCACTGGTGACACCTCAACTTTTAAAATTGAAGGTGCGTTAAGGTTTGGTTTGAAAGATATTCCCTTGGGTATGGGAAATACGACTGAGATAAAGACACCAGTGCAAGCCACAGATGAATTAGGCCGTCCATTGTTTGTGTCTCCAACGGGAGAGGTAACAACACGTACTGACGAATTTGCTGATAATATTGTAAAGGACTTTTACCCTCTATATTTGGATGATGGCGAACTTACCTTTAATAAGGCTGGCCAATTAACTAGTCCTATTACCAAAGTGACTTACGACGGTTTGCCAAATGCCAACATAACAGTTGACTACTCAGAGGCTACTCAATTTGCGCAACCATTTTCTGCTCAAAATGTTAGCCAGGATGGGGCTGCTGCTGGGCGGCTGACCAATCTTGAGATTGACAACTATGGCAATGTGCTAGCCGGTTATTCCAATGGTGAAAACGTAAGTTTGGGTAAAATTATTATTGCTAATTTTAATAATAATAGTGGCCTTAAACAAATTGGAAACTCAACGTTCACATCAACTGCCGCAAGTGGTGACCCTGAACTTGGAGAAGCTGCAGAGGATGGTTTTGGTAATATTCTTTCTGGCTCACTTGAACGTTCGAATGTTGATATTACGGAAGAGCTCGTAAATTTAATAACAGCACAAAGAAATTACCAGGCTGCAGCAAAAGCAATGGAAACTACAACCAGTATGACGCAGACAATTATCAACATTAGATTATAATTAGAGGCTCTGCATCATGGATAGAATGGTTCAAACTGCTTTAAGCTCTATTACAGGCTTAAAAGATCTTAAATTCGATTTGGCCAACAATTTAGCTAACGCTAATGTTCCAGGCTTTAGAAGAGATTTGCCAAATGAGGGCAGTGCGGGCTTTCTGTCCACATTGAATCAAGCAACAGCTCGAATATTTCCCCTAGAGACAGGCGGGCGTATTTTTTCTAACGAAGCAGGTCAACTTGACAATACTGGTGTTGAAACTGATGTGGCGCTTTTAAATGAATCATATTTGTTTATTCAACCAAAAGATGGTGACGTAGCTCTCTCCAGGCGTGGTGATTTAGGCGTAGATACTCAAAACCGTCTTGTTGATGGAGTAGGCAATCTTGTCTTGTCTGATGGTCTTCAACCGATAGTGCTGCCACCATTTTCTGCTATGAAATTTAGCGACAATGGTGAGGTGATGGTGCGACAGCCAGGTGCTTTACCTGGTGAATTTACCAGTATTGGTTTTTTGGGTTCTACTTCGGCATCTCCCGCAGACTTAACTAAAAGTTTAGACGGCAATATTCGAAAGCTCGATGGTTCTGTGCCTGACGCAGATCAAACCGGATTGTTTGCTCAGGGCGTATTAGAGGGATCTAACGTCAATGCCATTGAGGAAATGGTTTTCAATATGGAAATGCAACGCCAGTTTGAAATTAACGTTAAGTTGATAAAACAAGCTGAAGAAATTGATAAAGCGGGCACTAAGTTGATGAGTCTCCCAACTTAAAAAACCTTTGGCACGATCTTTGCAACTTCTGTGAAGAAGTCAGTTGAAAGGTCGATAATATGTCAACAGCCGCAATGCACGTAGCTAAAACTGGTTTGAATGCCCAGCAATTTAAAATGCAGGTTATCGCCAACAATTTGGCAAACGTTAATACGACGGGCTTCAAGCGTGATAGAGCGAATTTTGAAACCCTTTTTTATCAAGTTATAAAAGAGGCTGGTGCTCAGACTGCTGATGACACAGCTTTAACATCACCACTTGCAGTTGGAACCGGTGTAAAGGTCGTGAGCACTCAAAAGCTTTTCACTCAAGGAGGTTTAGTCAGTACGGATAACTCGCTTGACCTTGCAATTGATGGAGCTGGTTTTTTCCAAGCGTTGATGCCTGATGGTAGGATTGGATATACAAGAGCTGGAGCCTTCTCACGTAATGCTGATGGATTAATGACTACCGCAAGTGGTTACGTTGTGCAGCCACAGGTTCAAATCCCTGAAGATGCAACAAACATTAATATTGCTGCTAACGGCGCAGTGAGTGTCACAGTGCCAGGTAATGATTTTGCGCAAGAAGTTGGGCAAATAGCTTTGGCTAATTTTGGGAACCCAAGGGGGCTGCTGCCAATCGGTCAAAACTTTTTGGTTGAGTCGACTGAAAGTGGCCAACCTCAGGAGGGTGCACCTCTAGACGGTGGTTTTGGTTCGGTTATTCAAGGGTTTGTTGAGGGGTCAAATGTTAATGTCGTGCAGCAATTAGTGGACATGATTGAAACACAGCGTGCCTATGAGGTCAGCTCAAAGTCTATTACGGCTGTGGATGAAATGATGCGTTACATCTCGAATAATCTGTAGGTCCAAACATGAATAAATCAATCATAATTTTTGTGTTTTTGCTTGCTGGTTGTGCTCAACACAACGAGGATCTCAAGGGAATTGATTTTGAACCCATGTACCCTCAAGACATGCCATTTATGGAAACGAATAATCAGTCAGGGACGATCTTTAATTCTGCTCAAGGCAACTTATTTTCAATGGAATCCAAGGCGCAAATGGTTGGTGACATAATAACTGTCGCGTTTGCAGAAAGTTTTCAGGCAACAAAATCGCAAAATGCAGCGACAAGTCGTTCATTAGATAATTCGGTAACTTTGCCCAGTATAGCGGACTTAATTTTACCAAGCAGAACCAACGCAGCGGATCTTTCTTCCAGATTGAAAGCCGGGAGTGAAAATAGTTTTGCGGGTAGTGGCTCTTCTGCTCAATCAAATTCGTTAACGGGCCAAGTTTCTGTGCATGTCGTGCGTGTTTTTAGGAATGGCAATCTTGAAATTCTTGGGCAGAAAAAGCTGACGTTAAACAATGGTGATGAATACATTCGAGTGCATGGCATTGTCCGACCACAGGACATTGACGCAGAAAATGTTGTTTCGTCCGATCGGATAGCCAACGCAAACATCCAGTATATTGGTGCTGGCGATATAGCGGAATCGAGTAAAAAAGGTTGGTACAGCAAAATTCTCGATAACGTAAACCCTTTATAAAAGATGTCATGATGAAATTAATCCCTCGATATCTATTGCTTAGCTGTATGCTTACTTTTTTTGTTTCGGTAGCTAATGCCGATAGGATTAAAGATATAACTTCATTGGCTGGAATCCGTTCCAATCAACTCGTGGGCTACGGTATTGTAGTTGGTTTGGCTGGGACAGGAGATGGCAATACTGGCATCACATTGCAATCTATGCAGTCATTAGTGGCACGCTTTGGAATAACGAGTGAAGTTGACGGATTTAATGGAGATAACGCTGCAGCGGTAATGTTGACTGCGGAGCTGCCACCATTTTCCAAGCCCGGCCAGACGATCGACGTAACCGTTTCTACTATTGGTGGCTCGGAATCTTTAAAAGGAGGCACACTTTTAATGTCTCCTCTTCTTGGTGCCGATGGTGAAACTTATGCTATTGCTCAGGGTAATGTGGTAGTTGGGGGCTTAGGGGTTGAGGGCGCAGACAACTCTTCTTTAACAGTAAATATACCGACTGTTGGGCGAATTCCCAGAGGTGCGTCCGTTGAGAAAATTGTCCAAACAGCCTTTTTGGATACTGATTTCGTAATTTTAAATTTACATCAAGGCGACTTTTCGACTGCGTTTAACATTTCAGAAACTATCAATGACACCTTTGGTGAAGGGATGGCGACGCCGCTTGATAAAAATAGTATCCGTGTAAGGGCGCCAGCAGATCCGAGCCAAAAGGTTGGCTTCGTATCCATGTTAGAAAATTTGGAAGTTGAGAAAGCATCTCCACCCGCTAAAATCATTATTAATTCGCGGACTGGTACTATTGTTATAAGTGGTAATGTTAAGGTGATGCCTGCGGCGGTTGCCCACGGATCTCTTTCAGTCACCGTGAAAGAAGATATGAATGTTGACCAAGCAGACGCTTTAGCAGTGGGAGCTGGAGCAAATGCAAACGCCGGGCAAGCGGTTCAAAATCCTGATACTGAAATTGAAGTTAAGGAGGATATTGCAAAAGCATTTCTCTTTGGTCAGGGAGTTTCACTAAGCGACCTTGTCGATTCAATTAATGCCGTCGGTGCAACGTCATCTGACTTGGTGGCTATACTCGAAGCTTTAAGAGAAGCTGGCGCACTTAATGCTGAATTAATCATAATTTAGGGGATATATTAATATGGCTTCTGTTCTAGATGCTCAAAATTTGAATTTTGAATTAATGACCCCGGTGTTAAGTACGGGCAGCGCAACTGCTGGCAAAAGTGAAGCATCCAAAGAGTTGGAGGGTGCAGCAGGTCAATTTGAGGCAATTTTTCTTAAAATGTTTCTAGACCAAGCTCGACAAAGCAAACTGAGTGACGATATTTTAGGATCTTCCGCCAGCGATAATTTTCAAGAAATGTTTGATAACGAATTGTCGCAAGCAGGTGGATCCTCTTTAAACTTAGGGCTGACTGATGTCATCATTCGCCAATTGAGAACAGACAAGGTTGAATAGGTATTTAGATGGGAGACTTATTTGATATCGGCAAGGCTGGCATTAGCGCTTACAAAAATAGCCTAGCTGCAACTGGTCAGAATATTGCTAACGTTGGAACGGAGGGCTATGCTCGCCGCGATGCCTCTATTGAGGAAATAAGCTCTGCTAATGCCGACATATTAACTTTATCGAACACCAGTGGTTTAGGCGTCCGAATGGG
>Ga0307997_10000289_pt1 | contig 22994 bp, 18 predicted proteins | sample Davwhametageno36_FD_203165 | JGI IMG/M metagenome (GOLD analysis project Ga0307997, IMG submission 203165) | Marine microbial communities from Davis Island wharf, Antarctic Ocean - #36 | ecosystem: Environmental > Aquatic > Marine > Unclassified | place: Antarctic Ocean: Davis Island wharf... | reverse complement strand
CTCGGTCTAGGAAGCCTTCTGGTGTTTGGTGACCTCCTCGGTATTTTTCGGTGGCCGCAGTCCAGATTTCCTTGAGGCGTGCTTGATAGGTATAGTTATTCATGGTTATGTGGGTGGAATTGCTGATTAAATAGTAAGCTTACGAACATCGGGCGAAAAATCAAACAGATGCGTGGGGGTGGTGAAGCTTGAGGTTGGGAACCTCAAATATTTTCCGGCCTCGAATCATGCATTAAAGCGAGTGGCGCGGTATGGTGGGGCCCGTTATTCACGCTTCGGGTCGTTAATTTTGGAGATGGCTAGTGCACTCTAGATACTGACTGGGCCAGGCGGCGGACCTCTTGAGGACGATTGATTTGATCGGCATCTTCGTCTGCTCTGTCAGATTGATGACTTTGCTCAAGCCGACGCTCTGGTTTGGGGAACAGTGCGGGAGATGGCGAACGCTGCGGTGACCACGATCACGAAGACCACGCTGCTTACTTCACTTTATGAGGATCGTAGTCGGCCTGCCATTCTGAAACTAGAATACACACGGGAGGGACTCCGTTTGCGTAAAACCAAGAGTCGAGGGCATATTGTTGACTGGTTTCGTTGTCGAACAGCGATGCGGTTTTGTGCGGCAAGCGTCCGCTCAGGAAGCCGCGGTGTTGTGGATAGCCGATTCGGTGGTGTTGGATCAGATCGTTTTTATGGAGGAGTATCAGCGCGACGGTGGTGTTGGCCGCTTCGGCGATACAATCAAGTTGCGGACCGGTAACCACACGGCGATCGTTTTTCATGTTGTCGGCCGACGTACCGTTTTTCGCTCCGATGATAGTTTCCATCACACCGATCGCGAGCATTATGCGATCACGTTCCTCAGCTGCGCTGACTGGGCCAGGCGCAAAGATATCGAGAACACTTTGCCATTCTTCAGCATTGTAAGCCAAACACGAAATTTTGCGGCACCCGGCGGATGCGCACACTTCGAAGTTGCTTACGGTCGGTTCCAGTAGGTCGAAATGACTCAGGTAAAGTCGAGGATCGCGTGTCGTGCTGCAGCCGCTGACGAGAAGCACGGCGCAGAATGCCAAAGCTAGGGTGCGTATCATGCCAAGTAGACCCACCATAAGTTGGTCCGGAGGGCGCAGACAGTCCGACTACTTTTTATATTTGAGCGCTGCGGCGATGAAGTTGGCGAACAGTGGGTGTGCCGCGTTTGGCTTAGACTTAAACTCTGGGTGAAACTGCACGCCAACAAACCAAGGGTGGTCGGGGATTTCAACGATTTCAACGAGGTCACGCTCTGGATTGGTGCCTGCAATGAGCAGTCCCGCTTTTTCGAGTTGATCGCGATAGGTGTTGTTAAATTCGAAGCGGTGGCGATGGCGCTCTTCGATCATTTCTTGGCCGTATGCGTTATAGCTCAGACTGTCTTTGAAGAGTTTGCATGGGCAAGCGCCGAGGCGCATGTTGCCGCCCTTGGTCTCCAAGTCTTTTTGGTCCTCCATGATGTCGATCACAGGGTGCGGAGTTTTGGCGTCAAATTCTGTGCTGTTTGCGTCTTCCAGACCGGCAACATTACGCGCATACTCGATCACGGCGATCTGCATGCCGAGGCAAAGACCGAAATAAGGAATTTTGTTTTCACGCGCAAATTTAGCAGCTGCGATTTTGCCGTCAGTGCCACGATCGCCGAAGCCGCCTGGAATGAGGATGCCGTCGAGTGTGGCTAGATATTGCGCTGGATTATTGTCTAGGTCTTCAGCGTCGATCCGGACGATACGCACTGCGGCGTCGTTGGAAATGCCGGCGTGGACAATCGATTCGTAAACCGATTTGTAGGCATCTTGAAGCTCAATGTATTTACCGACGACACCGATCTCCACCTTGTGACTCGGTGCTTTGAGGCGGCGGACCACGTCGTGCCAGACCTGCATGTCGCTGTCGGGCGCGTCCAAGTTCAGACGTTCGATCACAAGATCGTCGATGTTCTCAGCCTTAAGTGCGAGTGGAAGTTCGTAAATCGAAGTCTCTACATCCATCTCTTCGATCACAGCCTTGACTGGCACGTTGCAAAAGAGGGAGAGCTTTTGGCGCATGCCATTTGTCATCGCGTGCTCGGTGCGGCAGACCAGAATGTCAGGTTGGATGCCGATCTCGCGGAGCTTGGCGACGGATTGCTGACTGGGCTTAGTCTTCAGCTCGCCCGCAGCTTTAAGGTATGGAAGTAATGTGCAGTGTAGAAAGAGCACATTTTCACGGCCGACTTCGAGATTGAATTGGCGCATCGCCTCTAGGAAGGGGAGGCCTTCGATGTCGCCGATGGTGCCACCGAGTTCGGTGATGAGTACGTCGACGTCATTTCCTGCACCGTCGTAGATGCGTTGCTTGATCTCGTTGGTGACGTGTGGGATTACCTGAACAGTTGCGCCAAGGTAGTCGCCGCGACGTTCTTTTAGCAGGACGGTCTCATAGACTTTGCCGGATGTAAGATTATTGAGCCGCGTTAACTCGCCAGAAGTGAAGCGTTCGTAGTGGCCGAGATCGAGGTCTGTTTCCGCGCCGTCGTTGAGCACATAGACTTCTCCGTGCTGAAAGGGGCTCATCGTGCCCGGGTCGACATTGAGGTAAGGGTCAAATTTCTGTAGTCGCACCTTTAATCCGCGCTGCTCTAGCAGGGCGCCGAGGGCTGCAGACGTTAAGCCCTTACCGAGTGAGGAGACCACGCCTCCGGTGACAAAAATATACTTAGTAGTGGTGGGCTGTGGCTGCGTCATAACAAAAAACGGAAGCTGGCAATGAAGTCGCCGCTCCCGTCCGTGCATTCAATTCTCTGCCCTTCGCACATGGCAAACTTTTTCAACGAAATCTTGGGAAGTTTGCGATATCGGATAAGCAGATCTGTTTGAAGTATTAATGGGGATAAGTTCGATTAATTTAAGGGTCGACAGATCAAAGGTGAATCGTCTCGGTTTGCGAATGATACGTCAGCTAAGATTAATAAATTTAAAGGGCTGTAACCTAATAGTCCTTATGGCCTCTTCTAATATATCGAGTGTCCCACTCTAGTAGTTTGAAAAAAAATGCGGCCTGCCATAAGGTCTTGAATTACCAGAAACTAAAATTATGAGTTCACTTTGCAGCTTTTTTAAGTCCACCATCGGTCGGAAGATATTAATGGCCCTTTCGGGTCTTGTTCTCGTGCTGTTTGTGCTGGGGCACATGCTAGGGAATCTACAGATCTTTCTTGGTGCAGACGCCATTAATGCCTACGCTTACAAATTACACCATGTGCTGCCTGCATCGGCACTTTGGGCTACCCGCTTGGTTTTACTCGCGACCATTGCAGTTCATATATGGGCTGCAGTTTCGCTGACTCTAGACAACCGCAGGGCGCGTCCGCAGGGATATGACGAAGACAAGCCGATACAGGCGAGCTATGGTGCGCGAACAATGCGTATGAGCGGAATCATTCTGCTTTCTTTTATAATATTTCACATTGCGCATTATACGGTCAGGATTGTTCCTTCGATGCAGTACGATGACCCTGCGGTGCTTTCGCCGGTCGAAGTGCCGCTGGTTAAACACGGTCTTATTGTCATGGACGAGGGGCAACCGGTGATGACTTTCAATGTTAATGATATGATGGTTGCTGGTTTTCAGGTTTGGTGGGTCTCCGCATTCTATGTCATCGCAACTGGGCTCTTGTGCCTGCACCTTTCCCACGGATTCAGTAGCATGTTTCAGTCGATGGGTTTACGTAACTCACTTTGGCGCAAACGCCTCGATCGAGTTGCACTTGCTTACGGCTGGGCTATTTTTATAGGATTCGCGGTTATTCCGATAGCAACTTTGGCAGGGATTCTAAAGGAAGATCCACTAGGCGGTGCTCCTGAGCCCGTTGTAGCAATTACTGCAACACTTCACCAATAGGACTGAACGATAATGAATCTTGATTCAAAAACTCCTGAGGGGCCGCTCGAAGACAAGTGGTCATCGCACAAGTTCAACATGAAGCTGGTGAACCCAGCTAATCGCCGCAAGTACCACGTCATCGTGGTGGGTTCGGGCCTTGCTGGTGGAGCGGCCGCGGCGAGTCTCGCTGAGCAGGGCTACAATGTCTCGTGCTTCTGCTATCAAGACAGTCCGCGCCGTGCACACAGTATTGCTGCGCAGGGTGGCATCAATGCATCCAAAAATTATCAAAACGACGGTGATAGCGTGAAGCGTCTTTTCTACGACACCGTCAAGGGTGGCGACTACCGGTCTCGCGAGGCTAATGTCTATCGGTTGGCTGAGGTCAGCGCGGACATTATTGATCAGTGCGTGTCTCAAGGTGTTCCATTCGCTCGTGAATACGGTGGTTATCTCGCGAACCGGTCATTCGGTGGTGCTCAGGTTTCTAGAACCTTTTACGCTCGTGGTCAAACGGGGCAGCAACTCCTCCTAGGCGCTTATTCTTCGTTAAGTAAGCAGATCGGTCTCGGCAAAGTGAAAATGTATAACCGCCACGAAATGCTCGATGTGGTCAAGGTTGAAGGTCATGCCAAAGGGATTGTGACCCGCAACATGGTAAATGGCGAGGTGTCTCGTCATGCCGGCGACTGTGTGGTTCTAGCCACGGGCGGTTATGGCAACGTTTTCTTTCTTTCGACAAATGCACAAGGGTGCAATGTGACCGCAGCATATCGTGCTCACAAGCGCGGTGCGGGTTTCGCTAATCCTTGTTACACGCAGATCCACCCAACCTGTATTCCGGTTCACGGTGATCAGCAGTCGAAGCTTACGCTCATGTCTGAGTCGCTGCGTAACGACGGCCGTATTTGGGCCCCGACTTCGCCGGCCACTGCCAAGCAGATCCGTGAGGGTAAACTCAATCCTAAGGATGTCGGTGAAGACGACCGCGATTATTTCTTAGAGCGTAAGTACCCCAGCTTTGGTAATTTAGCACCACGCGACATTTCGTCCCGTGCCGCCAAGGAGGCCTGTGACGACGGCCGTGGTGTCGCAAGCACCGGTTTAGGTGTGTTCCTCGATTTTCGCGATGCGATCGCCCGCGATGGACAAAAGACCATTGCAGAACGTTACGGCAATCTCTTCGAGATGTATAAATGCATTACCGGAGATAATCCATACGAGACACCGATGATGATCTTTCCCGCGGTTCACTACACCATGGGTGGCCTCTGGGTGGACTACAATTTGCAGTCCACGATCCCTGGCATGTTTGTTGGTGGTGAAGCAAATTTCTCGGATCACGGGGCAAATCGCTTGGGTGCATCTGCGCTGATGCAGGGATTAGCCGACGGCTATTTTGTGTTGCCCTACACTGTTGGAAACTACCTTGGCGAACAAGGGGTCGCCGCAGCAGGTCAAGTGACGACTGAGCACCCCGCATTTGCGGAGGTAGAAGCCGAAGTTAAAGCCCGTATTGATAAATTCATGACGATCGGAGGAACTGAATCTCCGCGCTCATTCCACAAACGCTTGGGAACGATCATTTGGGAAAACTGCGGAATGGCCCGCAGTAAGGAGGGCCTCGAAAGGGCGATCCAAGAAATACAGGCACTCAAGAAGGAATTTTGGAGTAACCTCCGTGTTGTGGGAGATGCCGACAATTTGAATCCTGAGCTAGAGCGTGCGGGTCGAGTCGCCGATTTTATAGAATTCGGTGAGCTCATGTGTCGCGACGCACTCATGCGCGAAGAATCGTGTGGTGGTCATTTCCGCATCGAGCACCAAACCGGCGATGGCGAGGCCAAGCGCGATGACGAAAACTTCACCTTCGCGGGCGTTTGGGAGTATCAGGGCGACAACGTCGATCCCGTTCTTCATAAGGAGGCACTCATTTACGAAAATGTTAAGCTCGTCACCCGTAGCTACAAATAAGCCAACCACTACGAACGATGGAAAAAACAATGAATCTCACTCTTCGCGTTTGGCGTCAGAGGAACCGTCTGGCCACTGGTAAATTTGTGACCTACAAACTCGAAAACATATCAGAGAGCTCCTCGTTTCTTGAGATGATGGATATTCTCTCCGAGCAACTCGTTGCAGGGGGGCATGAAGGAGTCGCATTCGACCATGATTGCCGTGAAGGTATCTGTGGTTCGTGTTCGATGACAATCAACGGCGTACCGCACGGTCCACAGCGCGCAACGACCGCTTGCCAACTGCACATGCGTCATTTTTACGATGGCCAGACCATCACGATCGAACCCTTTAGGGCACATCCGTTTCCAGTTATCAAAGACTTGATTGTCGATCGTTCGTCGTTCGATAAAATCATCCAGTCTGGTGGCTTTATTACCGGTCGCACCGGAAGTGCGATCGAAGCGAATGCAATACCGATTGACAAGCAGACCGCTGACTATGCGATGGATGCCGCAGCATGCATTGGTTGTGGCGCCTGCGTGGCAGCATGTCCAAACGCGTCTGCTATGCTGTTCACTGCAGCCAAAGTTTCTCACATGAACAGCCTTCCACAAGGAAAAGCCGAGAAGGATCGTCGCTCTTTAGCGATGGTGACTACGATGGATGGCGAGGGTTTTGGTGGTTGCACCAATATCGGCGAATGTGAGGCGGCTTGTCCGAAAGGCATATCCCTCAATATGATTGCACAGCTGAACCGAGATTATGCAGTTGCCCAAGTGAAAAATTTCTTTCAACCGGTTCTTTAGTGCGCCTGTTATTATAATTTAAAAAGGCGCATTTTCATTTGGAAATGCGCCTTTTTTGTCGCTCGAAATAGTGTCGTCAACTTGATTGCATGTGTGTGGTTTTTTGCCGGATAAATTAGGGTTTCGTCACAGTGTATGTCTACGTTGAGCCTATAATCATAGTCGATTTACCGGTTTCAGATGACACTGTTTAAAGTTCATTTTACCTGCGAGATGGGCGACCTCTCCCCAGAGACTGCTGATCAAGCACGCATCGGCGATTGGCCTCCCGCAAAAGGGTTAAAATATATTTGCGAACAGCTTCAGAATAGATGCAATTCAGCCTTGGCCATGAACAATCGACACCTCATCCGTCTTTTTTTGTTACTTCCTTTCGGAGCTTTTTTGTCTGCGGAACGCGCTTCACCGTGGAAAGTCGAGCGGAGCTTAGGTTCATCTGAATTATCCCTTGCTTCGATCGAGCGAATTGTCATCCCCGAGGCTGCGGGTAAAAAGCTTTTGGATGCGGTTCAAGATTTAAAATCTGTCTATGAATACCGAGTGGGTCAGCAACTCGATCTGCAGGACGCCGCTCTGGCAAATGTTAAGCAATCGATGACTCTGTCCCTACGGAAGCCTTTTGATTCGACAGGAAGTTTTGTGATTATCAGGCAGCGTACTCGAATTGATATTGAAGCGGCTTCGCAAGATGGTCTCACCAATGGAATTTATGCGCTGTGTGCCGACGTTTTTGGAGCGCGTTGGTATTGGTCCGGTGACTTAGGGCTGGAATATGTGGGCGAGATGCGATCCAAGTTCCCCAACAAGCGCTGGATTGAAGAACCCGCTTTTAAGCAAAGGCGGTTCTATCCGACTGATACTTCTTACGGTCGCCGAAATCGATTAAACCAAGCGTTTGAGTTTAACCACGCCTTAGCAAAAGTGTTTACGCCACAGTTGTTTAAAGATTCACCCGAAGTATTTTCAACGGTGCACGGCCGAAAGCGTGAACCGAAGGGTAGCAGCCAAACCGATCCTCAGCCGCACTTAGCCCATCCGAAGTCAATCGAGTTGGCGGCGCAAACAGCGTTGAAGCACTTCGAGAAGCATCCCAACAGTCGGAGCTTCTCGCTCTCCATTAATGATAATGTGTTGTTTGACGACACGGATTTGACGCAGGCGGAAGTCACGCCACTGAAATTTTTTCGCACGCGGCCCGACTATACGAATTATGTGTTTGGTTTTATGAACGCTGTTGCTGAGAAGGTATTCGAAGAGGCTGGAGCTTGGCAAAATGAGCAGGGCGAAGACCGCTATTTAACTGCATTGTCCTATTTCTGGACGGAACCCTCACCGAGTATCTTGATTCACCCGCGGGTGATGCCGGTTTTAACATCCGACCGTGCACAATGGCACGATCCGTTGTATCGAGCAGAGGACAAGGCTCTGATCAAACGGTGGGCGAATTCTGGAGCTGAACGCGTCGCCACGTGGGACTATTATTTTGGAGCGCCTTATCCGTATCCACGTCAATTCAACCAGTGGATTATCGAAAGTATCCGCTACCTGAATACTCAAGGCGTGGATGTCTTTTTTTCACAGCTGCCTTCAGTGTGGGGAATGGATGGGGCCAAGTCGTGGTTGGCAGCTGAACTCTTGTGGGATCCCTCTCAAGACGCGGAGGCCCTGTTAGACGAATATTATACGAATTTTTTTGGGGCTGCTGCCAGCCCGATTCGCAAGTTTTATGAATATACGGAACATCACCGCAACCAGAATGAAGGCAAAGCGGATTGGATTAAATTCTATAAGGATGAGGCAGGTGTCGGCCTTTTTGATCGCGCAAGTTTGGTGAGAATGCGCGCTCTGCTTGATGAGGCTACCAACCTAGTGGCTGCAGATATTAAGCGATCGCAGCGAGTTCAAGTAGTCTCAGAGGCATTCACGTTCACGGAGGCGTATGCCGCCTACCATCGTTCGCGTGGAGCGTTAATACAAGCGACGCTCGAAAATCCTTCAGAGCTCACGAAAGCTCTCGACGACTATCGAAAATTGAAAGGTCGTTACGAGACACTCGCGCCTCAACTCATTGCTAAGCCTGCGCATTCGCGGCTAAGTACGTTTGATCGTCAGCTGCAGTCCGATCCTGAAACGATGGCTCTGGCTAAATTAGCGCGGCTGAACCGTTTACCGGAAATTGAAGATGTGCTTAGTTTGAATGCCTGGGCCAGCGATTCTAAAGTGTTTCGTTCGACGTTTAAAAATGTGAATCTAACGCACCGTGGCAGCTATTGGCGGAATTTTATCGGACCTGAAATACCCAAAGTTTCGCACTGGCATCTTGATTTCAGACCAGCCGAGCACCTCAAAGTGGTCGGTCTGTTAGGAGAGAGTAGTGGTATTCGTATATCGGGGGCTGACGCATTTTCAGTTTTCAGAGACGTTCCAGTGACTCCAGAGAGTATTTTTATATTGAAAGCACATATGAGTTGGCAGGTCAGCCCTGACAATCGGACCCAGATTAAGTTAATTTGGACAGATCGAGACGGAAAGCATTTGCGGACTGATATTCCGCTACAGTTACCTTGGGGGCCTTCGGGAGGCTTTCAAAATGTAGAAATTCCGTTTCGTTCGCCGAAGAGAGCGTACGACGTGCGCCTTCATTTTGTGACGTCGCGCCAATATGCGGGCGACTTTCTTGAACTGAAAAGCGTTGATTTCGGAGAGCTCTTTGTTCGCTAGGCGATTCTCTAAGCTGATGCAAAATCGGGACGAACGCGTGCCCCTGCAAGCCGAGGGATCCAGCTGAAAATGCGCGGAGCAGCACCTCGGATTCGACGGCGGTCTTGTCCGTTCTGATTTGGTTACACTTGCCGCGCGAAAGTCGGTCGATCGACTCAACTTCGATGGCGCGTGTTTTCTCAGGCGCTTTCCGGCCTTTTCAAAACCCAGAGGATCGGTGGTATTCGCGCTTTCCCCTCGGGTTCATAACACTTGATACTGAACCGAGCTGCACGTTTCTGATGCATCCAGTTGGCGATCAGGTCAGCTTCATCTTTCCCGCCGGGATGGCCGCGGTATGCGGTGACGAGGAGGATGCCTTGTGGGTTTAACCAAGAGACGGCTATGTCCAGTGCTTCGAGTGTCGACTCCGGATGGGTCCGGACCGATTTATCACCGCCAGGCAGATACCCGAGATTGAAGGTCACGGCGGAGACGGATTGTTGGTATTGATCGTGGAGCTCTTGGAACAGCGTGGCATGATCTGCTTCATAGAGTTGGTAGTTGGTGAATCCCTCCGCGTTGAGTCGTTCCTCGGTCGCCCGAATTGCCGCAGCCTGAATATCCACCGCAATTACGCGGCCGTCACTGCCGACCAGTTCAGCCATTTTAAGGGTGTCGTAGCCATTTCCTGCGGTGGCATCGACTGCGATGGCTCCCTTTATTAGGCGCTTTTCGAGGTATTCATGAGCGATCTGTGTGAGTTGCATGGCGTTTAGTTGGTTACGTGTCGAAGCGCGCACTGTCAGTCTCGGGGTCTAAGTCAGCGGCGTCGAAGATGTGTGCGATCAACTGGCGGCTTATCTCCGGAGCGACCGAGGCGCCTTTGGAGCCCAGTCCGTTCAGGACAAAGATACCTTGGTCTGTCGAGTGCTCGCCCAGGAGGGGGCGTGCATCAGGAGTGCTCGGACGAAGCCCGGCTAGGTGGGCTTCAACTTCGAGTGTGTGGTCGTCTTTTAAAATTTCGTGGGCGGCTTTGAGCAGCGCTGCTTTGGCCGTCTCTGTCGGTGAAGGCGAGAGATCATTCTCGTCGTAGGTCGCCCCGATACGAAAGCGCTCAGATTCATAGGGGAGTAGCCATTTTGTGCTGTGGTAAATGCTGGGTGGCAAGTTCAGCGTTTTTGAACGTAGTATAAGAGTCTCTCCTTTAGCGGGTGTGACGGGTAAGTGGCAGAACCACGGATTATGCTGAATACCAGTGCCTTCGCAGAAAAGGACTCGTTGCGCATCGATGTTTACATAGCGCCAAGTACCTTCAATCTTCTTTAGGTTTTCGTAATCAAAACACTGATCGGTCAACTTACCTTCACCCGTGAAATGAGTCTGGAGGGCCTGAATCAGTTTGGGCAGGTCGACGTAGCCGCCTTGTATAATCTCGAAGCTACCATGCGTGTCGGCAATCGCATCAGGGCCGCCTCCAGGCTCCGAGTAGCCACCTAATACTTCTCTATATCTTGGGTTGCGCTGTCGTCTGGCGCAGCGTTTTACATCATCTGCGTTCTGGCAGTAGCGGCGGATCGGTAGAGGGTAGTAGACCTGGAAGTTGAAGTATTTTTCAATGGATTGGTAGAGCTTTGCGGCCTCGGGTAGAAGTGTTTCAATATTCCAGCTTTTGGTCATCCATCTCCCAGTCACTGGATTGATAATACCCGCGGCGGCTGACCACGCACTTGGCAACTTGCGACTGCCGATGATTTGGAAAGGTAGCCCGCGTTGCTTGAGGCGCCATGCAAGCAAGCAGCCCGCTAAGCCTGCGCCGACGATTAAAGTGGTAGCTTTTTCTTGATGCTTGATGGTTGTTTAAATCGGTTGAATGTGTATTTTAACGTAATTAAGTGTTATTTATTAATTAAGCGCCTGTGAATATAATTCATCGTATTTGTGAGCGGTTTTTCAGTTCTCCGCGTTATCTGCCTGAAAATAGCACGCGGGCGCAACGCGGGACCTTTGGAGAAGACTTGGCCGCGGATTATTGTAAACGCAAACTGGGCTATAAATTAATCGTCCGCAATTGGCGCTACAAGCGGGATGAAGTCGATTTGATTTGTCGAGATGGAGCGGTTCTAGTCTTTGTCGAGGTGCGGGCCCGCGCTGAAAACGCACTGGTTTCGGGATTTCATTCCGTAGGTAAACATAAAAAAGAGGTTTTGCAGCGCGGCTATAAGAACTATTTAAATCGCTTGCAAAATCCGCCTAAACATTTCCGTTTTGACATTATCGACATTGCCATTTCCAACAAGGGGAGTAGTAAAGTTCGCCATTACGCAAATGTGCCGCTTTTTAGTAAACATTATTCCGCTCAAAATCTTTAATTTATGACTGACCAAACCGAAGAACAAAGACATCCTTTTCTCAAAGGGCTGAGTAAGCATCGTGGCGCGCCTCCGACAGTGATGGTCATCTTTGGCGCCTCAGGCGATCTGACTGCACGTAAATTAGTTCCTGCGATTTTTAATCTTGGCGTGGATAACTTGCTGCCAGGAGAGTTTCATTTAATCGGCTATGGCCGTAAACCGATCGAGGATGAGTCCTTTCGCGAAATCATGGATGATGCGATTGGCGAGCATTCGCGCCGCCCGCTTAACAAAGAGATCTGGGAGCGCGTGCGTCACAACATGGTGTATCACGACGGCGGATACGACGATCTCGAGGCCTTCGAGGCGCTGGCGGACCGGATCAACAAGATTGAGCAGGATCTTGGGCGCGACGTGCAGCGCTTATTCTATATTTCAACGCCCCCCGGTGTGTTTCAACCGATCATTGAAAATCTCGGTAAAAGTGGTATGGCCAAAGCCCATGTGCACACGAAAGTTGCTGCTAAAGTCATTATTGAGAAACCTTTCGGCCGCGACCTCGAGTCAGCTCGTGAGCTAAATGCTACAATTAACCGTGTCTTTGAGGAACCGCAGGTCTATCGTATCGACCATTATCTCGGTAAAGAAACGGTTCAAGACCTTTTGGTGCAGCGCTTTGCAAACTCAATTTTCGAACCGATGTGGAATCGCGAATATGTCGACAATGTGCAGATCACGGTGGCGGAAAGTCTCGGTGTGGGCACACGTGGTGGTTATTACGACACCAGCGGCGCGCTTCGCGATATGATTCAAAATCATACTATGCAGCTGGTCGCACTGACTGCGATGGAGCCGCCTGTTTCGCTCGACCCCGAGTCGATTCGCGATGAGAAGGTCAAGGTTCTGAAAGCGATTCAGCCATTAGAACTTAAGGCAGAGGGCGGAGATGTAGTGCGTGGTCGCTACACGGATGGCCTAGTGAGTGGTGAACCAGTCAAAGGCTATAAAGAGGAGCAGGGTATTCCTGGGGAGTCTTCGACTGAGACCTACGCCGCGCTGCGCCTCTCGATCAACAACTGGCGCTGGCAAGGGGTGCCTTTTTATATTCGGTCGGGCAAACGAATGGCACGTCGAGCGAGCGAAATTGCGATTCAGTTTAAGCGCCCTCCGGGTATCCTTTTTTCGGAGGGTAAGAAATTCAACGTCGCAGCGAATACGATGGTGATCAGTATCCAGCCTGATGAAGGTGTGACTTTGGTGATGAATTCGAAAATCCCTGGGCTGGAGACGCGGACACAGCCGGTGAAAATGCACTTTCGTTATTCGACGACTTTCGGCTCGAATACGCCTGAAGCATACGAACGTCTGATTCTCGACGCGATGATTGGCGACAGCACGCTCTTCATTCGCGGTGATGAGACCGAAGCATCTTGGAAGTTGGTGACGCCCATTCTGAAGCACTGGGAAGAGTGCGGTCAGAACGGCATGGAAGAGTATGCCTCTGGTTCATGGGGTCCACTTGCCAGTGAACGGTTGCTCTGGGAGAAGGGCCACCAGTGGCGCCGTTCTGGCTGAGCCCTTTGAGGCGACACACTCCTTAGAATTAAAACGAATTTTTGTATGGCTGAACTAATAGACGCACTTCCTGGTATCGCGCTTCCTGTGGGAGAAGTGACTACCCGCCTAGCTACTATGTGGGATGGTGGACCGAGCAGTTCCCCTTCGGAATTTCGTGCATTGCAAATGAATGTGGTGCTACACTTTGGCTTGGATGTCACTGCTGAAGAAGCTCGCGAGCGGTTCGAGACCGTGCTCAAGTTCGCACAACGTTACCCGAGTCGTATTATTGTATTGTGCCCGTCTCGTGCGGTTGGCGACGGATCGATGGGTGCGAAGTTGTTTAGCCAATGCTATATTGGAGAATCGCATCGTGAAATGTGCTGCTGCGAGGCTTTATTACTCAGCTATAAATCGGAAGATTGCGGCCATCTCGCGAACCAAGTGTCGGTCTGGTTGGAGCCTGATCTACCGACGTATCATTGGTTCAGTGGAGTTCCACCAAAGCGTGTCGAGATCTACCTGAAGAATTTACTGATTGGTGTGCGACGGTGTGTCTACGATAGCAGTGTCGAAAAAACAGATTTGACCACTTTGGACTGGCCTGAATCTAGCGAGTTGCGCGATTTAGCGAAAGCTCGTTTGTTGCCCGCCCGCCAAGCGATCGGACAGTTTTTGAGCGGATATACTATTGAGGATCTCCGTTGTGGACTTGAGCAAGTGACCGTAAATCACTCTGAATCAGTGTCCGGAGAAGGTCAGCGGCTACTCGAATGGGTACAAGAGTGCCTCAGCGAAGGTGAGAGCGGCGAAGGCGAGAGCGGCGAAGGTGAGAGCGGCGAAGGTGAGAGCGGCGAAGATGGAGCGACTAAGTTCGTGCTCGGGAAGTGTGAAGGCGACCAGTCTGACTGTTCGCTTTCGCTGGAGTGGAAATTCAACGACGACCGCTATTTTAAATGGCGTAAATTCAGTGACGGATCGTTTGGTGAAATTCAGGCTTCTCTGGGAAAGGCAGTAGAAAAAATCCCGACGCGCATAAAGCCATTAGCTCCTGAGCAGGCACTGTCGGAAGCGCTCTTCTTCTAAGTGTAGAGAGTCGCTACCCAGTCAGTTGGCTTCGAACCTACGAAGAATCATCTATTGGTCTGCGAATGTTTGCTTCGCTTGAACTCAGTACCGAAAAAGGTAATGGCTATCCTTTCGCCTCGAGCTCGTCGAGTGCCGTGATCACATCGGCAGCCTGCTTTGCCGTGGAAGCTCCTAGGTCGCGCCAAACAAGGATGCCGTCTTTGAAAATGTATGCTTGACGACTCCAGCGGTTTTTACCGAAAGCTTTACTGACGGTTTGATCGGTGTCGGCAATCAGCGAAAACGGTAGTTCGTAGCGGTCGCTGAACGCTTTTTGGAGTTTGATCGTGTCAGAAGATACACCGTAGATTGTTACACCGCGGTCTTTCAGCAGATCCCAGCTGTCGCGCAGACTACACACTTGTTTAGTGCACCCTCCAGTCATCGCTTTGGGGTAGAAGAACACTAGACTAGTGCCTTCGCTTAGTTCAGAGCCTAAGTTGATAGGCTCGCCCAATTCGTTGATTGTGCTAACTTGTGGTGCTGGAGCACCTATTTCGATTTCAGCGGAGAGTAAATTGGCAAGCAGTGAAAAGATCATGGTTATTAGTGGGATTGCTTTCATTGACAACTATCGTGAATGTCGTCTCTACCTTACAGGATGTTGCTCCGATCAGATCAAATTCCGCGATCTCTCAGGCCAGAATGCTGTCTTCGCTTTCGGATTATGCTCTGAAACCCTTTTTTTAGGCGTTGCCGCCCGTAAATACTGGATTTTGCTTTCCGCATCGTTGAATGGTTGTCTTAGTTTTTTCTACACGATATATGGATTACAAAGAGCATTTTGATTGGGTTGCGCAGAACGATACGAAGCCTCGACTTAAACAACGCGGCTTCCATTCGCAGATTGTTCGTAAATTGCGACATCATATTAGGCCTGGTTCGCGAGTGCTTGAGTGGGGCTGTGGCAGGGGTGATTTACTGGCGCAAATGGAAGCTTCGCGTGGTGTAGGTGTTGATCTGAGTGCCAAGATGATTGAGCAAGCGATTGCGAAGAATGGCAGGGAGGCATTTGATTTTCGGCAAGGCGACCTTCAAACCGAAGCGGTTGATGAAAAATTCGATGCGATTGTCATGGATTATTTGTGCGGCTATTTAACGGATGTTCAAAAATGCTTCGAAAATGCGCACGCTTCCTGTCATCCTAGGACGCGGCTGTATATAACTTCTTTAAATAATTTATGGAAACCATTCTTTTGGTTAGGGCAGAAGATGGGGTTTGTTTTAAAGCAACCACCGAGCAATTGGTTAACGACGGACGATCTAGTGAATCTACTAGAGCTATCAGGCTTTGAAGTGGTCAAAAAGAGTAGCGAGCAGTTGTTCCCGTTCAAGGTTCCCCTGCTCGATGGTTTCCTGAATCGCTATTTAGCCCGGTTGCCAGTGTTTCGGCACATGGGCATTTCGCTTTTTATCGTCGCGCGTCCGATCATGAAACCCTCTATTGAGGGTGAGGTTAGTTGCTCAGTCATTTTGCCCGCGCGCAACGAGTCGGGCCATATTAAGCCTGCGCTTGAGCGGATTCCGGTGCTCGGTAACAAAACAGAGCTGATTATCGTTGAGGGTAATAGTACCGATGATACGTGGGAAGTGATTCAGAAGGAGGTTGCTGCGTATCAAGGGCCTCTCGAAATACGCTATATGAAGCAACCCGGGAAGGGTAAGTGGGACGCGGTATATGCCGGATTTGCAGTCGCTAAGGGCGATGTTCTGGTCATCCAAGATGGGGACCTCACTGCTCCCCCTGAAGACTTGCCTAAATTCTACCAAGCGGTCGCCAGCGGTCGCGCTGAGTTCGCCAATGGCAGTCGTCTGGTCTACCCGATGGAATCTGAGGCCATGAAGCCTTTAAACTTTTGCGGCAACAAGTTTTTCGCACTAGCTCTTAGCTTTGTAATTGATCGTCCGATCAAAGACAGCCTCTGCGGAACAAAAATGCTCCTGCGCGAGGATTATGTGCGCTTGCTGAATCGAATCGAAGAATTTGGGGAGTTTGATCCTTATGGAGATTTTAACTTAATTTTTGGCTCTTCACTACTCGATCTTGTGATCCGTGACGTGCCGGTGCGCTACAAGGACCGTGCATATGGCGACACCAATATTTCGCGCTTTTCAGGCGCGGCGTTACTCCTCCGTATGACTTGGTTCGGCCTTCGAAAACTGCGTTTCCATAAGTAAAAGAATAGAACTGTTGAATGTCGGTTGGTGTCTTCTTGTCTTGGACCTCGGATGGCCATGTTTAAAATAGTCGGGGGGGCGTGGCCAACTGCACCGAGGTATCACAGTGAGTTGATCGTCGAGGCGAATGAGGATCGCTTCGCTCTGTCTCGCCGTCGTCAAACCCGCGTCCCTCAGCACTTTCCTGCTGTTAAACTACTTTAAAATGGCTCCGCCAAATGGCCTGTTCTGGGAGGATTCCCTAGGGATATTGAACTTGCTAGATAGTTTGGCTTGAAAGAGGCGTTATGCGACGCACCTAGGACCTTGTGTAGCACAGGATCTGAAGCTGCGGGAGGCGCTGATAACAGTGACCCGACTGGCACGAGCCAGTGTGATACAACGTTCTTTTTCGTCCACTGAGATGACTCCTTTGCACGGCATTAGCGTCATTCATATGTAACTGATGTCCTCGGATTAAATCGCTGCGCGAGACCGATCCCATTTTGCAAATCTATTTGTTTGGCTGCGGGGTCTCCGTAACCTCTTCGGGCTTCAAGAAAAAGCTCAGAGTTATGTATGCGAACACTCCGATGACGATTCCGCAGTCGGCTACGTTGAATGCTGGGTAGCGCCCCCCGGGCAGAATATAAGGAATTGCGAAGGGGAGGTGGAAATCGAGGAAATCGATGACGTGGCCGTGGATGATCCGGTCGGCCATATTACCAAGCACGCCCCCTACCAGTAGGCCGAAGACCCATTGCACTGGTTTACGGTGCAGTTCCAAACTGTGGCGAAGTTTATAAATCGCGAACAGTGCCACGACCGCAAATGCAGCGAGAAAGCCTCCGTAACCGGCGAGCATCCCCCAGGCTGCGCCTTCGTTGCCAATATGCACTATATAGAAGAACCCTTTGATGACTTCGATCGAATCGGGATAGAAGTAACTGCCGAAGGGCAGATCTGGATGGTTGAAAATCCAAGCCTTGGTGATCTGATCGAAGACAAAGACGATCGCAGCGACGATAAACAGTCGTTTGTAAGAAGTGCTGGATGTTGAGGCTTCCATTAGGTCTGAATGGTTGTCTGATCGTGATCTGAATCAGCAGCGACTTTCCGAATCAGGAAATTTGAATCGAATCATGAGCAAATGTGTGAAGCAGGCGCGGACTTACTCTTCGTCCTCATCTGAAACGATCTTAGGAGTGTCGGTGCCATCACCAAAAATACCACCAGCGTCGCGGTTCACTTTACGGCGTTTGTTTTTCTCGTACTCGGCTTGGCCTTCAACGGAGAAGCGAGCAAAAGGAACTGCCTCGAGGCGCTCCTTTGGAATCGCCTTTCCGGTGACCTCGCAGACGCCGTAGCTGCCGTCTTTGATTCGTTGGATCGCTTCTTCGATCTCGTTTAGCGCGTCTTGTTCGTTAGAAACTAGGCTGAGCGCGAAATCACGATCAAAGGTGTCGGTTGCCGCATCGGCTTGGTGGTTACCATAACCTGATGTATCTGAGTCCTCCCGAGAGGAGTGCTTCAGTGTATCCGAAGTGTGCAGATCCAGTTCGTCGCGCACATGGCCGCTCAGATCTATCAGTAGCTTATAGAATTTTTTCCACTTTTTGGGCACGCTCGTCTCTTCGAGTGTCTTGGGTGCCTTCTTTTCGGCGGGATTAAAGCCCAGGATATCAGCGAGTGATGCTGCTCCTAACACGCGCTTTTGGACGGGCTGGTCGTCGACTTCAACGGCTCGTTTTTTGACTGCTGGCGCGGCTGCTTTAACGGGAGCTTTCTTTTCTTCCTCTGGTTTTGCCTTCCGTTTAGAAGCCATCAACGCCTCCACATCGTCGAGCGAGAAGACGATCGGGGTAGCCTTCTTGTCATCGCTCGATGCCGTCACACCGGATCGGGCGACCATCGCTCTGGCTGCGGTTGGATCAAGTTTCTTATGAGAAATAGTTGGTTCAACCGAGTTCTTTTTTACCGCTTTTTTTGCAGTAGTCTTCGCGGGTTTTTTCTTTGTAGTCATCGTTATAAATGAAATTTTTGAATTTTAAAGTTACTTAGATATTTGTTTCAGTGCTTCTGCGCATCGAGGGGACACCGGGCCCCACTCTTCAGTCTCAACGAGGGCTTCTACCCAGCGCCAACTGCGTGGGCAGCGAACACCGTCGGCGTGAGCGACTTCGATAGAAATTTCTGTTTTATCAGGAGATTCCGTGACAGAGACCTGCGAAAGTATGAAGAGTTCCGGTAGGTCGGCCTCATATTTCTTGAGCAGGGTCATTGTCGGGTCGTTCACAGGTCCTGTGATCGCCGCTCTGGCGTCGAGGCTCTGACCGATCGCTTTGTTCTGGCGTAGCTCTTCTAGTTTGTCGTTGAGCTGTTCAGAGAGGAATGTGCGCAGCGTGTTAATCTCGCCAGCGATCTCCGAGTTGTCCCAGCCTTTTTGCACCGATGGCCATTCTTCGAGGCTGATTGGCTTATCGGAGAAATCGGAGTCCGTCTTCGCGAAGCTCCATGCCTCATCCGCGGTGTGCGGAACGAGCGGGGCAACCAGGCGTGTGAATACATTGAAGATGATCGAAATCGCAGTCTGTGAAGAGCGGCGCAGCGGATTATTCGGAGCCGCCGTATAAAGGCGGTCTTTCAAGATGTCATGGTAGGTCGACGAAAGTGTGTTGGCGACAAATGGGTCGATGTATTCCTTGAACGCGCGGTGGAATTCGTAGGCTTCGTAAGCTTCGGTCACGTTACGCACAAGTTGTGCGAGTTCGTGGAGCGCCCACTTGTCGACCGGGTGCAAGTCTTCGAGAGGCACCGCATCCGTCGCCGGATCGAAGTCGTAGACGCTGCCGACTTGATAGCGTAAAGTGTTGCGCAAGTTACGGTAGTTGTTTGCCACGTTCTTGACGATCTTATCGGATACAGGCACGTCGCCGCGGTAGTCTTGCGAGCAGATCCAGAGGCGCACGATGTCAGCGCCGTAGAGCTTGATCCATTCGGGCAGAGGGCGTGCCGCGCCGTCGCTCTTAGAGAGCTTGGTGCCGTCTTCCTTTACAATGAAACCGTGTGTGAGGACGTTTTTATAAGGAGCGACTTTGTCGGCGATCACTGAAGTCCAGAGCGAGCTTTGGAACCAGCCGCGGTGCTGGTCGCTGCCCTCAAGGTAGAGATCTGCTGGCCAACTGAGGTTCGGGCGCTTCTGGAGCACCGCGCGGTGGCTGCTGCCCGAGTCGATCCACACATCGAGCGTATCGCTGCCGCACGTGAGCTGATCGGCGCTCGGCCAACCTTCCGGAAGTGTGAGGCCGTCGAGCAACTCGGCGGCAGTGTGCTTGAACCACACATCGGTGCCTTCGTTGGCGACTTTTTTCGCGAGCTCACGGATCACACCCGCGTCGATAAAGGCTTCGCCCTCCTCGTTGTAAAACGCAGGAATCGGTACGCCCCATGTGCGCTGGCGGCTAATGCACCAGTCGGGGCGATTTTCGACAGCCGCGCGGATCCGGTTTTTTCCCCACGAAGGGATGAAATTAACGTCTTCGATCGCCTCGAGTGCGCGTTGGCGGTCTCCGTTCTTGTCCAGTGCAATAAACCATTGGTCCATTGCACGGAAAACGACTGGAGTCTTCGAACGCCAGCAATGCGGGTAGCTATGCTCGATTTTGCGCTTGGCGATCAGTGAGCCATTTTGAGCAGTCATGCGCAATACGCCAAGTGTCGCTGGCGAGGGTTTTCCGCCTTCGTCGAGCACGGACAGTCCGACCAGGTCAGCGGGGACTTGACCGTCGTCCACGTAGCAGCCGCTGTCGTCCAGTGGGCAGTAGACTTCGAGGCCATTGTTGATGCCAGTAATGTAGTCATCTAGGCCGTGACCCGGTGCTGTATGCACACAGCCAGTGCCAGCCTCAGTCGTCACATAGTCTGCTAACAGGATCGGGCTGGCGCGGTTGATAAATGGGTGGCGTGCTTCGAGGCCTTCAAGTTCGGCGCCGAGAAAAGTGCCGACCGTTTCGATATCGACGAGCGAGCATTCGGCGATGACTGAATCCAGCAGGGCGGTCGCCACAATGAGTGTGCCGTGGTTGCTCTTGATCGCGCTGTATTCAATTTTTGGGTGTACCGAAATTGCGAGATTGGCCGGTAATGTCCACGGAGTCGTGGTCCAGATTAGAACCGAAGCGTCCTCCTCAAGTTTAAGTTTTTCGCGAGTCGCCTCAGCGAGCGGTAGTTTGACGAAAATCGAAATACTTTTGTGATCGCGATATTCGATTTCGGCTTCTGCGAGGGCAGTTGCGCACGGAATCGACCAGTAAACTGGCTTTTTCGAGCGATAAACGAGGCCTTGTTCGACAAAACTAGCGAAAGTTTCTAGTTCAGTCGCCTCGTATTCGGGATGGATCGTCCAATATTCATTCGCCCAATCTGCCAAGACGCCGAGTCTCTGAAACTGCTCGGTCTGGTTGCGGCGATATTTGTCGGCGAATTTAGCGCAGGCTTCGCGGACTTCCAGCGGTGTGTAATCGGTGCGACCGGTTTCTTGGAGTTCGCGGGAAACTTTGTGCTCGATGGGCAGGCCATGGCTGTCCCAGCCAGGGATATACGGAGCGTCGTAGCCCTGCATCCATTTAAAGCGTAAGATTGTGTCCTTCAACGTCTTGTTGAGGGCATGCCCAAGGTGTAAGTCGCCATTTGTGAACGGCGGGCCGTCGTGTAAAATGAAGCTCGGGCCGCCAGCGTTTTTGGTCTGAATCTGCTCGTAGAGGCCGAGCTTCTGCCAGTGATCAATGCGTGCGGGCTCTCGTTCGACCATGTTTCCGCGCATTGGGAAATTGGTTTGAGGAAGGTTGAGCGTGTCCTTGAGGTCTTGAGCCATGATTTTGAGCCGAGAACGGATAAAAGCGGCGCAGTGTGGTTTTCTAGCTAACCAAGTCAAGCACTGAGAAGCATTTGTAATTTCATTGGTTCCACTAGCAGGCGTGAAGTCTGTGAGCCACGAAGGCGTCATTTCGGCTTTTTGAAGAATGATCTGGCGGTGAGGCGCTGTATATAATTGCAGCGTAGGGCGATGATCGGTTAGTCAGAAAGCACTGTTCGGAGCTTTGTTTCAACAGGCCTGAACCCGTGCTGCTCAGAATTTTCTCGCAGATATTTGTGTTTGCGCCTTTCTAGCGGTTCATACAGGGGAGACCTCTCCTAGTTGTTTTGATCGATCCTCCCAATGATATTCGCATTCGTCAGTTTACCGTTTCCAGAGCTCTCGATGCTCTGGCTCTTGCTGCTGATGCTGGCGGGGTTCACAGCCTTATCCTTCGGAGGTGATTGGCTGACCTCGGGTGCGGCTACGGTTTCGGTCAATTTCAATATCAATCCCGTCGTGGTTGGACTGACGATCGTTTCGATCGCCACGTCGATGCCAGAGCTAATGACCTCGCTCATGGCCGCCAAGGACAGTCCGGGGTTGGCGTTGGGTAACATTTTGGGTAGTAATATTGCCAACATCGGCCTGATCCTCGGAATCACTGCACTGATTACGCCCTTAGCCGTACAATCGCGTTTAGTGCGCCGTGAAGTGCCGATTCTGATCGGGGTCACCTTGCTTTTCACACTGATGGCATTCGGAGGTTACTCCCGCGTCGAAGGCGTCGTGATGCTTGTGCTCACTGTAATTTATTTAGTCTATGTCGTGCGCAGCGCGAAACAGGGCATGGACCCCATCGAAAAGGAGCTCGCCGAAGAAGTTGAGTCGTCTTCCAAGTTTTCGACTAAGGCGGGTATTGGTTTGGTCGTCCTCGGGGGCGCATTCCTGGCGCTGGGGGCCAATGTCTTAGTCGGTACTAGTGTCGAGATTGCAGGACGCATGGGCGTCAGTGATACCTTGATCGGCCTGACGATTGTTGCCCTAGGCACCAGTTTGCCTGAGCTTGCTGCATCGATTGCGGCCGCGCGTTCGGGTCATACTGATATCTGCGCCGGGAATATCGTTGGTTCCAATTTGTTTAACATTTTACTCATCGGCGGAGGCGTCGCCACGACGATTCCAATTCCGGTCGATATGTCGCTGATGGAATTTGAGTTTCCTGCCGTGCTTGCGTTGACCGTTCTGCTACTTTGGTTCTTTAAGACCGGACATACCGTCTCGCGCCGCGAAGGTGTCGTCTTGATTGTACTTTACGTTGGGATTCTTTCAACCTCGGCACTGAAGCAGCTCGGCTATATCTTCTGATCAATGATTATAGGCCAATGTCTAATGGCCAATAGGTGGTGGCTAATACTGTAATTCTATTTGTTTCACCACGGCTTAAATGAAATTCGTAATTTCTAATTTTTAATTCCCACAAACTATGTCTGAAAAACAAAAGCCTGTCGTCCTCATCATCCGTGATGGTTGGGGAGAGAATCACGATGCGTCCTACGATGCTTACAATGCAGTTAA
>Ga0307997_10000288_pt1 | contig 23034 bp, 3 predicted proteins | sample Davwhametageno36_FD_203165 | JGI IMG/M metagenome (GOLD analysis project Ga0307997, IMG submission 203165) | Marine microbial communities from Davis Island wharf, Antarctic Ocean - #36 | ecosystem: Environmental > Aquatic > Marine > Unclassified | place: Antarctic Ocean: Davis Island wharf... | reverse complement strand
TTTGCCGTCCGCTTCTTAACGAGAGAGAAAGGATGCATTCATATTCAGCGAGTTGTTCGTGGACATTTAGCAAGAGTCAAGTACCACGAGGTGTTGGAGGCAATTGCAGAGGCAGAACGAGAGAGAGTGGAAATGTTAGAAAATCGAAGGCAAGAGAAAGAGTTTGCAAATCGTTTGAGAGCTGCTCAAATAGCAAAAGAGAGAACGAAGACATGGAGATGTCCACGATGTCCTCTCTCAGTTGCTTTTAAACAAAAATTTACTACACCTCAAGAGATTGAAGCTCATATAGCAGTGCATGATGCAATGATTCAACGTGAGTACGAGGCTCTGCAAGCGCAAGAGGCTGCTGAGATGGAGATTAAAAGAGTCGAAGCATTGGCTCGCTCATCGAAAGAACAAATTGCACTGGCCAAAATGCGTCGTCTTATGGAGGAGCGACGTGTCAAAATGGAAATTGAAGCTGTCGAGCAGGCGAAACGTCATCGAGAGAAGAAAGTGCAACAAATGAACGCTCTCTTTACCATCAAGTATCAACGTCCACTGCTTCCATCACTCCGCAAAGGAGGATTCAAAACATACAACACGGGTGATTTTGCTCCTACTCCGCTGAGTCCTCCATATCCAGAACTTCGTCTTGTGAGAGATGCACAGCGACCAATCACAGCAAAGTGGAAAAAGCAGTTACGCAGCAGCCGGAGCAAAAGGAGCAAAAAAATAAATCTCTTGCCCGAAAAAATTTTCATCACCTGCACTCCGTTTCGTTTTGGTCGCTCCAGCAGTTGTGACTCTCCGTTAGATTGTTACCAGCACTCAGGCCTTGTCAGCAAAGATCATGCTCTCATGTTTGTCCGAGGTTCTCCAATGGTAGGATACACGCTGATCATGGCTGATTTACATTCTACAAACGGAACTTTTGTCAATCAACAGCGAATCAAGCCAGGCAGTGGAACAGAGTACGATCGAAACAATCGAACGTTGGAAGAAGGTGCCATTGTTGTTTTTGGCTGCACAAAATCTCCTCCTACGCCAGAGAATCCATCTGGAATTGTTCTCAGCACGGTATGTTACCAGTTGTGGAAAGATGGCAGTGGGTTTCATGATGAGGCATCAAAGTGATCTGTGTGGTTTTAATGAATATTAAAAAAATAATTTCTTTTGTGATTGTGAAAGTTGAAACTTAATGTGTTTGTTTACAGATACAGTACTCGTAATGAATTCCGATGCTTCCGATACTTTGGGTGTGACTTCACACAATTCTTTGCAGGTTAATTGAGTGCAGAAGAGGTCCAATTCCACCAGCACTACTACTACCACTGTTCAGCTCCGATCCGTTTGTTAAAATCAGCAGCGTCTCTTGATTGAAGACACCACCACTACCATCATCTTTGGCAGTGCAGTGGCGAACGACACTCAAACTTCCAATACTCTGTGTTGTCTGGAACCGACGAACACGCACCCAAGAAAGTTGGCACCAGATTGTAATCTCACCAAAAGTGTCACCTGTTACCAAGCAGTTCATGTCATCAATTTCTTGCATGTTTGTGCATACGGGTGGTGATGAGCTGAACTGACGAAGTGCTGCCTTGCTCGCAGGTGATTGCTGTTGCAACGAGTGACCAAACAAACCCTCTTGCTGTGGAGAAACTAACATTCGGCTGCATGCCACTGGCACTCTTTGCCGATGAATATCCTCGTTTGAAAGGAGTGATTCTAAACTCCACACGCGCAGACCACCGTCACCAGTCGCAACGGCAATTGCTTTCTTTCTTCCGTACCGTGAGGCACTGTTTCCACTCCCTCTCCCCTTTCCTCCTCCTCTACCACCACCACTACTACCACTACCACCACCACCACTCCCACCACTCCCACCACTCCCACCACTGCCACCACTGCCACCACCGCCACCACCGCTACCACTGCCACTACTGAAAAAAGAACCATCGTCATTGTGATTTCCCAAACTGACTTTTCTTCGTAACGAAGCAGCGTGCGCTACACTCTGTGTATCCTCCCCAATGCTGCACCTTGTCCCTAACGGAGCACTGAGCATGGCTACCGAATATACTGGACCCCATCCTGGCCATCTCCTCGTCAGTGAAAGAAGAAGTTGACCTGATCTTAAATCCCAAATTCTTACGCTTCGATCTAATCCACCACTGATGAGAAGCTGTCCAGAATCTTCCACTAAATCTAAGGACATGACTTTTGAACTGTGTCCCGTCAACATAGATTCAAAACGTACGGGAAGATTTGTTTCTCGATTTAAATATTCTCCACCAACAATTGTCAAAACACGTATTAAACCACTTGCGCATCCAATTGCCAGCGTCTCACCATGTGCAGCCATACTCGTAATAATATCGTCACCACCAGTAACAACTTTACCACGGGACACAAAAGTAGGTGACAATACATCAAGAATATCAATCTGTTCTTTTTTGTTTGCTGTAATAAGAATTCTTTCATCATGCATAAAGACCATAGCAACAATGGTGGAATCGTGACGCTTTCTTTTCAGCTTTGGAGTAGAGCTGACGTGAATGAAGTTCTCCTCCTTGCCACTTTTCTCACCTTTTTCACCTTTTTCACCTTTTTCACTTTTCTCACCACCTTGCTCGCCTTGCTTGCCTGTCTCCTTTCCACGTAGCGTCTGGTAGATGGACACCACATCTTTTGAGACAACTACAGAAGACGGGAGCTCGTCAACAGCATCTGATGCGCCAGCTCTACCACGCAGCAGAAGAACATCACAAGAGGCATCGACGCTGGTTCCAACTCGTATGCAGGGGGGGTTGATTCCCTTCTCACCTCCTTCTGCTGACGTATTCGGAGTATTTAACATGGAGGTGGAGAGAAACAAACCGAGCATGTCGTTAATGTGTGACTCAACAAGAGAGCCAATGGGAGTTTCACGAAGCTGCGTTTGTCCACCCATACGTAACACACCGAGTGCTTTGTGAAGACGTGCAATTCCATTATCAACAAAGAATGGATCTACACTTTCTAAAATTCCAAGATGAAACAGTGCAAGAAGATGCTCCAATGCAATTTTTGATGTCTCATTAATTTCATTGGTGAAACGAAATGCTTTCGATCTGGAAGAGGACGTCGAGGAGCGACCAACGGCACCACCACTCGCACTTGCACTCGCACCAGCAGCTCTCTCGCCGCTCTGGTGGTGCATGTCCTCATCTTCCATCCACTGATTGACTAGACCACTTCCCAGAGTAGCACATGCTTCCACCAGCAGCTGACGTTTTGTTTCGATTGATTTGTGTCCCAAGCAAGCAAGTCGAAGTTTAGCAACAGCTCCAAGCAATGCACATCTCTTTCTCAATATACGCAAACTCTTTTGCTCCTGCTGGAAATCTAAAGAAGTGATGGCAGTCTTGTCCGTTTCTGTCTTCTTTGTTTTCATTTGGAGTAACGGGCTGGAAGGGGGTGAGGCAGCACGAGAACGAGATGGTGCCGCAGCTCTTCGCTGTGCTCTCGACAACACGCGGTGTGCTGATTCCAGTAACATTTTAGAATCACGAACATTAATCGCTTGTGCTGCTTCACGAAGCCGTGTCTCGCCAAGAAGAGAAAGACTATCAGCAGAGGTAGGTGCACGATCTAAACTTTGCAACGCTTTGAACGAAGCCAGTCGAAATAATCTAGATGCATGCCAGTTTGATGTGTGTTGCTGGCCTGCAAAAGACAAAGCATGGTGAGAGGATCGTTTATTGTTATTTTTACTTGCATCTGTTGTGGCACTGGGAAGTGGTGGAAGTGATGCACCACCATGATGTTCTCTTCTTGAAATTTCTGTTGCCCGTTCTAATAAAATATGTGCGGCTGCTCTTGAAAGAACTGGTGGTGACTTGACTCGGCTGGAGATTGACAACACTTCTGACTCAATCAACACACCATCACCACCGTCGACGTTGTCCAACGGCACAGGCATTGGTGTCGAGGAAGAGGAGGAGGAGGAGGAGGAGGAGGAGGAGGAGGCAGCATTACCACTTGATTTCATCGATGATGATGTCATTCCTCCGGAGAGAGATGGAATGAACGGTGCGTCCTCTTTCATCAGCTCGTAGTTGGTTCTTGGATGAACTTCAATTCCCAATGACTCCTTTAATCTAGACCAGAGCAACGACATGACCATCATTCGTCGTCCCTGAGTTTGAAGACTAACCATTAAGTAGACTTTCAAATATTCATTTTCTTTTAATTCATGTGTTGAAAATTCATATTTTAACTCCATCTTTGGACGTAATACATTTTCCCAGTAGTCATGCGATTGTCGACTACATCCCAACAATAAATTCAAATGTTTGACAACTGTTTGAATGAAATGTGATCTTGATGGTAACTCTCTTGCCTTGACTGATATTGTTCGTAATTCTTTTCTTACTGTTGTTTTTGCTACTCTTGCTAACATTTCAACAACAAGTAATGCACGAACAACTGGTTCTGTACATGCTCTTCGAACACGACCAAGCATTCTCATATTTATACCAACACCATGCATATCATTACTTAAAGTTTCTAGTAAATCAACCATCGCTCTTTCTTTCAAATCATGTTGCTGTTCTGTCGTCTCTTCTCCATCTTCACGATCCCACCATCCAACATCATTTTCTTTCTCTTCCAATTCCTCCTCCTCGTAATCCTCTTCGTTATCCTCCTCATCGGTCTTGACCATCTCATCCATCTTGTCCATCTCATCCATCTCATTCATCTCGCCCGCCTCTTCCACCACCTCCTCTTCTATCGCATCCTTTTCCTTGTCGTTTCCGACTTCCTTACTTATTGTGACTGCCACCGTCTTTTTCATCTTTTTCATTGTTTTTGTCTTTTTCGTCTTTCTGCTTCTCTTTCCAACCATGTCTCTCCACTTTTGATCAAGACTTGATGCAAACATAGGCACATGCTCGTTCAATAAATATTGAGTAGCACGTGAAACTTTAGCATCATCCTCATTTTGAACAGAGTAATGTGCAAATTTTGAATAAGCATCTGATGAAAAATATGTTTGAAATGAATGAGCATACCATTGACAAAACTCTGGTCGTAGTAATCGAACTAAATGACCACACTTAGGCCACACATGACCCTCAGGTCGAAGCAAGGGCATTGGTGCTTCACAAGGAAATAAACGATGGCAATCTAAAGCATTCAATCGTCCATCATCCGTTCGATGAATTTCCATATCAACCGGTCCAGCAATGTAATGCTCAGCATCTTCCGTCTCTGCTGCCTTCTCTGCTGCCTCCGAGCTGTGTGACGAGGAAGTTCGGACGCGGTGTGGTGCCAGACCAAGAGATGCTGAGAGAGCATGCACAACTTGCAAACAATCATTATCCTCCTCACCAAAACAAATGTGTTTGCCTGCATCTTGTGATCCATGGACTAACGTCGAACGACCACCTGGTATTTGTTTGTTAAATATAGGAAAAAAAAGAGTCCATGAAAAAGTGATATATGTAAGATACTAGTATATGTAAGATTGAAGTTATAAATATTTTATGGTAGATGCTACGTAGTACGTGTAGCCAAAACAAAAGATTAAATTTCACTTACGAAGAGGAAGAAGAGACGTGGCACTTAAACGATGTCCAAGCCAATCAATGGAGACACCTAATGGGACAGCAAGATGAGCACCAGAAGACTCACGAATGGCAGAGCAGTGTCGTAACTCTGCTGCGACAGCTTTTGCAGCAAACTGTTGGTTACCATATATTTTTTGATCATCAGAAGCAAACTTAAACACGATGCCGTGACAAATATATTTGGTTCCACCAGCAAAACCACCAATGTTTACGGGAAGAATTGTTTTCTTCCAATCTGGCAAATCTTTCTCAGCAATGAGAACTTGAGAGTATAAATTTGCTGTGAAATGAAAATCTTCACCCAAGTGTGACAAATCTTTATTTGATTTCGCCTCGAGTGCTGTTTGGAAAGAGTCGTTCCAATGAGTGGAGCGCTCGTTACGAAGTCGCACAACCTCCTCTCCAATGAGCTTAGTAATTGGTTTCAATTCGTTAGCGTCAGCAACATCGATCAGCGAGAGCAGTATGTTTCGTAGCTGTCCCAAGCTCAAAACTGTGAGATCTTTTTTCAATCTAGCAGAGTCACGCTCGTGACTCTGCTCACCGTTGGAGTCGACTGATCCAGTCCGGAGATTTGGTGTGCTGCTACCACTGCCACTGCCACTGCCACTGCCACTGCCACTGCCGCTGTCGCTGCTGCTGCTGCTATCGTTGTAGCCGATACCATAATAGTAGCCAATGGATTCTGAGTCAGAGGAGTAGTCTGTGCCACTGCTTTCTGACGCCATTCCGGTGGGAGAGGACAGTGCCACGCAGTTAACGCAGGATAGAAACGCAGCACAATGGGTGCTTTATGCTAGGAGCTTTATTTTTTCGTGTCGAAGCTGAACCGTAACCCCAAAATTGTGCGATGCATTCGAAAATTCGAAATGTGAAACCAAAATCCTAAAATGCAAAGTAAAATCAGCTGAACAAAAAGGAACGTGGCAACCCAACCTCTCACCACACTGAGATAGTCCGAAATAAAACACATGAACATGCACTGTGCCACCCGACCTGCAAATTAACAAATAGACCACGGCAGCTACTATTGTCTTATACGCTTGCATCTGCACGGGACGATCTTCTTCTCAATTTCCACTTGTTTATTTTTAAATAGTATTATTCACTTTTTCGAGTCGAAGAAAAAAAGAAAACATATTATACTGGTATATATATTATATTATTTTAAATAAAAAAAAAAAGTATAGAACCAACCAGGAAAAAGAAAACCATGTCTCGGCTCGGTAGTGCTTGTGCCCTGCTATTGGTGGCGGTCGTGCTCCAACTGCAGCTTGCGAATGCCGCGTGGACATTGTTTGCAGTGACCAACAGCTCGCATTGCGGTAAAAGTCTTCCTACCGGTTATGACAAAATAAACATTGGTACTTGGAATGGTGGCAGCGGATCTGCTCCATCAGCCTACGTCTCAACTGCACATCGCGAGTTGAAGCACAAGTATTTCAAGCAAATGTTTTACGTTGACGGTGAGCTAAAGTTTGAAACATTGTGGACTTTCCCAGAGTACAAAACTCTACAAAAACGTTTTCAGCGTGCAAAAAGTTACGGCGAGTTCGTCGAGTACGAAATAATTGATTACACAGCTACAAATAATATACCAGTGCGTCATATTGGTGTGGACAGCACAAAGTGGTTCTTTTCGAAACAGGCATCTGATCCAATGGGATCGGCTTTTCTGTCCGACAATATATTATTTAGTGAAATGGGAGGCACATGGGGGTTAGGCAGTGGCGTCATCGATAGCTCTACAACATCTTCTTGCGGAGCATCATCAACAACTTGGTGGGGCCATGAAAATTGCAAAGCAGCCAAGGACAAGGGAGCTTGTGATAAGTACCAGCACTCAAACAACCACAATCCTAATGCAGATCCAAAACGAAGTGACAAGATTGTTAGTCTCATGTATGCAGGATCTCCCAGTTACAACTATGCTCGTACGTCAACAGGTTTTACTTGGCCCGGCGGAACCATTGACGGTACACGCATGAGCGGTTGCGCAGTATTAGGAAAATACAAAACTTCATCAGCCATTGCTGAATATGGTACATTTACAGTGCTCACGACTGCACCCTCTGGGTCTTCCAACGAAGATTACGAGCTGACATTTGTTAATCCCTCCGCATCTCTCACTGCTTTTGATGCGACAAAATCGCGTGATGACTACAATACGGATGATATGTATGATATATACTTGACGATCCCTGAAACATGGCCTAATTTGGATTCTTCCGCGTCGTTTACGTTCGCGCATCCAGCCTCGCTGTATGAAAACAAGGCAGCATCACGTCTTGTCAGCTCCAGTCCAGCAAAAACATTTTGGGGTCTGGATTCCAGCCGCCAGCGCTCGGATGATGCGGGTGCGAGTACTGGCACGCACACACTTAAGCTGACAGAAGTTCAGCCTTTTGTTGATCGTACCAAAGCTGGAGGCTTGGGATCGTTCAAACTTTTACTCCAAGACGTAGATCATCCAGTTCTAACTGGAGACACTGGAACATTTCGTATAGTTATTACAAAATCAGGAATGCCTGGAAGTCCTGTTGAGGTCTTTAACGGGCCAATGCACGTGTGGCTCGGTTCAAATTCTGCCTCTCCCTTTACTGATGTGAAATCAACATCGTTGTCCAGTTCCAAAGCTTGGAACAAAATGTTTATGCAGGTAGCACCAGACAGAGACAAAGTAATGGAGTCCAACATGAATTGGCTTGTTGATTCAAGTGCAACGTTGTTGAGCAAAGATACGACTGAGCTTTACAGTATTCTGTCAGATTTAAAATACAGCGATTACCAAGGATTCAGTGCATCGGGTGGACCTGCTGCACTGATGGATTTTGTAGTGACGTGGACCGGTGCATGGCCATCGTTGGATACGACCAAAAATTTTAATCACTGGAGACAAGTTGGAAATCCGCGTGTTGCCGATGAAGATGCCAGTAATTACGTAGCGCTTGTTGAGAGCTTTGCAGGCGCTGGATGGGGTGGGCTTGAGTTCTCGAGCAATGATGGCAAAGCAGGGAGTGGTATTAGTTCTTATATTGACGGAAGTTTGGTAGCAGACACGCCTGATGATGATGGCTTCTATTCCATTGGTCAACGAATGCCGTACGGTTGCGGTATTCAAGGTCCCTTCACCTCGTCAACAGGTGCAAAGTCAGTAACGCTCTGGTCTCGAAGAGCACACATTCGTTTAGGACCAGTGGACGCAGCAGCACCTTTGACATCCATTGCCGGTGCTGGGGAAAACCTAGCACGCGTTGAGTTCAGAGTGGTGGTCAAGTCTGGTGTTGCAGCAGCAGACATTAATGAAATTGCCATCTCTCTTCCCTCTGCTTTTTCTGACGCTTGTACCATCGCAAATCCATGCAAGGGTGAGTACGGGCAATCTTCCGTTTCTGAAGACTCCTCTGTAGTCAGAAACGCTGATGGGGTAGCAGTGATCGACATTGCCACTGCTTTTGATTTCACAACATCAAGGCTCATTAAATTCTCATTGACTAATGTCAAGCTCCCATCCGCAAGTGGGCTGTCATCTTTCACACTCAAGATAAACGATAATGGTGTGCCAGGCACTGTCGTCGATGAAGTTGCTGATGATCTCGATGTGTATGTGCCAGGCACTACTAAGATCACAGCAGTCTGGGTCTCTGATCGTGGTGTGGATGCGACGGGTGTGCACTACATATTCACTGTCAAGTCATCCGCAGCGTTACCAACATCAAATATAGCGTCTTTATCAGGTCCTCGAATTTTAATTGAATTTCCAGCAGACTACACCACAGCGATGGTACCGTCGACAGTGACTTGGGACGTCACTGCAAACGGCGCCAAACTTGCTTCAAGCAATCTGAAAGTCAAGCCCGCATCTCTTGGTGGGAACCCTGCCGTATTGCTCGGTGGTTTCGCATCAGTTGGTGCTACCTCCTTCGAGTTTTCTATTAAAGTCAGTGGAGTTACTAATCCTTCGGCTGTTGATTTGACTGGTGAATTTCAAGTCAGTGTTCTCCGAGGAGAGGACTACTGGTCTGCTCGGCAGGCGGCAGATGGTAATTCACTTTTGTTCAACTCCGCAAGTGGTGGAGATGCTGCGAAAGTGAGGACTTTGGCATGCTCGAATCCTGTTTTTACTGGGACTGCTGGTCGAGTTGGAAATCTTATGAACTTTAAGCATTCAACAGATCTTACCATTAGCGCGTGGTTTTTTACTGGTGCGTCGAGTTCAAGCCTGCCTTCCGCACCAATTGGTGAGCTATGCGACAGCAACATTGCCGGTGCTGCTGGATGCATTTCGTTGAGTTGGAACCAAGCTCAGCAACGTCTTGTTTTTGGCCATGGCAAAGATGTGTATGAGAGTGATGTGCCTTATTACAGCTACGATGGGCTTCAAGACCAATGTGCTTCGAGCCAACAGGTATCCACTGTTGATGCACTTGCTCAATGCAAATCAACGGCAGACTGCGAAAAATTTACATGGGGTCGGTTCGGAGTGAATGATGGTGCTAGCTACCATAACACAAATGAAGACTGCACGGATACAGCGAACCAAGTCATGAAGTGGGATCTACGTAAAACGCTGGGCGTGAGAAAAGTGGGATGGCGCCATGTTGCGGTCGTCTATGCAGCTGTAGATAAGGAGTTACGCATGTACATTGATGGTATTATTATTGGATGTCGCAAAAGTGGAGCTTCAACATTTGTGCAAACTGGATGTACTGGTGTTGGTCACTCTGGCTTGTACAATTTTAATAAGAACTACGTTGGTCGTCACGTGCAATCTGCGCAGCGCGCTCTGGTTGGTTCTGTTGAAGATTTTTACGTGTGGGGTCGAGCTCTTGATCTTTCGAATAGCAGAGCTTCTGAATTTGGCAATGCGATAAGATTAGGTCTTGTTCTGCGACAATCAAAATTCGATCTCGGCACAAATCTTTTAGCATCCTACGAAAGTACGTACTCTGTTGGCACAAATGTTGAGTATCGTTGGAGCACGGATCCTAGTGTTATCACAAGCAACGCAAACGTGGCAACAACAAATGGTAATACTAGGATCCGTGTTGAGTCAACAACATTTTACAGTCCTGATTCTTTGACGGGATTTTCCAAACAAGTAACAAAACTTTTTGATGGTACTCATAGTACTTGCACCATCACTGACAAAGATACAGATGTTACCACTGATGACGACAAGAGTCACTACATCGAAATTAAATTAACTGAAGCTGTCTTTGTCGATCGTGTGACGTTGGTTGGAGTTGCGGGTGACGCACTTTCACAGGGATTCACAGTGCATGTCAGCAACACTAAACAAGAGGATGCTGCTAGTCAATTTGTCTACACGACCTCTCCTCGATGCTCATCAGGTCTCAAGCACTCGGCCTCTGCAACAAGAGCAGATCCAGTCTCGAGCGTTTCTTGCAATTTGCATGGGCAGTACATTCTAATAGCAAACACAGATACTCAAATCAGACTTTGTGAAGTCGAAGTGTATTCTCCCAATTCCCAGTCTCATTTTAGTATGGCATATGCACAAGTTCTAGATTCCGTGGCGAATACTGCTACGTACAATCAAGAGGCTTCACACGCGCTGACATTTGACACGATATTGAGTGCAGCCTACCGGAATACACTGCCGACAGTACCAACGTATGACATGCTTTTAAGATGGCCAGGAATTCAAGGTGAAAAGAATTTCAATTCGTGGACACAAACAAGTAACCCAATCGACGACACAGTTATCACTGATTTTACAAGTCAATACACTGGATTTCAGAGAGGTAGCGGTAGTGGGATTTGGGGAGGACTTGGAACAGGCTCTAACGGTGTCACGATGCAAGGAATTGGTGGTAATTTTGCTGTGAAAGCCTCCACACCCATTTCTTGTGGATTAAAAGGTCCATCAAGCGTTGTCAATAGCACCCAGTTATTTGTCCGGCAGATTGTTGCCACGCGAAGCTCTGATACGTGTGCCACTTCAAACGTCGAGTTCGACTTCAGTTTTATACTTTCCACAACAATGGAAGCATCCACTTGTACTTCTTCAACAGTTGCGTCAGCCGATGGGTGTGCCTACATAAAAATAACATTTCCATCTGAGTTTGTGGCTTTTACCAACTCTTTCAAAGGAACTGGTGTTACGTTTTCTGCGGTTTCAGGCTCTATTTCAAGCAATTGGAAAGGGATTGTTGGTACGAATTATGCATACATTTTGAACTACCCACAACTCGTAGCAGGACGATATTCATTGCAAATTAAAAGAAAAAATCCAACACTTCCTGGTCCCAGCGGCTCCATAGCTGTTGATTTTGTCAAAGATGGAGGAGATATTGAGCATACGTTCAACACAGGCTTGATGTTTAAAACGCAGTGTTCAGGGACTGGATCACTAACCACATCGTCCTCAACGACGTGTTGTGGTTTTACATCGAGTGGTCTGGAGGACGGTGAAAATGTCGACTACACGTTTACTCTTCCTCTGAAGATTCCAGCCCGTCCGAAAGAAATCTGTCATTCTATTGAAGTTGATTTTCCATCTCAATTTGATGATTTGACTGGAAATGAACAGTTTGTGATGTCATCTGGAGGAGAAATCTTTTCGGAAAGAATGGTAGTGGACTCTGTTGATTCATCCAAAGTGATGATTAGTGGTCTTCGCTTGACAGGCGGAGAAGATCTCGTGTTCAAGCTCTATGGGTTGAAAAATCCGTCGACTGCTGGTGCAGCAGATGATTTCACTGTTAACGTGTATGATTGCGACGAGGAACTGTTGGAGGCAGTCACTGTGCCTGTTCCATCTTCATTTGTCGACGTCAATTTTGACTCATGCGTTATTGTAGAGTTTGAATTTGTTGTAGATAATGCGAAAAGTCTTTCCTGGAGTTTGGATCCAACTGATGCTTCTGGAAGTTCGTACCAACGACTTGAACAGTCTTACACGACAGCTGGGTGGTCCAAATTTAGTCATAAGTTTTGTGTCGACCAAGAAAGCTACACTTTGACTGCAGACTTGGGGGTAGCCAGCAGCACCTGGGGTGCAGCAAACTCGGTCACCGTCAGCTGCGTTGGTGCCGTTGTTGCTGGTCCTTTTACCTCGACTTCTGCGACTTTGTCTGAAACGTTTGACCCGTCAAGTTTGTGTAATCCAGCCGCTGTTTATATTTATGCAGGTGACACAACGACGTCTGGCGCGAAGGAAATTAAAAATATGCTTGCTGCACAAGGTGAGTTTCGCCCATCTCTACTATCACCGTCATCCTTATTTACAGCAGCAACAAGCACCTCAAGTTGTTCGGCTGATGCTTCTCCAACCGCTGGATACATTGGAACTGCAGCGACGAAAAACACCGAAACTTTGTGCGCAGGATATTGTCATGAAAACTGGTTGAATGGATGTCGTGCATTCGCGTACAACCCAACAACCAAAGATTGCAAACTGCATCCGAAAATTGCAGCACTAACGACGGCAACATCCGGAACAAACTTTTGCAGGCTGTACTTGGAGCCTGATTTTTCTTCCACAAAACTTGTTTTAATTACGAGTACAGTTCCTCACGGATTCAGTGGTCTCCTCAAGCATTTGCCAGTGCCAGTCATTGCAATGGGCGAAGCATCTCAAGTTGAATTAGGCTTGGCATATAGTGCAACGGAGTTCGTACTCACATCAACTGTGGCAATATCAATTGCAGAGGCGTTGGTTGAACTTCCTCCTGGGCTGTACCCGGGAGATGCTCACATGAGTATACCACTGGGAACAGATTTAATGTCTTCAAGTAGCATCGCAACGAACACTTGGATCGGATCTACCGTGTCCAGCAGTGCAGCTTTGACAGGCTCTGAAGTGGCAGAAGGATCACACTCTGTTGCTGGCTACTACCGATGTCAAGCAGCATTGAATGCTGGTCGTCGCGTTGCATTTGGATTGCCTGAAATTTCGTCAACTGAAATTGGGCCTGCTGGAATAAAGGCATTGGGGCAAGCAGCAAGATGGGCAATTGCAAGCGGCACCGCAGCAGAGTTGGTACAGGCACAAAATTTGTTGACGTTTTCTGTCCAGCACTTTCGACCTACGTGTGCAAAGAGTGTTCCCAAGTCTAGCTGTTGGGGAAGTGTTGTAAGAGGAGACAAGGTAAGCATGATAAATATAGCTTTAACTAGTAAATTTTTGGGCACAACGTTGGCCTCAAGATTTGCTACTGAGTATCGCACCCAACTGTGGGTTGAAAAAGAGGAGTGGCGTGGATTCCAAATTACAACGTCCGGAGTTGGTGCTAAAGTTCAAATGCAACTCGATTCTCGGGTAGTCTTAACTTGCACGGACGCTGCGAAAGTAGATGCTGACGTGCATCTGACACGAGGTTGGCACGAGTTTGTCTTGTACTACACTCAAGAGGTGAAGACTTACAAGCTTACATTACAAACGCGAAAGTCTGGATCCCCAGTGTGGAGTTTATTTGAACTAGCAAATTGGAATACGCCCTTCATGGACGACGTTGCTGACGACTGCCCTCGCGCTACAGCTGCTGCGCAAGCAGTTCCTGCTAAAGCAACGCGAACAAGCATTCATATGAGTGCACTTCTCGCTGCTAAAACAGACGGTGCCGTTATCACTCAAGGTGTTTCTCTCGAACATACACGCCGTCGTCTTGCAAGAATTGATTCATTAGATATTGTAAGCAAACGTTTGGAATACGAGACAACAGTGCCCGTCGATGAAAATTTTGAGCGCAAGCGCGGCATCACGCTGGTCTTCACCACCATCCTCGTGACTCCCACCGTCGGACAGATCGTGACACAAGCCAGTGGGGCAACGGGGAAGGTGGCATCGTACACCGACACAACAAAGACGCTCGTAGTCGCCATCACCGCTGGCACAGCAGCCCAGGAAGAGGATGTTCGAAATAAGTTCACGGTTGCGGCGACGACGGTCAATGGAGCAGCAGCAGGCACGCCCACAAGTGTCGCCGATGATTATGTCAAAGTTGCCTCTGGTTCCGGTGAGATATCATTTGGCACGCAGGGTGATGCGTATTGGATTCTGAGTACCTATCATTCTGGACGCAAGTCTCAAACAATGTACAGAAAGAGTGATCTGTTGGCTTTCGATCCTCCGTTAGTGACAGGTGATATTATCAAAAAAATTTCTCTGCGCATTGGTAACAGCTTCAAAAGTGTGCCTCAAATCATTGAAGACTTTCGTATATCATACGCATGGGTTGACGAAACAAGTGCTGGAATGTACATCCAGTCAAAATGTTATTTTGCGGCTGTTAATGTAGTGTATGGACCTGAAACATATGGCGCTACAGAGTTTACTATGAACGAATGGTATGATTTTGAGTTTACAACTGAACTAACGCCATGGGACGGAGAAAAGGCGTTGATTCTTGAATTCAGCCATGATGGTACGGTGAGTACAAATACTGGTACAAACGCAGAGATTTATCGCAAAGGAGGTATATACAAATATATTGACCCTGCATTTGATAGTGGAAATTTCATTCCGACTGCACTTTGGCACATGGCGGACAACCAGGGACCAGATTCTTGTGGAAAGTACCCGTTTTGTGGGATGAACTTTGGTGGCGCAAACACGGAGCATACTTGCTCAAGATCGTGTGTCACGTACGATCCAGTTTACATCACTGCAGCACAATCAGCATCACAAGCGGGGCAAGTTAACAAGGGTAAATTGGCATGGCAGCCGGATGCAACGTGTGCTCTGCCTGCCGATGTGATTGGATCAGATTGCAGAGCAATTATCTGCACAAAACCAACCGGAGAGAAGTCGTATCACGCGAGAGGTACAGCACAGCCAGCAATTCGAATTATAAAGCAGGGTGAGATTATTGCCTATCGCTATAAAGCGTTGTGTACTGCCGCCACACCAAATTCTTTGATCCTTGATTTTGAGCACAACAAGTACAAACGAGTAATTGGTTCAGAGATATTTTCTTCCACCAGTGGCTTCCGATCTGGACACACCAGTATGCAAGTGTACAACACAAGCTCAGATTTGACCGCACAAAACGCACTTGTCGTCAAGGGTGTTGATATTATGGAGGCTACTGCTACACCATTAGTCTTCACCGTGCATGGTCTTTCAGAACCCAAAGAATCTCTATATTCAAAAAGTTATGGTGTGGCTAATGGTGTTGCCATCCGTTTGTGTGATGCTGGTGGAAATGAAATTGCTTCCGCGACAACAGGTGCTGTGACTTTTCCTGGTCTGCTAGATGCCACCGTTGATTGGACTTCTACGTCTCAAATAGACTCTGAAAATTTTCTACTCAAGTTGACGCCATCACTCGAGTACAAGCCCTCCGCCCATGACAACAGTGTCATTTTTGATTTAGGTCCAGGTGGTGAAACAGAGCTCGCAGGCATAAGCGTCACTGCTGGGGATCCGACGGACAGCGAAGGTATTGTTCCAAGCGCAGTGCAGCAACATGTCACCTATGAGTTTAGTGATGATTTTGATGCACATGACTGGGATGCTTTTGATCCGGGTGATGGAGTGACAAGAAAATTTTACAAAGTGTTTACCCAAAGCATAGCGCCGTATGGAGTCGCCTCTGCAAACTGGGAAAAGCGAAATACTGTTGGTGGCGACGGTGCGTACGTTCTAACAGGCGGTAGCATGGGCGTGGAACAGTGTGCTCCCAGTGTTGTTTGGTTCCGTGAACAAATGCGGCAGGGGGGCAACCATTATAGTGAAGTTATGGTGGAAGTGACTGTTGGTGGTCAAATCGTTTCAAGATCGGTGGGCCAAGTGGCTGATTTTACTGGAGACTCAACATTATTTGAACGTGATCTTGGTTACACTTGTCTCAACAACATGAAAGTTGTCTACGATTCAACTGGAGCAATCGGCACTTCAGGTTCTACTTTCAACGGACAACTTAGTTACGGAGCCACTACACCAGGTGTGGCGGCCGGTGCTTGTGCTTCAGTAGTCGGCGCGACACCAAATAGCTACATGACGTCTGAAAGTAGCGGTGACCACCAAGCACATGTTTCTCTCATGGTATCTCCTTCCGCGCCTCTGGCATGCAACAAGACAACGCTGACTGATTCAGCCTCAAGCACAGCACCAAGGAGCGTGACGCTGTATCTCTCGACTCGAGATATTGCAGGCACACAACGAGCGCTGACAGCGGGTTGGTTGTCCAAGCATGCCGTAAATGTTGCCCGTGCAACTCATGAAATCTCATCTCCTAGCTTCAGCTGGAGCGCCGAGTCGAAATCAATCGTCTTAAGTCAATCTATTGCAGATAGCAACTATGTTGCTGATTCATGGTGGTTGCCTTCTACTTTCGGGCTCTTGAGTGAGTCGAATTGGCAGAATGAGCCGGTCAGCAAGCTGTCATTTAACGTAAAAAATAGTCCCGGGGTAGAATCGTTTGGAATCATGTGGGGATATCAGTCTGAAGGGAAATGGTCTGCACCGCCACACTCTGGTGCGTCCTCCTCTTGGGTAGATCTGGGAGCATGCGTGGACGGCTCACAAAATACACCAGCAGTGGGGGAGTACCGTCTCCTGGCTGGTCTACAGTCTGAGCAGAACACCGACCAACACTCCAGTGTAATGTTTGTTGCTGGTTGGATTGATGCAAGTGCAGGAGAGGCTGGTTTAGGTTTGTTCAATTCTCTCTTGACTGGCGACGAAGAGGGTGCTGGTCGAAGCACACATCGTGGAGCTACTGAGATGTATCATATCAAAATAACGACACTTGGTGTCATCACACTCTATCGTGGACACGATGGTACTCAACTGAAGACTGTGACAGTATCAGCCATGAGTTCGTCGAGCATGTGGATGTGGGTTAGAGCCACCACGTCGCCAGCCATGCAGGCGACCACCATCGAAATTGGCATCGGATTAGATATGAGTGGTGCTCCTGTTGTGACGTACTTGGATTCATCTGCAACTCTCATCAGACCCAAGTATGTTGGTATTCTTGGGTTGTCATGGGGTAGTATATGTGCTGGAGAATTGCATCAACCTGCATACTGGGCAATGTCAATCAAAGCAGGCAAAGCCGTTCTTTGGCGCATGCAACGTGGAGTTAGTGTTGTTACAAAAGAGAAAGTGCTCGATGCTGGGTATCCCGTCGACTCTGTTTGGCATGCATTAGATTTGCAGTACGAAAGAGTCACCAGAAAACTGACGATTCGTCTCAATGACGTTGAACTATTTTCAATTGTTTCGGTAGATCTTAGTATCGACAACTCAGACTTTGAAAATGTTGGAAACGGAAAATGTGTTGACTCCAATGGCCTTTATCCAAGTACAGGAACTGTGAGTGCAGACCGTGAAATGACACACAATGAATGTCAGAACAACTGCAGATCTAGTAGTGACTGCACTGGGTACTCGGTTGTTCCAGAGAGTGCCAAAGGAACAGACACGGTATTATGCTCATATTACTGCACAGCAGACCTCACGAGTAGTCTCTGCAACGTTGCAGGAGATGCAAATGCGGGTGTGTCATCCAGGGGTGACAATCATAGGTTGCAGCAAAATAAACGATGTTTTGCCAGAAAGGATGTTATCACTACGAAGGGTAGCATTGGTGTATTCATGACGAGCGGAGTCGGAACCAGCGCAACTGCAGAGTTTGACAACTTGCATGTTGAATCAACTGTCCACCGACTGGTTGTCCACGTTGAAAATGTCACACCAGACATCCCTCTCTTCATTCGTGGACTGGAGTCACCAAAAGTGAGTGGACCATGGTCCATGCCAATTGCGCATTCCACCGTCTCTTCCCCAGCACCCATCTCTGCAGATGTTCGGCAGCAAGATCAGTCTTTTTGGTCTTCTCGTAACCCTCATCCGCTTGGTAATTTGCCTTCAACAAATGTTGCAAAAGATCAAGTCACAATTGCAACATTAGACGCATGCTCTCCATCTTCTAATTTTAATGGTGTGACTAATGATGCGCCACTCCAAAATTTCATGCACAGTGGCGATTTGACCATTACTGCCCGAATCAAGTGTGTAAGTGGATACGGAATGCAGCCAATCATCAGCCTGTACTCTTCGCAAACAGTCTTTGTCACTGGCGCTGACTCTTTTAAACCATCTGCAGCATTGCTTGTGTTTGATCCCAGCACGAAAATGCTGAACTACATTTTGCAGGACAAAAACTCCAAAGTTTACAAGTTTGAATGTATTAGTCTAAGTATGCACACGGAAACGCACGTCGCTGTTGCACATCAAGAGACAAAGAAGTACACTTGCGTTGCCAACTGCGTGTCAAAAGATGGGTTTTCGTATTGGGTACAGTTGGACAGTGTTGACAAACTTTCCATCGGAGACAAAATCAAGTACAAAAAAAGTGGCACGGCCATAACAGGACTGACAACCAACACCTATTACAAAATAAAAAACATTGACGTAGCAACAAGAAAGATCATGCTCATGCTTGAGTCTGCAACAAATGCCGCAAATGCACCAGCAGTATCCGGTATGTCTGCTGGTACGGGATCCACAAGTGACACGTTTACAACTCCGCAAAAGATTACATGCTACAAGAATGGAGCTGTCGACACTGTGCTCTTAGATGTTGACTTTGAATACCCGGCTCTCAACTACGAATATTACAGAGCGCGAGGTCTAAAGCGTCTGATGGATACAAATTATGTGGGTTCTTCAACTGGTATTCCAAATGTCATGGGACTGACTGGTGACGGTTGGGTTGGTCGGAATCAAATTACCCCAGTCTACGAAAATGTTGCGCTGAACAAACTGGCTAGTCAGAAGACAACGGACAGCGGCATTGCCAAACTGGCTCTTGACGGTGATTTAGACACATTTCAAAAGACTGGCTCGACAGGGGATCAGTGGTGGATTGTTGATTTGAATAACACTTATTTTGTAGAACGTGTTGAAATTGTTCGTATTTCTGGTGGAACTCTAAGTGGCATGATAGTCAAAGTTGGATATAATAAAGATGGAGAAAATGATGTTTGCGCTCGAGGAATTCAGGCATCATTATCTGGAAACACGAGAACTGTGAAATGTGACCATTCAAAACAGGGTAGATATGTGAGTCTCCACACAAATAATTTTCCGATTCAAGCAGCTGAAATTCGTGTTTTTGGGATTCGATTGATGAGCGAATCAGAAAATTTTGTCGGTACGATATCTGATGTTTACATCTACAACACAGCCATTGTTTCCAGTGACATGATCAACGTGGCATCCAAAACTTCAACATACGATGAAATGCCTAGTGCCACACCTCTGGCATCGTACTCCAGTCGTCATCATGGTATGCAGTCGTCTGGAAAGTCAAATATAGCGTTGTTGCGGAAATCGAGTGCGTCGTCATCTGGGAGTGGTAATAATGAAAATCCTCAAGTTGCTGCCGACGAAGATGATACCACTTGTTTCCAAACAACCGACTCAAGTGATTCGTGGTGGATGATTGATCTTGGCGAGAAAAAATATGTTTCGATGATAAAATTCAGAGGAAGAGATGGAGCAACTTTCGCACAATCTGGAACTGGATTGAAATTTTATGTAGGCATGAGTCGTTACAACGGTGGTTCGTCAAACACTAAATGTAACAACGAACCACTTGCAGTGGATCGCACCAAAGACTCTTTGGTGGCCTGCAACGCTTACGGGCAATATCTCAGTGTTCACAAAGCGTTGGGTATCCTTGCGCTGTGTGACATTTCAGTGTACGAATCGTCACAAGGGACTCAAACTCACATGCTGCCAGTATACAGAGAAACTGTGCAACCAAACTTGTTGAGCTCTAATCAGTGGAATGTCGCCTATAAAAAACCGACAGATCAATCTAGCACAATTTCAGGTGGAGCCGCATGGCATGCAGTTGATGGCTTAAATAACAACGGAGTTTTTGTAGATGCAGGAATTACAAGCACGTGCATTCAAACAAACGTGCAAAAGAATTCTTGGTGGCGTGTTGATCTCAGCAAAGAAACGTACGTGAAACAAGTATTGATTGACGGCGTTGCTTCAACAGCAACAAATGCAGCTTTGTCCAATGGGCTAGTCGTGCGGGTTGGCAACGGCTTGTCTTTTGGAAGTGCAGTGAACACCAAGTGTGGTGGTGGCGGTAGTACAGTCGATTCCCGGTACGTTAGTGAATCAATTGCAGTGACCTGTGATATTGCCGGTCGTTATGTCAGCATCCATCGTGATATTGGTGCTCTCTCACTGTGCGAGGTTCAAGTGTTTGGCTACGGAGAGCAAAGCAAAGCAGTCAGTAAGTTTGATCGTACGAATGAAATAGACATGACATATTTAGATATTTTTGGCCAGTACACATTCAGAATGAGTTGGCCGTACACAGAAGCGGACAGAGGAAACATGTGGAGGCAGACAAGCAACCCTTTCAAAAGAGGCAAGGGCGGTGTCGACAATTTCGTTCCAATTTCATTGGCGTACGACAAAAATAGTTTTGGTGGCCTTGAGTTCAACCCGAGTGATGATCCCCTGACTACATTGGACGGAAGTATTGGCAGCGGCCAGCGGTTTGGTCTGCGGACAATGTCTGATAGAGTGTGTGGTATTGTGGGTCCGGATGGAAAGCAAAGTGCTCAAAGCGTTGAGCTTCTTGCCCAACGAGCGTATGTAAAACCCAGCAGCACAAGAGCCGCGTCATCTGGAGTGTCTTACTTGTTTGTCGTTGTGTTGAACGAATGGGTTCCAGATTCTACTAGCCGGGACCCTGAAGCATCTGCACTGGTAATTACCTTTCCAACCGAATTTGTTCTTGATGGAGACAAAGTAAGTGTTACTTTTCTAACGGGTGCCACACCTAAGACAGTCCATTCAAGTGTCGGAGATAACAGCGTGAGAGTTACAGGTTTCAGTGGTATGACACCAGGCCGTGTGGAGTTTGTTGTTGCCGGTGTGACCAATCCAGCGACTGCACAAGACGAAATTACACAGGCATACTCTGCTAGCCTTGCCATGGACTCGTGTGTTGTGGAATTTATAGATCGGGACCTCAAAGTGTTAGACATTGTTGAGCATGGCTTGGAATTAATTGTGTATCATCACTACTCGACGGACCAGAACAACGATCCTCTTGGATCAATTTTACTGTCTGAAGAGCCAAGATGTTGTGAGTATGGCAACAGTGAAACTGGCGAAAGTGTCGCTTACCAATTCGAGATGTTTACGACCGAAGGGATTGTTGAATCCAGTGGCAGCCAACCGTATGAGGAAGGTGCGCACATATCCATTACTTTCCCATCTACTTATCCGCCGTTTCAATATGCACCCAAGTTTAAAGATCTGAAAGCATATTACAAGGCTGCTTCCGGCGCTTGGACTGAAACAACAGGTACTTCTACGACAGCCTCTGCCACATCATGGGCATACAATCCGTTGTACATTTCAGGGAAGACAACACTGTCAATCATGCCAGGAAATGATCACACACTCATACTAAGTGGATACCGACCAATCAAGGATGGGAATGTGGCAATCATCAAAGAATTGAAAATAAGATTAACACTGATAGGAGTTAAAAATCCATCATTCAGAGAGGCAGTCTTACCTAAAAGAAAAATTGGTGATGTCTACGGACTCTGTTCTAACACTCAGCTCGCCAAAAGTCAAACTGCAACCCAAGACGAATGTGCTCTTGACTGCAATGGGCGTTCGACATGTGGGTACTATGCATACTGCCCGAGCACCGATCCTGCGTGTAGCGGCGATGACGCGAACGGTTGCATTGCGTACGACAGCTGCTCATACTTAACAACAGCATCGTTAGCGACGTGGACTGGTTATCAGGTTCACTTAGCGCCTCAAGTTGCCGGAGTGCAGGCCGTCACGTCTCAATGGGGCAATGGTTTGGCAGGGGACATTCGCGTCCAACTACACAACGACAAAGTACAAGTCACGGACTCGGCAAATTTCGATTTACCGCCGTTTGTACCGGTCGACACACGAAATTGCGTTCAGGTGTATATTACAATTTCAGCAGATTCGGGTTCTGGTATTGAATGGAGCGTTGAAGACGACGATGATGCAACTGTGTATGTTGGAAGAAGATCCGGTCAGTATCCATTGGGTGGTTTGTCGTCCAAACACGCATACTGCCTTGCTTACGGTGATCATCGGGTTGACGCTCCAGCTGGCGGTGGGTGGGGTTCAACTGGAGGGTACCACGTCACTTGTTTTGGTGATGAAGAGGTTGATCTTGTTGGCCCCTCATCTGTTACCAACGAAGACGGGCGAACCGACGAGGTGTTTACACTGGATGCAAATTCATGCGTTAAAAAGGACGTCCTGATTTATGCCGCTAAGACTGCTGCAGGCACTTGGTCTTTGGGGGACTCTTACTTGAAGCGTGTGATTGAAGGAAGCGGTTTGTTCAATGCACACTTTTCAGAGACGACCTTACATTTTGATGGAAATCATCCAGACAGAGATGCTGCATTTCCAGCGCTG
>Ga0307997_10000286_pt1 | contig 23063 bp, 16 predicted proteins | sample Davwhametageno36_FD_203165 | JGI IMG/M metagenome (GOLD analysis project Ga0307997, IMG submission 203165) | Marine microbial communities from Davis Island wharf, Antarctic Ocean - #36 | ecosystem: Environmental > Aquatic > Marine > Unclassified | place: Antarctic Ocean: Davis Island wharf... | reverse complement strand
CAATGGTTTCAGATGTCGACCTTAATAATAAAAAGATCGAAAAGGTTGTTGAAAGCTGGATGTCTAAAAATGAGGGCCGCTGGTCTAACTGGATTAAGTAAGCAATAAATCCCATCCGTTCAACGGTCAGATCTGAAAAATTGACTGGCTGTTGAACGGTTTTTTTTAATTGAGTCAGTTTGGAATATTCTTTTATGACAGCGCCGGTTAAATTATCTTGTCGTCATATCTGGAAATTATTTGGAAATGATGCAGAAGAGTTTCTATCCAAATCAAAGCATACTCCTTCACTTGATGAAATCAAGCAAGCTGGACTGATTGCCGCCGTTCGTAATGCTAACATTGACATTCATGAGGGTGAAACCTTCGTTATTATGGGTTTGTCTGGATCAGGTAAATCGACACTAGTTCGTTGTTTGTCACGTTTAATTGAACCTACTTTTGGCGAATTAGTATTTGAGGGGAAGGATTTAAGGTCGGCTTCTGATAATGAAATGATCGAAATTCGACGTCACAAAATGGGTATGGTGTTTCAACACTTTGCACTTTTGCCTCACTTGACTGTCCTCGAAAATATTGCTTTTCCATTAGACATTCAGGGTATGGATCGTCTTACTCGCGAAACTAAAGCACGAGAAGTTATAGAATTGGTAGGCTTGAGTGGTCGCGAAGATTATTATCCGCGAGAATTATCAGGCGGGCAGCAGCAGCGTGTCGGCATAGCCCGTTCACTCGCCGTTGAGCCGGACGTCTGGTTTCTTGACGAGCCTTTTTCTGCACTTGATCCGCTTATTCGACGTGAAATGCAGGATGAGTTCATCAGGCTGCAATTATTACTGCACAAAACAATTGTGTTCATTACGCATGACTTCGACGAGGCCATTCGTCTAGCAGATCGCATTGCGGTTATGAAGGATGGTGAAGTCATTCAGGTTGCCACGCCAGAACAGCTGGTGCTCAATCCCGCTACCGATTATGTCGAAGAGTTTACTCGTCATATACCGCGCTCAAAGATAGTGACTATCGGCAGTATTATGTCTCTGGTAAAAGTCACTGAGGGTGAAAAGATTTCAGCTTCTGCCACAGTAGATGCAGTTTCTAAGCTAATTGTTGAATCCAAACAGGCATTGCCGGTAATTGACGATAAAGGTCAAATCATTGGCTCGATCGGCCGTGAGGCTGTTATTAATGTACTTGTTAATGGCGAGCTGAATTAATGATTCAGCGGATACGCTGGCCAATATCGAAAAGCACAATGCTATGGCTCGCTGTATTTTCTGTTACTTGGCTGTTATCTAGCTATGGACGCGCGTTGTCGAAAGCGCTCGATGCTCGTTGGGCGATTAAATACCCTGCTGGCTGGCGTGTTCCGTTAAAAGACGAAATAAGCAGTGCAATGAAATGGCTGATAGATGACGCTACTTTTGGTTTGTTTACTTTCACTGAATTAACCCGGGGTATTTCATGGCTAATAGAGCAACCCTATAATCTAGCACTGGCCCTTTTTGCCGATGGTATGGTCGAAGGCTACGGTTTAGATGCTATTCAAATCCTGCCACCTTTAAGCTGGATACTGGTCATAGCACTCGTCGTTTCACTAGGTCACTTTGCCCGGGACTGGTGGCTAGCTTCACTGGTTGGCGGTTCATTCTTCTATCTGGCTGTTTTTGGTCAATGGGAAAGTGCGATGATTACTTTAGCATCGATATTAATTGCAGTACCTTTTGGTGTTAGCAGCGGGTTACTGTTAGGGATTGCAGCTTTTAAATGGCGTTGGGTAGATAAATTATTAAGCCCTATTCTCGATTTGATGCAAACCATTCCAATCTTCGCTTACTTAGTACCCATTTTATTTATGTTTGGTTTTGGGCCAGTGGCGGCTTTGATCGCAACTATCATTTATGCCATGCCACCGATGGTTCGGGTAACCACTCTAGCGCTTCGATCTGTACCATCAGAAACTCAGGATTTTGGCGTAATGGCAGGGTGCACGTCAAAACAAATGTTGTGGAAAGTACTCATACCTTCATCAAAGCCAGCCCTTATGGTAGGTGTTAATCAAGTCATTATGTTGTCACTAAACATGGTTATCATCGCGTCTATGATTGGCGCTGGTGGTCTTGGGTATGACGTACTTGCTTCATTGCGTCGTCTTGATATTGGCGCAGGTATGGAAGCAGGCTTTGCCATTGTGGTGCTTGCTATTGCTCTAGACCGTTTAAGTCAGGCGTTCGCTCAACGACGGGTTGGTCAACACTTCAGTAATAAAGACCTGAGTTTGATCCGGCGCTACCCGCGATCCATGATCACTGGGTTGATTGGTGTTTTTTGTTTGCTTGGTGGATACCTGATGCCTTTGCTTCAGACTTATCCTGAATCAATGATTTTAACCACGGGAGAGATATGGGAAGACTCAGTTCGGTATATTAATGTTAATTTTTTTGATGAACTAGAAGCACTAAAAACATTTTTACTAACTGCCTTTTTGTTACCAATAAAGCGTTTCCTAACGGGTATTCCTTGGCCTTGGGGACTTATTGTTATTAGCTTTATTGGCTATCGTTTAGGTGGCATGCGCATGGCCGTACTGACATTTTGTTTAACCGCGTTTATTGTTACTAATGGCTTGTGGGTTAAAGCGATGACAACTGTTTATCTCTGTGGTGCTTCAGTCATAATAGCGACATTAATAGGAGTGCCAGTGGGTGTTTTATCGGCCACTAATAAAAGAGCCGACCGCATTGTTAGCACTGTAATAGATACCCTTCAAACGTTGCCTAGCTTTGTCTATTTAATTCCAGTGGTAATGCTTTTTCGAGTGGGCGATTTTTCCGCAATGATTGCTGTCGTGTTGTACTCATTGGCGCCAGCCGTTCGTTATGCCGCACATGGTGTTAAATCTATTGACCCCCAATTAATCGAGGCTGGCATTGTTTCAGGTTGCAAACCAATGCAATTACTCAGGCGCATTAGAATTCCGCTAGCGCTGCCGGAAATCATGCTTGGTATCAATCAGACAATAATGCTGGCTCTTTCAATGTTAGTTATTACAGCATTGGTAGGTACAAGAGACCTTGGCCAAGAAGTTTATATTGCGCTGACCAAAGCAGATACAGGACGAGGACTGGTAGCCGGACTTGCTATTGCTTTCATTGCGATTATAGCGGACCGACTTGTTACCCTAAGTGCAAAGCGAGCACGGCAGCGGTATGGTTTAAATCAATAAGAAGCGAATGAAAACTAGAATCGAAGAAAAACTCCAACAGTTACCCTGTTGGAAAGGTGACATTAGTTTTAAGCCGCTTAGCGGTGGCATCACCAATGTGAATTACCTGGTTAGTGACATAGATGGCGACAGTGAGTCTCAATACGTGGTCCGCATAGGTGAAGATATTCCAGTGCATCAAGTCATGCGCTTTAACGAACTTGCCGCAAGCCAAGCCGCTTTTGCTGCGGGTATTTCTCCAGAAGTGATTCACCACCAATTGGGTATTTTAGTACTGCAATATATTCAAAGCCAAACGCTTAACCCAGAGATAGTTCGAACACAGCCAATGCTCGAACGAATTTTGCCGTTGATAAAATCATGCCACGAGGAATTACCAAAACACTTCCGGGGTGCTGCTTTAATTTTCTGGGTATTCCATGTTATTCGTGATTACGCGTTAACGCTTAAAGAGAGTCGAAGTCAGTATTTACTTGTATTACCTGCACTACTTGAAATGGCACAATCTTTGGAGCAGGCGTCAAATCCTGCCCAGATTGTGTTCGGACACAATGATTTACTAGCGGCTAATATCCTCGATGATGGGTCTCGGTTATGGCTGATTGACTGGGATTATGCCGGATTTAATTCACCACTTTTTGATCTGGGTGGTCTTGCATCAAATAACGGATTGAGTGATAAGCAGGAAATATGGATGTTAGAAAACTACTTCGAAAAGCCGATTAATGATTTATTACTTCGACAATATCAAGCGATGAAATGCGCATCGCTTCTTCGTGAAACCATGTGGAGCATGGTGTCTGAAATTCATTCGAAGATTGACTTCGATTTTGTCTCCTACAGCCGGGAAAACCTTGCAGCTTTCCATAGTGCCTATCAACAATTTCAACAATCTTGAGGCTCAACATGTCTAACATTCCTAATACAGCGAAGGCTGTCATTATTGGCGGTGGTATTATTGGTTGCTCTACCGCGTATCATTTGGCCAAACTAGGTTGGAAAGATACCGTTTTACTTGAACGTAAAAAGCTCACATCAGGCACCACATTTCACGCCGCTGGACTGGTGGGTCAATTACGTTCTAACGCTAATATAACTGAGTTGCTTGGCTACTCGGTTGAGCTATATAAAACACTAGAAGAGGAAACTGGTCTTGCCACAGGTTGGAAGATGAATGGTGGTCTACGTCTGGCTTGTAATCAAGAACGTTGGACTGAAGTTAAACGACAGGCCACTACAGCACATTCGTTTGGGCTAGACATGCAATTACTAACCCCCACAGAGGCAAAAGAACTTTGGCCGCTGATGAATATTGATGATGTAGTTGGCGCTGCTTTTTTACCGACGGATGGCCAAGCTAACCCGTCAGATATAACTCAGGCTTTGGCGCGTGGTGCGCGTATGGCGGGTGCCAGTCTATTTGAAGACACTCGGGTTAATTCGATTGAAACAGAGAATGGAAAAATTAAAGCGGTTATTACAGATCAAGGACGAATCGAATGCGAAGTTGTTATTTGTTGCGCTGGGCAATGGAGTCGCCAGTTGGCCGCCAGTGTGGGTGTTAATGTACCGTTGGTGTCAGTCGAGCATCAATATATGGTGACCGAAGCAATCGATGGCGTTACGTCAGACATGCCAACCTTACGAGATCCTGATCGTTTAACTTATTATAAGGAAGAGGTGGGTGGTTTGGTAATGGGTGGATATGAAAATAACCCTATACCTTGGGCTATGGATGGTATTCCCAAGGGTTTTAGCTACTCGTTACTTGACTCTAACTTTGATCACTTTGAGCCAATGATAAATCTTGCTCTAGGCCGAGTGCCTGCACTTGAGACGGCTGGTATTAAGCAACTTATCAATGGTCCAGAGAGCTTTACACCTGACGGGAACTTTATTCTGGGCGAAGCGCCAGAATTGAAGAACTTTTTTGTTGGTGCAGGTTTTAATGCGTTTGGCATTGCTGCTGGCGGTGGTGCTGGCATGGCATTAGCCGAATGGGTGGTAAAAGGAGAGCCTCCATTTGACCTATGGCCGGTTGATATTCGTCGTTTTGGGCGCCCACATTTTGATACGGACTGGGTTCGGACTCGCACACTCGAGGCTTATGGCAAGCACTATGGAATGGCTTGGCCATTTGAAGAGAACGAAAGTGGACGGCCTTGTCGAAAATCACCGCTGTACGAATTACTTAAAACACAAGGCGCTTGTTTTGGTGAAAAACTTGGGTGGGAAAGGCCTAACTGGTTTGCTGATATTGAAAATGGCCAGTTAGCAAAAGACGAATATAGTTTTGAACGTCAAAACTGGTTTGACCGAGTAGGTGATGAACACCGAGCGGCTCGTGAATCTGCGGTCTTGTTTGACCAGTCGTCATTCTCTAAGTTTTCTTTGAAAGGTCCCGATGCAGAGGCAGCGCTCAGTTGGATTGCGGCCAATGATGTGACTAAACCTGTCGGCAGTATCATTTATACCCAAATGTTGAATGATCGTGGTGGTATCGAATGTGATCTAACCGTTGCTCGGATTGCCTTTGACGAATATTACATTGTCACCGGCACGGGATTCGCTACTCATGATTTCAATTGGATTAAACGCAATATACCCGCGACTATGAATGTACAGATATTCGATGTAACGTCTGCCAATGCGGTGCTGTCTCTAATGGGACCCAATTCGAGAAAAATCCTTCAGGCAGTCACGCGTAACGATGTGTCAAATGAGGCCTTTGGATTTGGTCAGCTCAAAACCATTGGAATTGGTGGCTGTCCAGTCAATGCAATGCGAATTACTTATGTTGGAGAGCTCGGCTGGGAATTGCACTTACCGGTTGAGTACGCGACGCAGGTTTACCAAGCTATTATGCTAGCAGGGCAGCCACACAACATTAAAAATGCGGGATATCGGGCTATTGAAAGTTTACGGTTGGAGAAAGGTTATCGCGCTTGGGGTGCTGATATTGGGCCTGATCATACGCCACTCGAGTCCGGCTTAGGCTGGGCTGTAAAATTGAAAACCAACATTGAATTTAAGGGTAAAGCGGCTATTACCCAACAATTGACTCATGGCGTTAATAAAATGTTGGCCTGTTTTACTATCGAAGACACTGACGTTATTTTGCTTGGACGCGAAACCATCTATAGAAATGGACAGCGAGTTGGATGGCTCAGTAGTGGTGGGTTTGGATATACCACTGGTTCGCCCATCGGTTATGGATACGTTCGCTGTGCTGAAGGCGTTGATGCTGATTTTATTCATGCTGGAGAGTATGAAATAGAAGTCTCAACCCAGCGGGTCAAAGCAACGGTTCATATGAAGCCACTATATGACCCGAGTATGAAAAGAGTGAAGTGTTAGCTCTAAACGTACTGGCTAAATTAAAGTTTTTGATGGCTGACTTTCAGCCATCAAATCAAAGAGTCTTTAGCCTATCTTAAACGAGTGAACAGAGTACTTCTGCACCTCTATGTAATTGTTCATCTGGCACGGTATAACAAATTCGAAAATGGCTGTTGCGCTCACTAAATACTGACCCTGGAATAATGAGCACATTGTTCTTAATGGCTAACTCTGTAAATGTGTCGCCATCGTGCCCATTAGGTGCCTTTACAAATAAGTAGAAAGCCCCATCAGGGGAGCTGACTTCAAAGCTAGACGACAAGGCTTCTGACATTAAATTACGTTTCTGGGCATAGTCTGCAAGCTGTTGACTCATGTCTGTTTTGGGCGTGGCAAGTGCTGCATGTTGAGCAACACTGGGGGCGCAGACAAAGCTATATTGCTGAAGTGTCGCCATGGCCTCTATAACTTCGGCTGGGCCCGCGGCATAGCCAAGTCGCCAGCCGGTCATTGCAAAGGACTTACTGTGCCCTGCAAGAAGTAAACAGTTTTCGGTAAATTCTGCGATCGAGCGCATTGGGGTATAAGCAAACTCTCGGTAAATTTCATCAGTGATAATGAGTACGCCATGTTTGTCACAAATTTGAGCAATGGCTTTTAACTGATCAGCTGGAAAAATACAGCCGGTAGGATTACCGGGGCTATTCAGCAAGAGTAGTTTGGTTTTACTTGTGATCAACGCTTCGAGTTTGTCAGGGTTGATCGTAAAGCCATCATCATAGGTATCGAGGTAAACGGGTGTGCCTTCATTCAAGTTGACTAAATGCTTATACATAACAAAATAAGGGTCGGGAATAATGACTTCGTCGCCTGCCTCAACTAATGCGAGCAGAGCCAGAAATAAACCACCGCTGACGCCAGAGGTGATCAACATTTGATTGAGTGGATAATCACGTCCCGTAAATACTTTTTCTTGTGCGATTAGCTGCTCACGCAGGGGCACAATACCATTGGTTGGAGTGTAGCTATTGTGACCTTGTTGGATCGCATCGATTGCGGCTGATTTAATTAAATCTGGCACATCAAAGTCAGGCTGTCCGATGCTAAGATTAATGGGGTCTTTCATACTTCGAGCCAGTTCAAATATTCGTCGGATTCCACTGGAATCAACTCGTTGGGTACGTTTGGCCAATAACGACATGTTTATTTCCTGTTCGATTGTGGTTCGGGTAATGAGTGGTGCTAAATTTTCTGAGTCGAATTCCTAGTGCTGAATGACTTGTGGTGAACTGACTAAGCGTGATTGTATAGGATACTTTGATTCTGTCATCATCAGTCTGTCATTATTAAGTTAATAAAATAATAATAAAAAAAGGCGCTAATCAATAGCGCCTTTAATTTAATGCTTAAACAGAGACAGCATTAAGACCGTGGTAACTTGTTCTCTGGATCATACATTGGCTTGTAGCCGACGGATTCAACCTTCATCGGGAATTGCTCACCAAGATATTCCATCACCATTTCGCGACCAACTTCACAATACTCGAACGGTAAGTAGCCAAGACCAATATTTTTTCCAATGCTCGGACCATAAGCAATACTGGTGAGGTACGAACGCCGACCTTTTGCGTCAATCGGTACTTCCCCTGTTTTGGCATCCATGAGCGGGCAATTGCCAACCGGGTAACGTGCTATACCATTTGAGTCGATATTATCGGTCATCGATAGCGTACACAAATAGGCCACTTGGTGTTCAAGTTCACGTTGCTCAAGATAAGGTGCTTTGCCGTGGAAATCAGCTTGTTTAACCACGGGACGAGACAGTCCTGCTTCATATAAATTGTATTCGGTTAATAGATCTGCATTTTGCAGGCGCAGACTTTTTTCCATGCGTCGGCTGTTGGCATAAGTTTCTATTCCAACTGGACACGCACCCTGTTCGAAGATTAAGTCCCATAGTGATAAGCCGTAGCTAAACGGCACGTGCAGTTCCCAACCTTGCTCACCAACATAAGAGATGCGAAAAGCCTCTACTGGAATACCTTTTAATGACAGCTTACGAGTGGCTGCAAATGGAAAGCGATCGTTGTCCCAGGCAGCGGGTTCATCTGCAACAGCCTGAATTAGTTTCCGGGCGTTTGGTCCCCATACACCTAAACAAGCCATTTGATCTGAGCGATCATCAATGTAGACATGCCAGTTATTATCTTCAGCCATGCGCTTGAGCCAAATGTAGTCGCGGTGACCTGCATCAGCGCCATCAATTAATCGGTAACGATCTTTTGCGTGACGAATGACGGTAAGGTCTGCACGAACACCGCCTCTTTTGTCGAGGAAGTGAGTGTAAACACCCTTGCCAATAGCCGTATCACCACCGACCTTTGCAGTACAGGCGTACTCCATTAGTGTCTCGGCGTCAGGGCCAATAATGTCGAAAATAGCAAAGTGCGATAGGTTGATCATGCCGACGTTTTCAGACATCTCAAGATGCTCTGCATTAGATACTCGACAGAAGTGACGGTTGTCCCATTCGTGCTCTCGAACGGGGGCTCGATCTCCATATTTCTCAAGCAAATGCTCGTTGGAAGCGTAACCATGCGCTCGCTCCCAGCCCGCTAATTCCATGAAGTAGCCGCCTAATTCTTTTTCACGTGTCCAAAACGGGCTGCGTCGAAGACCGCGGCCTTCAGTGTAAGGTTCGCGGTTATGAACAGCAGGATTATATATTTTGAAGGCAGATTCATAGCAACGATCGTGAATATAAGTAGGTGTTTTTTGAATAGGATAGTGACGAGCTGTATCAATACCATTAAAGTCCATTTCAGCAACGCCATCAGTCATCCAGTCAACCAATACCTTCGCAATACCCGGCGCGTCTTTTACCCAAACACCAATCGCATACCATAGCCCACGAGTCAGTACAGACTCACCTACAGACGGACCACCGTCAGTAGTAACCTGAAGTAAGCCATTAAATGAATGCTTTTCGTTGTAACCAATTTCACCCAAAATGGGGGTTAATTCCATAGCACGTTCGAGTGGTGCCATGATTTGTTCTAGCTCTAAATCACGCTGCGAGGGTGACCAGTGAGTTTCACCTTTTTCGGGCAGATTACGTGGGTGAAGCAGACGTGGTTCTTTTTCTTCATAGTAACCCCATTCAATTTGCCCACCTTCTGGCGTCGATGGGTCGCCCGTATCACGCATATAGGCTGAGTTGCCTTGGTCGCGCATTAATGGGTAACCGATATCTTTTCCAGTACCTTCGAATTCATTATAAGGGCCAAAAAATGCCAGTGGATGGTCGACAGGCATAACGGGAAGATCTTCACCAGCCATCTCTGCGATGCTTCGACCCCATAGCCCAGCACATACAATAACGTGTTTTGCGGCAATATAACCACGGCTAGTGTCAACACCAACAATGCGACCGTCTTGGATGTCGAGGCCAATTGCGTTGGTGTTGGCCCAAGATTGCGCCTTGCCAGTTTTAACGGCATTATCGACTAATACACCTGCAACTGTTTGTGAGCGGGGCTTAACTAGGCCTGCATCTGGATCCCACATGGCACCCTGAATCACATCTTCTTCGAGCAGAGGGAATAGCGCTTTGGCTTCAGCGGCGCTGATCATTTTGACGTTAGTTCCAAAGGCTTTGCCTGAAGCAACTTTTCGCTTCAGTTCCATCATGCGGTCATCATCACCAACACGCGCAACTTCTAGTCCGCCAATGCGAGAGTAGTGCCCCATTTTGTCAAAGAAATCGATGCTATAGCCCGTGGTATAACAAACAAATTTGCTGTGATCAGTAGCATAACAAAAGTCAGATGCGTGAGAGGTTGACCCGATATCGGTCGGAACCGATGTCTTGTCAATGCCAACAATATCTTCCCAACCACTTTCGACCAGATGGTGCATTACCGAGGAACCGACAATGCCGCCGAGTCCGATAATGACAACATTGGCTTTTTCTGGAAACTGTGCCATGACTATTCTCCAATAGTAGCCGGCAGGAGCCGACCCAACTTCAATATGTATTTAAATTAAACAACTATCGTTAGCTTTCAATTTGAGGTGTTAATCGATAGTTTTGAGGTATATAGCAAAGCCTATAGCTTCATAAGCATCATTTATATAACTATTAGGTGGGACTGAATCCGCGCCTGCCCGTTTGGTGGTACCATGACCACACACAAACACAAGTATAAACAGGCGAAATTAACTTCTACAAGCATTTTGAACAAGAAGGTCGCGAGGCTGACTAATGGTGTCGCATCTGGGAATTATTGGGTTTGAACGACAGACCAGAATTCACTCTATGGCTGTTCTGCTCTAGCACTTGATAGTTGTCAAAATGTGGATAGAATATTTCACCGTTTAATCAAGCTAAATCGATGCTCAATTAGGCCTGTCGGTAGATGAAATGTTTGTGAAAAAAGTGTAAAAATCGGTGCAAAGTCAAAGTATGATGTTTATTTTAGTAACGTTAGTCGAAGCATTATCCTTCGATCCTGAAAATGAAAAGTTGAGAATGTAATGAAAGTATTGGTATGTGTTAAGCGCGTGCTAGACCCACAGGTCAAAGCTCGAGTGAAATCAGATGGGTCGGGTGTTGATTTGGCTAACGCCAAGATGACGATGAATCCATTTTGCGAAAACGCGCTAGAAGAGGCCTTGCGTCTTCGTGAAGCGGGTTCAGCTGATGAGGTTGTAGTTGTTTCTATTGGTGGTGGTAAGACAGCAGAAACGCTTCGCCACGGTTTGGCAATGGGTGCTGACCGCGCAATCAATGTAACCACGGAAGAGGCTTTAGAACCCTTAGCCATTGCCAGAGTATTAAAACACATCGTGGATCAAGAATTACCCGGCCTAGTGCTAGCGGGTAAACAGGCTATCGATGGTGACTCGAATCAAACCGCTCAAATGCTGTCTGCAATGTTGGGTTGGTCTCAAAGTACATTCATTTCCGAGTTTAAATTGGAAGGTGATACGGCCACTACAACCCGTGAAGTCGATGCTGGTTTAGAAACAATTAGCGTTAAAATGCCTGCTGTCGTTAGTGTCGATTTACGTTTGAATGAACCACGCTATGTGAAGCTGCCAGACGTCATGAAAGCCAAGCGTAAGCCAATGGATGTTATTGAATTAGATAGTTTAGGGCTGGATACAGCAAACCGTTTAACCGTACTGGAAGTAGTTGAGCCTGAGGGCCGTGTTGCTGGCGTTATTGTCGCTAATGTAGCCGAGCTGGTCGATAAGTTACGTAACGAAGCGAAGGTGATTTAATTATGAGTAATTTAGTAATCGTTGAGCATGACAATAAAGAGTTAGCGGTAGCCACTCTGAATGCAATCACGGCAGCGCAACAAATTGGTGGTGATATCGATTTGTTAGTGGCTGGTGAAAATTGCCAGTCAGTTGCAGATAGTGCTGCACAAATTAATGGTATTACAACTGTTAAAGTAGCGGACGATGCCATGTTTGGTCATCACATGGCAGAAAATTTAGCCTTACTGATTGCTGATGTCGCTAAAGACTATAGTCACGTATTGGCATCGGCAACGACTTTTGGTAAAAATATAATGCCGCGTGCATCGGCTTTATTGGATGTTGCTCAGGTATCTGAAATAGTCGAAGTAAAATCGGCTGATACGTTTGTTCGCCCCATTTATGCCGGTAATGCCTTAGCAACAGTTCAGTCATCTGATGTGATTAAATGTATTACGGTTCGGACTATTAAGTTTGAAGCTGCGGAAGCAACAGGTGGTTCTGCTGCTATCGAAGCTCTTAGTGGTGGGTCTGATGCTGGTTTGTCGAGCTGGATATCGCAAGCGGTGTCTGGCGGTGATAAGGTTGAATTAACCTCAGCAGGTATTGTTGTGTCCGGTGGGCGTGGCATGCAAAACGGTGACAACTTCAGTCTGTTGCAGTCTGTTGCAGATAAGCTTGGTGCAGCGGTTGGCGCGTCTCGTGCAGCGGTTGATTCTGGATTTGTTTCGAATGAACTTCAAGTGGGTCAAACGGGAAAGGTCATTGCCCCAGATCTGTATATTGCAGTTGGTATCTCGGGTGCTATTCAGCATTTGGCTGGAATGAAAGAAAGTAAGGTCATTGTTGCGATCAATAATGACAGTGAAGCCCCTATATTTCAGGTGTCAGACTATGGTCTGGTTGCTGATTTATTTGATGCCGTGCCTGAGTTTGATGCTGCCCTATAACTTAGTTTAAAAAACGAAAAAGCCAACTAGCTGTAATAAGTAGTTTGGTTTGGATATAAAGACCCGCTAGCGAATTAAAACGCTAGCGGGCTTTTTTTTACTCGCTAACTGGTCTGGTTAAGTAAAATTAACGTATCATTATTTGTGATGTAGTGGGTAAGTATATGTATTGGTATTTGTTCTTTAATGCCATTATATTTATAAAAAATCATAAAAAGATTGAGAATTACTGATCCATAAAAGTTGAATATGTTTTACTTTCCAATAACAGGTTGACCTGAAATTTTTACTACGTTAGGGTGATCTCCTATTTATAAATGTAGTCAAAAATTCTTTTGCCTAACAAAAAATGCCCGATTTTCAAAGAGGCACTCAATCTATAAAGTTCAAGTTTGAAAATTCACAGGAGGGTTGACTAATAGTGTCAAACGAACAGCCATACGTTCAATTTAAGGGCGTCCAAAAAAGTTATGATGGCATTATGCTTGTCGTAAAAGATTTTAACCTCGATGTTGCAGAGGGAGAGTTTATTACGATGCTAGGCCCATCAGGTTCCGGCAAAACAACCTGTTTAATGATGCTTGCTGGTTTTGAAACTGCAACTCATGGAGACATCCTACTTGACGGCCAGTCGATTAATGATGTGGCACCCCATAAGCGCAACATTGGTATGGTTTTTCAGAACTATGCTTTGTTCCCCCACATGACTGTTGCCGAAAACCTGATGTTCCCACTAGAAGTGCGAAACATGCCAAAGTCAGATGCCCAAAAGAAGGTTCAAAAAGCACTCGATATGGTGCAAATGGGTAACTTTGGTCAACGACGTCCAGCTCAACTTTCGGGTGGTCAGCAACAGCGAATCGCAGTTGCGAGAGCATTAGTATTCGATGCCAAGTTAGTGTTAATGGATGAGCCATTAGGCGCGTTGGATAAGCAACTTCGGGAGCAGATGCAGTATGAAATCAAACATATTCATGACAACCTCGGCGTTACGGTTGTTTATGTGACCCACGATCAATCAGAAGCATTAACTATGTCGGATCGTATAGCCGTGTTTGACGACGGTGTTGTAAAGCAGCTTGCCTCACCTAGTGAATTATACGAAAAACCTGATAATGCTTTTGTTGCTCAGTTTATTGGTGAAAATAATACGTTACGTGGAAAAATCAGCAGTATTGATGGTGGAGATTGTCGAGTCGATATTGATGGCCATGGCGAAATGATTGCGAAGGCAATTAACATTGGTGGTGTGGGTGATATGACAACCCTGTCATTAAGACCTGAGAGAGTTTGGCTTGACCCCGATGACTCGTTTCCTAATGTGTTTGAAGGTAAGGTCGAAGAGCTTATTTATCTAGGCGATCATATACGTACTCGGATGACTGTTTGTGGTCATGACGAGTTTATCGTGAAAATTCCAAATTCAACTGATCATAAGGAACTCCAAGTTGGAGATACTACAAAGATAGGTTGGAAAGTGGAAGATTGTCGCGCACTAGACTGTGTAGATTAGTTGGTGTTCGATAGTTAGTCTTGAACTAACAAAAGTGTAAGGCAATATAATTTCATAATTAACCGAAAAACGGTGGAGATATTTAAATGAATAAATTTGTAAAACAAACCTTACTAGCGACTGCTGTAACAGCCGCTATGGTAAGTACCGCGTCGGCTAAGGATTTAGTCGTAGTTTCTTGGGGCGGAGCTTACACTGCGAGTCAGCAAAACGCCTATCACGAGCCATACATGGCTAAAAACCCGGGTATCAGCATAGTCAATGATGACTCTGCTGGTGGCGCAGTTGCAAAATTGCGTGCAATGAAGGAAGCCGGTGTTGTCACATGGGATTTGGTTGACATGGTTGCTGCTGATGCACTTTTAAGTTGTGATGAAGGCCTAATAGAAGAAATTGATCATGATAGTGCTTTAGCTAGCGCTCCGGATGGAACTTCTGCAACTGCTGACTTCGGTGAGTTCATTGTTTCTCCTTGTTTCATTCCACAGATCGTATATTCAACTACATTTGGTTACCGTACTGATAAAGTTGGTGCAAACCCTCCTACTACTATTGCTGACGTTTTTGACCTTGAAAAATATCCTGGTAAGCGTGCACTTGAGAAGAAAGCAATCAATAACATGGAATGGGCTTTGATTGCTGACGGCGTTCCAGCTGACAAGGTTTATGATGTGCTTGGAACTGATGCTGGTGTTGCACAAGCTTTAGCTAAGTTAGACACAATTAAAGATAGTGTCGTTTGGTGGGAGAAGGGTTCACAAACGCCTCAGTTATTAGCTGATGGTGAAGTGGTCATGGGTTCTACTTATAACGGTCGACTATTTGCACTTATTGCTGAAGAAAAGCAACCAGTGGCTATGATGTGGGATTGGCAGGTATTTGATATTGACGGCTGGGTTGTTCCTAAAGGAACCAAGAACAAAGCTGAAGTCATGAAGTATCTTAAGTTTGCTACAGATACACAACGTCTAGCGGATCAAGCTAAGTACATTTCATATGGCCCAACTCGTGCATCTTCTGCGCCAATGGTTGGTAAGCATGCGTCATTAGGTATTGATATGGCACCACATATGCCTACAGCACCGGCTAATGCAAAGAATACTTTGCTTTATAACTATGAGTTCTGGGCAGACAATGTCGACGACTTGAATGAGAAATTTCAAGCTTGGTTGGCTAATTAAGCCTTAAGTCTGTAAGAAATCTACGGCTAGTCACTGTTGAGAGTGCTAGCCGTATTTCCTCGGATAAAAATATATGAACTCATCAGTAATAAGTAACGATTCACCAGTTATGGTCACCGCAGATGGCGTACCTTTAAAGGTCAGTCTGTCTCGTGCTAAACGTAAGGCTAAAATTCGAGCGCTACTGCTAGTAACACCATTATTCCTATTTATATTAGTAACATTTTTTATTCCAATTGTGTCAATGCTGTTACGCAGTGTTGATAATGAAGTGGTCTCTGAGGCGCTGCATCGTACCGTGCCTATGCTGCAAGGTTGGGATCAAACAGGTGATACTATTCCTAATGAAGCTGTGTTTTCAGCACTCCACAAAGATTTTGTGGATGGGTATAAAAATAAAACAATAGGCAGCCCTGGCCGCCGCCTCAATTATGATAAACCTGGCTTTTCAAGTTTGTTTCGAAAAACAGCCCGGAAATCAAAGAAATTTGAACCACCTTACCAAGCGGCTTTTATTAAAGCAGATAAAAAGTGGGGTGATATTAACTACTGGCGAGTATTAAAACGTGAAAGCAGGCTAAGCACTGACTCCTATTACTTGGCCGCAGTGGATTACAAGTATGACGATTTAGGTGAACGCGTTGCAAAAGGAGCCAATCAGGCCATTTATGTTAATTTATTTGGTAGAACATTCTGGTTAAGCTTTGTTATTACGGCGACTTGCTTAGTGCTCGCTTACCCGATCGCTTACTTATTGTCAGTGCTGCCGGCAAAAAGTAGCAACCTATTGATGATATTGGTGTTATTGCCGTTTTGGACATCCCTGCTGGTGCGCACCACAGCTTGGATTGCATTGTTGCAGCAAGAAGGTGTAATCAACGACATATTGGTGGGTGTGGGGTTTCTTACAGATGATAATCGACTCGCGATGATTCACAATCAGGCGGGTACGATCATCGCTATGGTTCATGTATTACTACCATTTATGATACTGCCGTTATACAGCGTGATGAAAACAATACCTCCCACTTATATGAGAGCTGCACGTTCCTTGGGTGCCAATCCATTCACTGCTTTTGTGCGAGTCTATATGCCGGGCACTGTTCCTGGTGTAGGTGCTGGATCAATTTTAGTTTTTATTATTTCTATTGGTTATTACATCACCCCAGCGCTTGTTGGCGGTCAGAGTGGCACCTTGATTAGTAACTTTATAGCTTATCATTTAGAGTCTTCTCTAAACTGGGGCTTAGCTGCTGCATTAGGTGCGATATTACTCAGCGCAGTATTTGCACTGTACATTTTGTACGACAAAATTGTCGGCATCGACAACATGAAGTTAGGGTAAAAAGCCATGGCACTTCCTACGTATGCGGGCAAACTAGAGACCACTTGGTATTACAGCTACCGAGTAATTTGTGGGATTATATTATTTTTCCTAATAGCGCCAATCGTTGTGATTATTCCGTTATCGTTTAATGCGGTGCCGTTTTTCACCTTCACGGATGAAATGTTGGCTCTTGACCCTGCAGGTTACTCACTGAAGTGGTACGAAGATTTCTTCACCAATCGAAATTGGCAGGGTGCAGTAAAAAATAGCTTCATTATTGCTATCTTCTCAACGTTGATATCCACAACCTTGGGTACCATTGCGGCACTTGGTTTAAGTCGATCTGAAATGCCCTATAAAACATTAGTGATGGGCATATTGATTTCACCGATGATTGTGCCCGTCATTATATCTGCTGCCGGTATGTTTTTCTTCTATACCGACATTGGACTCGCCTCGACCCACCTGGGTGTCATTTTAGCTCACGCTGCTTTAGCAACGCCTTTTGTGGTGATTACGGTTACAGCCACTTTGGTCGGATTTGATCAAAGCTTGACTAGGGCAGCTGCAACATTAGGTGCTTCTCCCGTTACAACATTTTTTCGGGTTATTGTTCCATTGATTTTGCCAGGTGTTATTTCTGGTGGTTTATTTGCTTTTGTCACCTCTTTTGATGAGGTTGTCGTTGTTAAGTTTGTGGGTAGTTACCAGCAGCGCACCATTCCTTGGGCCATGTTCTCGGGAATTCGCGAACAAATCAGTCCCACCATTCTTGCCGTTGCAACCCTGTTGGTACTTTTTTCGATAGGTCTGTTGACTGTGGTGGAATTGCTACGAAGAAGAAATGAGCGTATGCGGGGTGTTAGTCCAGCCTAGTTTTATTGGACACATTCTTGTATTTTAATACACTATTTTGGTTACAACCCCAGCCTTTAACAGCGTTTTCTGGCTGGGGTACCAAATCTCTGAATTTGGTTTATGGAAAATCCTATCTATAAAATTAGCGTCAATACCTTTAGATCTATATATCGCTAAATCTTTTTTTTGTTCCTCATCCAAGTCGTAAAATTGCTGAAAGGGCTGAAGTCGTTTAGAGTCAAATGTATATTGATGAAATCCGAGTAACGCTGCGTCTCCTAGAAAACGATTTTCACCACCAATATAAGCCGTAGCGCAAGCAGATAAGCAGTAACTACTGCTATAGGTGTCTAACCCCAATCGATGGAACAGCAGCGCTAAGCCTCTGCCTTCATATATTTGCCCGCCCTTGCTTTCAAGTTTTATCTGATTGATACCATCGTGTTGTTTTAAAATAAGCTCCACAGCTGCTGTAATACCAAGATCAAGTAATCCGGTTAAAACTAACTGTTTTCCGTTATCGGTGACCTGAATTGAATACTGTGGTGGCTCGAGCTTTGATTTAAGGCTTTTAAAAGACTGATTAACTGACAGTGTTTGAAATAAACCAACAAAGTGACTAGCAATGGCTATAAGGCAAATGAGCACGGTAGCCTGCACACAATATAAAAGAATGGGTTGGCCAAAGTGTCGATAATGAAAATCAGCTGACCTCAGGAGACCAACGGTTTGCCATGGCAAGATGATAAACACGCTAGTAACTTGGTAAGCAATCATTAGTTCAAAACTGAATGCCCCTGCGTCTGATGTTTTTTCAAATAAAGCAAAGCTGATGAGATGAAAAACAGAGCCGAAAGTTAAAAAGAAGAACCAAAAAGATAGAGTAAGGGAGTATTCACCATGCCAATATTTTTTTATAAAATTCAACAGGTTAATGCTATTCTGGACTTATTAGGGGAATTGAACTGCTGTGAATTGATGCTTTACTTCACGCATCCGTATCTTGAGACGGTCAATAAATGATTGCCCCACGATCGATAATGGTTTGTTCGTGGCCCATACAATGGCAAGGTCAAACACTACGGTGGGTTCAAATCTCCGAGCCACTACATTGTCCATTGGCTGTGAGGTAATAGTAAATGGATCCACAAGACCAATGCCAAGTCCACCTTGGACAAATCTTAGAGCGGTTTGAAATAGTCTTGTTTCACAACGGTTGTTCCAAACACAATTCTTTGAAGCGAATATCTCTCGCAAACGGTGATAAGTCATGTGCCCTGATCCAAGCGTAACTAACGGTTCACCATCAAGATCTTCAGGAGTAATAATGGATTTACTGGCGAGTGGATGATCGTTTGGTAAAATACAAAGACACTCATAAGAGAATATCTCACCTGAAAGATTGTCATGAGCAATCGGTGCTTCGGCGATTCCAATCTCAGCCAAATGACTTGAAACCATTTCCTGCGTCATGATTGAAGAACGAGTCTGAAAAGAAATGCTGATATCTTTTTTATCTTTAACAAAATCATGAATTTCATCCGGCAGAAAGACAATCGAAAGTTCTGGCAACGCAGCAATATCGAGTTTACCCACGTCCTGACTTCGAATCGCTCTTGCTTGACGATTAAGTTGTTCAAAACTAGAAATGACCGTTTCAGTAGAGCCCATCAAGCGTTGTGCTTCTGGCGTTGGGTGAAGACGTCCACTGAATCGCGTAAACAGTGCAAAACCTAATTCGTGTTCGAGACTACTGATTAAATTACTAACACCAGGCTGTGAAATACCTAAACGTTTCGCTGCCTGAGTAACGGTTCCGGTATCCATGATGGTATGAAATGCTTGAATTTGTCTAAACTGTAACATGAACTATATCGTATCACTTATTATGATGTTACATAGATAAAATTATATTATTCGGAATAGTTGACTCAGCCTATAATGGGTTTGTGAGAATCTAAAATAGATTCTGAAAACCGACATCATGAGTAATAACTATGAGTAAGTACTCGATATTTTCGTTAGCGCGAAATGCAATGAGCTTTCACCAAAATTGGGAGAAGGTATGGCGCAGTCCTGAGCCAAAAAAGGAATACGATGTGATTATTGTTGGTGGCGGCGGACATGGGCTTGCAACGGCCTATTATCTTGCAAAAGAACATGGTATTAAAAATATTGCCGTGCTCGAAAAGGGGTGGATAGGTGGAGGTAATACGGGACGCAACACGACAATCGTTCGATCAAACTATCTATGGGATGAGTCGGCGCATCTCTACGAAAAAGCCATGAAATTATGGGAAGGTTTAAGCCAAGACTTAAACTATAACGTTATGTTTAGTCAGCGTGGTGTTTATAATCTGGGTCATAATTTGCAAGACATGAGAGACATTGAACGTCGGGTTAACGCCAATCGTCTCAATGGAATCGATGGTTATGTGGTAGGCCCTGAGGAAATAAAGCGCGCAATTCCCGCTCTCAATGTTGATGCAGGCTGTCGTTATCCGGTACTCGGTGCTTCATTCCAGCCACGCGCGGGAGTTGCCCGACACGATGCGGTTGCGTGGGGCTTTGCTCGAGGCGCCGATCAACATGGCGTCGATATTATTCAAAATTGTGAAGTAACAGCAATTCGGCAAGAAAATGGTGAAGTAACCGGTGTTGAAACCTCTAAAGGAACAATATCAGCAAAGAAAGTGGGTGTAGTGGTTGCTGGGCATTGTTCGGTTTTAGCTGATATGGCAGGTTTTCGTTTGCCAATCGAAAGTCATCCGCTTCAAGCATTGGTGTCAGAACCAATCAAGCCAGTACTAGACACTGTAGTGATGTCTAATGCGGTTCATGGCTATGTTAGCCAGTCTGATAAAGGTGATCTAGTGATCGGCGCTGGCATCGATAGTTATACTGGTTATGGTCAGCGCGGTAGTTTCTCTGGTATCGAGCATACGGTTGCCGCCATTATCGAAATGTTTCCTATTTTTAGCCGTGTTCGAATGAATCGTCAATGGGGCGGTATTGTGGATACAACCCCCGACGCTTGCCCAATTATTGGTAACACACCGGTCAAGGGCCTGTACTTCAACTGTGGTTGGGGAACAGGTGGGTTTAAAGCCACTCCTGGCTCAGGTTGGGTATTCGCTCACAATGTGGCAACTGGAGCGCCTCATGAATTGAATGCAGCGTTCGGTCTGGATCGATTCACTTCGGGCTTTTTAATCGATGAACACGGCGCTGCTGGCGTAGCTCATTAGGAGATTTTGATATGCTATTAATTAAATGTCCGTGGTGCGGTGAACGCGACGAATCTGAGTTTTCTTATGCCGGTGAGGCACATATTGCACGGCCTTTGGAAACGGAAAAACTGAGTGATGAAGAATGGGCGAACTACCTATTTTTACGAAAGAACATCAAAGGTCTGCACCGAGAGCAGTGGAACCATGCTGCGGGTTGCCGACGTTATTTTAATGTTGAACGCAACACGGTCAGCTACAAAATAAGTGGTTCTTATAAGATCGGCGAGCAGGGTCCTGTAGGAGACGAAGCATGAGTCAGTCATTTCGAATAGCTCAAGGTGGTCGGATAGATCGCGATAATCAATTAAAGTTTAGCTTTAATGGTAAAACATACACTGGACAAGCGGGCGATACGTTAGCGTCTGCCTTACTTGCCAATGGCATACACATGGTTGGCCGTAGTTGGAAATACCATCGCCCACGCGGCATTTTAAGTGCGGGTGCCGAAGAGCCGAATGCAATTTTCCAGCTTGAAAAGGGTGAGAAAACAATACCGAATGCTCGAGCGACACAAGTTGAATTATATGATGATTTAGATGCTTCCAGTGTTAACTGTTGGCCCAGTCTTGATTTTGATTTGCTATCAATCAACAGTAAAGTGAGCAGAATGTTGCCTGCAGGCTTTTATTACAAAACATTCATGTGGCCTAAATCAATGTGGATGAAATACGAACATATCATTCGCAAAGCGAGTGGCCTTGGTAAATCGCCCGAAGTCAATGACACAGATCGTTACGAGCATAGCCATCGTCACTGTGATGTCCTCGTTGCGGGTGGTGGTGTTGCAGGATTAACGGCAGCATTAGCTGCAGGCCGAGCTGGAGCAAGGGTTATTCTAATTGATGAGCAATCTGAATTTGGTGGCATGGCGTTATCAAGTCATGACAAGATTGATGGTCAACACGTGAGCGATTGGATCCAAACTGCTGTTGCTGAGTTAAAAGCTATGCCAGAAGTCATGTTGCTTCCACGCAGTACGGCTTACGGTTACCACGATTACAATTTTCTGACTATTAACCAGCGTTTAACCGATCACCTAGCCCTCAATAAACGCAAGGGTGGGCGTGAAAAGTTATGGCACATCCGCGCCCATCAAGTTGTGTTGGCAACTGGCGCAATGGAACGACCTTTGGTGCACTCTAATAATGATCGCCCAGGCATCATGCTCGCATCTGCGGTTTCGACCTACGTCATTCGCTACGCGGTGAAGCCAGGAGAAAGAGCCGTGATATTCACTAATAATGACAGTGCCTATCAAACTGCGCTCGACCTAAATGCCGCAGGTGGCAAAGTGGTAGCAGTGGTTGATGCACGAAGTCAATCATCAAGCGAGCTGGCTAATATGGTTCGAAGTGCGGGAATTGAGGTGCTAAACAGCAGCGCAGTGGTCGATACTTCGGGTGGAAAGCGATTGCAGTCGGTTCAGGTGATGAGTTTATCGAGCGATGGTCAATCAGTCAGTGGTCAAGGTAAAACGCTAAGTTGTGATTTACTCGCAGTATCCGGTGGCTGGAGCCCGGTTGTGCATTTAAGTTCGCAGTCAGGTGCAAAGGCAGTCTGGAATGAAGAAGCTGCAATGTTTATACCGGGTGAGCCGGTCCAGCAGCAGGCTTCAGTGGGTGCTGCAAACGGTACGCTTGAATTGAAAAAAACATTAATAGAGGCGGTTGATGCAGGAAACGCTGCGGCCCAAGCCTGTGGTTTTGATTCTAGTATGGAGGCACCTAGCTCAGAGGCTGTTGCTAGCGATCCTATTATGCCACTCTGGTTGGTTCCTTCAGATAAAGAGAAGGGCCGAGAGCCAAAAGCATTTATTGATTTGCAAAATGATGTTGGCTCAGCTGACATAGAACTAGCTGCTCGTGAAGGTTTTCATTCGGTTGAGCACGTCAAACGCTATACCGCAATGGGCTTTGGTACGGATCAAGGCAAAACTGGCAACATTAATGGTATGGCGATTTTAGCCAAAACATTAAACCAAACGATTGCAGAAACGGGTACAACGACCTATCGTCCAAACTACACACCCGTGACTTTTGGTTCTATGGCAGGGCAAAACTTAGGTCATAATTTGTTTGATCCGGCACGCAAAACAGCAATGCATGGTTGGC
>Ga0307997_10000285_pt1 | contig 23078 bp, 26 predicted proteins | sample Davwhametageno36_FD_203165 | JGI IMG/M metagenome (GOLD analysis project Ga0307997, IMG submission 203165) | Marine microbial communities from Davis Island wharf, Antarctic Ocean - #36 | ecosystem: Environmental > Aquatic > Marine > Unclassified | place: Antarctic Ocean: Davis Island wharf... | reverse complement strand
AAGAAGCACGTTAGTTCCGAGTTAGATTTAGAAGGACAATTTGAAAAATTAGTATATGAAGATATAGTTTATATCCATAATGTTGAAAATAATAAAGTATTTACTACTAATGATGAAGAAGTCGGTGTATTAAAAGGTAAAAATATCAAATGGAAATCAGATGAATATAAAAAAAATCATATCTTAGCAAAGAATAAATTTAATGAAGAATATAATAAAGATTTAATAATAAGTTCTTCTGAAGATGAAGATACGTCATCAGATGAAGAATCATCAGGTGATGATATATCAGATGAAATAAAAACAATTAAAAAAGATGTAGATAATATAAAACATAGTAAACATAAATCAAGTTTAAAATGTATGAGTGATGTTACACCTAAAGTATATAATGAAAGATTTAGAGGATGGGGATTTACTTATTGGGGTAATTAATTATCTTCAATTAATTGTACAATAGATTTATTATCATTGTCTTCGTCTGAATCAGAATCAGATTCCTCCGTCCAAAAAGATAACCCTAAATTATAAGCAATTAATCTTATTTTTTCATATAATAATATATCTTTTCTAGAAGAAAGTCCTATTTCATCTAATAATTTATCAACTCTATTAACTAATAGATTTTTAGTCGTCGTAGAAGTAGGTGACCACCTTTCCATTTCATCACCATAAATACTTAATTCACAATGCTCTACTAATTTTACCATTCTTTTGGATTTACTGTGTGCAGGCCATTCTGACATTTATATATTATTAATATATTTTTTTATATTATCTTTATATTTAGTTATCATATTATCACATAATGCTCTATTACCGTAAATATTATATCTGGGATTCCCTCCACAATTATATATTCTATGTGGTATAATAAATTTCTTTTTATCTAAATCATATATTTCAGAAATCCAATCATCTATAAACCAATTTTTAAATTCACTTGGATAATAAAATCCAAATATATTCATATGTTTTCTAGATACAAATGTTTGTGTTAATAATGTATCATTTGGATTAAATTTCTTCCGGCCTTGATCTGTCATCCCTACAACTCCTATATCATTATTTTGTTTCAATATATCTAAACATGTATTTACCCAATCTTTATCTTGAAAATGAATATCAGATCCTATTTGAACAAAATAATCATTATTATCTTCATATGATTTTTTAAATAATTCATTCCATATGTGACACACATTACCTTTATACTTCGAATCTATTGATAATAATTCTATTGTAGTATTTTTCATAACATTAATAAATCTTTTAATTTCATTTTGAATATTATTATTCTGGTAAAATTTATCATCCGAATCAATTCCTAAATAAAATTTATATACATGATCTAAACTGTAAGTGGTAAAAAATGATTTAAATAAAATATTAAATAAATCTGTATCTTGAAAATTATTATAATGACATTTATTACTCGTGACAGGAATAATTACAGCAATTTTCATTTCTAATATTTAAGAAAATATATTCTTAAATAATATTATTATGAAATATTATTTGAGTATATGTATCCCAACTTTAGTTGAAAGATTAAATAAAGTTACTAAATTAATTGAAAAAATACAAAAACAAATGGATGATAATAATTTAAAAGAATATATACAAATTATTTCTCATTTAGATAACCGTAGTGTTCCATTATATAAAAAAAGAAATGATTTACAAAATAGTTGTACAGGTAAATATTTTATACACATGGATGATGATGATGATATAAGCGATGATTATATAATTACAATGTATAATACAATAAAAGGATTTGAAAACGAAGTAGATGTAATTACATATAATCAAATATCATATGTAGGTGATGATATATTTTATGTATTTAATGATTTAAATAGTGATTTTAATTTAAAATATATTGGTGATAAAGATAATAAAAAAGTATTTGTCAGGTTTCCTTGGCAATGGTGTGCATGGAATACTAAAAGATTTTCTCATATATATCGTACCGATATAGATACTAACGCCAGAGAAGATCAAAATTGGCTAAAAAGAGTAATGTTAGAATATCCTAAAACACAATGCAATATACCTAAAGTATTACATCAATACAATTTTAAAGATCCAAGTTTATCAACATGTCAAGGATTAGATAACGGAAATAAAACTCATAATAAACTTATTGTAAACCATAGATATATAAATTTGATAAATTAATTAAGAATAAATTATAGATAATATTAATTATGGGTAAAGATAAGTGTTCATTTTGTAATAAGAAACTTAAAATAATATCATATTCTTGTAAATGTGATGGACAATTCTGTGATAAACACAGATACACACATACACATAACTGTACCAGTCTACAAAAAAAAATTGACGAATCTAAAGAACTCATCAAAAATAATAATCCTTTAATGATTCATAGTAAAGTTATAAAGATTTAAATATTATTACCTAAAGTATTTTGGATTTTTTTTATGGCTTTTTGAACACGTAATTCATTCATTTCAATATCACCCACCATAAAATTAATTAATTTACCTATATCTCGATTAGATTTATGAATTTCTAATTCATTAACATTTAGTTTATCCTTATACATCATAAATATTTCATATGATTTATTAAATAATTCTTTATATCCCTCAGGAAATACATATTTATCTTTATAAGCTTCAATAATTTCATCAATAGTAAGGTATTGCTTAATCATTTTAAGTGCTGTAATAGTTCCCACTTTAGGCACATTTGTACAATAATCACATCCACACAATATACAAAACATTACAAATTGTTCATGCGTCAAATCGAATCCTTTTATCATTTCATCATAATTAATAATCGATATCACATCTTGTCTCTTAATAGACCTATCTAAACAACCTCGTACTAAATTCGGACATCCATATACTAATGTATCCATATCTTCTGTTAAAACATAATCAACATATCCAATTCTACATAATTCACCAGCAATTGCTTCTCCTTCACCTATATCCATATGAATATATGATACTCCCATTAGACTCAGTAACTTTTTAACATTATCTATCATATCTTTAGTTAATCTAAGAGAGTGTTTTTCTAAATTATTCTTTTTATCAGCATCTTCACATAATTCCATTTTATCTTTAGCATCTTGTGCTTTCTGTTTCCGTTCTTTAACACATTCTTGTTTTAAATCAGGTGGCTTCCCATCAAATACAAATAGTAGTTCAATATTTAATGATAAATATTTTACTAATTTATAAAATAATCCTGTAATATGGTTAGTAATATCTCCTTTTGTATTCCTTAAAAGTTGATGCCTTAACAATTGTTGGTAAATAATTAAAGAAGCATCTACTGCTACTTTCTTACCCGATAATTTATACAAATTATCATGCTTGATTGAGTCAGGTGCTTCTTTTTTGATAATTTGCGTTAGCGATTTAATACCCATATTAAATATGTTTTAAATTATTTATTAATAAAACTTTCAAATTCAAATTTATTTCTAATATATATTATACAGATGAGGAAAAAATCACTTAAAAGAACTCAGTTAAATCGACGAAATAAAACAATAAAGGTGCATAATAAATCAAAGATGCGGTCGCATAAAAGATCCTATAAAAAAAGTACCCAGAAAATAAAACCTTCATTGAAAAAAAGATCCTTGAAAAAAAGATCCTTGAAAAAAAGATCCTTGAAAAAAAGATCCTTGTCAAAAAACAAACATGGAGGAGGGGATTTATACCATGGGGCCCGCTATAAGCGGGACCTCGCACTGGAAAGAGAGAAAGCAAACCACACCGAGAAGTTGGCAGAGCTACTTCACCAGCAGGAAGAGGAGAGCGAAGGTCGTGTATTAATGTATGAGGCTGCCAAATTGGACGTGGGAAAGCCGAAGAACCCTGGTCATCCCTTTCCCGAGTGGGACGTCGCGAAAGAACGTCCCGAGTGGGACGTCGCGAAAGAACGTTTTACAGCTGTACCTACTTTGTTTGGTCCCGGTCCCCCCCCCGGCAATTATACGGCACCCTTAGACCCATCACCCGAACAGATGAATGAAAAATTACAGTTGCATTTCAAAGTTTTTCCCCAGGGAACGAAGTGGGATAATCCGAATTACAGGTATTTTAGGGAAGAGGACCAGAATGAGTGGCTCAGGGGTAAACAAGCAATATCGCTGCTGGCAGCGTAATTTACTTTTTTATTTTACGTGATTCGTCTAATACTAATTTAGTTAATTGGATTTTTGAATTAAAAAATTGATCTTCAGATAAATTATTAAACCACCGATATTCTATATTTTCTAAAATTATATCGTATGGTAATGATATAAATATAATATTATCTTTGTCTTTAAACTCTATAGGTTCATATCCATAATATTGTTTTACTTTTATCATATGGTTTTGTATATCGACATTACCAGTATGTGTACAATCAAAATGAAAGTGCTTATTAGGTCTTAATTCTGTCAATACATTCGCAAATATATCTTCTCCTGTGGAACTATTTATAAAATTATCTTTCTTTAAATTATTCAACATTTTTTCTTTATATAAATTAATAGTTGGATTGTCCTTCTTAGCAGCAATAACATAATTACCAGGATTATATTTATTATTACATGAATTAATTACTCTATCAGAACCTCCGAATGTAATTAAATCATAATTAAATTTTAATTTATAAATTATTTCATCTAAACTTTTCATTACTAATGTTGCAGGTGATAAAAATAAACCACCATATTTACTCAATAACATGGATCCTACTAAATCTACTCTAAATTTAAAGGGGTATTTAGATTCAGCATTCATTTCTATAGGAAAATCTGGTAAATATTCTTTAATATTCACAGGAGTCACCACATGAAATACATTATATTTTTTATTAACTTTATTATTCATTATTTGTAAGCAAAAATTAAATAATATTGGAAAGTTTTTGTTTTTATGTAATAACTGAATATTAATATCCTTATCTAAAAAATTAGGTTCTTCTAAATAAGTCCATATAATTTGTTTTTCAATATGTTTTGTTGGTTTATTAAATCTATTCTGCATCTCAGTGATTAATGGATGTATTTCTTTATCATAAAATATACCAAACATATCTGTATAAATAAATATTGAAATCAACATAAATACTATAAATGCCAATACCATAATATTTTTCTCCATTCTATATATAATTATATATTATATATTATATTTTATTTAGAACATAAAGGACAATTAATTTCTTTTTTCTTTTTAATCCATGCATTTATACATTCATAGTGATACATATGACCACAATACAATATTTTCACCTTTTCATTTACAATCATACTATCTAAACATATTATACATTCATTATTTTCAAAATTTTTATTTAAAATAATATAATCAACTACTTCATTTCTATCATTATTATTTTCATTATTTCCATTTCTTTCTTTATTAATTAAATATTGAAATATGTTAAACATAATTTTATATAATATTTATTTAATTATATGAAATTTGATATATTAATTGAAAATACAATAAAAGATTTAAATAAAGAATTAAAAAAAGAAAAAAATATGAACTACATAAAATATGAAATATTAAATCCTTTGATTGAACATATTATACAAGAATTATATCCATATTTTTTAAAAATTATTGTAGTGATTATTATATTATTTATTTTAATAATATTCATAATAGTTCTTAATTTAAGAATAATTTATAATTAATAATAATATAATGAGTGAGTTCAATTCTAATGTTATTAAATGGGTAGATTACGATAATGAAATTAAAAAATATTCAGATAAAATGAAAACGTTGAAATCTGAAAAGAACTCTCTAGAAGTAGATATATTATCACATATTGAAAATAATAATTTACAAGAAAATATTTTTAATTTACCAGCTTATTCTTCTAAATTAAAATATAATAAAAATAAATCATATGAAACTATGACTAATAAATTTTTAATAGATAAATTTACTAAATATTTTAACGATGAAGATAAAGCAATTCACTTATTTAATTTTTTAAAGGAAGAAAGAAGTTCTTCTAGCAAATGTTATTTGAAAAGAGATTGATTTACTTAGATTTCCTTCCATAAAATTCAAACCCTGTTTTTTTATATATCGCATCAACTTCTTTATTTACTAATGCTTTATAATTATGACCAGTTATAGCATCTTCATAATTAATTACTGCTAAAGCTGGATAATAAAATTCATTTATTAATTCAGGATATTTCCATCTTACTCGTTTTAATTCGGTATCTATAGTTTTTTTCTTATTTGCCACAGGGATTACATCTATTAATTGCTGTGCTACTTGAGCATTAGGTATATAATACCCAAATGCCCCCATCATAGATAAATCATTATCCGACATTAAATTAACACCATTCTTTAATTTCAACTTATTTAATTTAGTATCTTTAAATTGTTGTATATCTTTTTGTACCTTAGGATATAATTCACCACCAATATACATGAACTTATCTCCTATGATTTTATTTAATTTTTTAAAATCTTTTATATATACATCATCCTCTAAAATAACAACATTCTTTAAATCGTCTTTAATTATCTTTTCCCATATATCATAATGATCTTCAGTAATGGCAATATTTTTAAGTTTAGTATTTAAATTTACATTATGATAAAATGAATATTCTTTTACTAAACTTTTACTTATTTTAGATTTAGGAGTTGCTTCATATATTTCATATAATTTATTTTTCTTATATTTTGCTCTTCTTTCTTTATAAAATGATAACACAAATATCTTATTTATCTTATTAGACACCTTCTTCTTAGTTAGGTTTTTCTTCCTTTTAGATTTACGCTTTGTTTTGTTTAAACGCATATATAATATAATATATATAAGTCTGAAAAAAATATTAAATATATTAATTGAATAATTAATTTATAAGGGTGAGGATTACTATAAATGATTATTTAAATTCTTTTATTAATTTTAAAAGTTTAATTAATTTAAATTTATTATTTTTTTTTTCTAATATATAGTATAAAAATGAGTAAAGGATACAAATGTGTTGTTAATGCTGTAATTTACGCAGTCGCTTTAAACTTAATTTTACCTATGATTACTAAACCAATTGCAACACCGGACGAAATAAAACCACCCAACGGTGCCGCCAAGTTACCATTTAAATCACAAATCGTTCACATGCTGGTCCATCATTCCCAAGTACCCATCGCCAGTTCCGTGATTGTTGCATTAATAGTAGCATTATCTATTACTTTAGGATACAAATTTAAAGTACTCAAATGATTAAATATTTATAATATTTCTAATATTTCTAATATTATAAATGACTTTGCCAAAACATTATACAAGTGGATTATCAAATAAAGATAAAAAAAAACAAATTAGGACTTTAAAAAAATCTAAAAAAGCATACAAAAAAGGTAAATATGTTTCCAGACCTAAATTAAAATCATTCAAATCAAAAAAATCATCTTGGACTCAGAAATTTCATAAAAAATATCCGGATGTAAAAAGTATAAAACAAATATCAGATGCTACAGGCATACCTAAAAAAGCATTATCCCAGGTTAAGCGTAAAGGTATGGGAGCATATTATTCTTCAGGTAGCAGACCCAACCAGACAGCTGAATCATGGGGGATGGGTAGAATGTATTCATATATTCTAGGCGGTCCTACTAGAAGAGTTGATAAACACATTACTGATAAATATAATGTTAAATTTACATAAACCATCCTGTTATAGCATATCTATTATCACATGTTACTTCATTTATATAATGGGGTTTTTCACTCGTTTTAATATCCATTAAGATTAATTTATTATATTCGGGATATATCGGTATATGTAATCCATGTTTAGTTATTATATTTAAATCACCTCCACATCGACTATTCCATTTTTCATTTAAATATATTATAAAAGCATATCTACCTAAATTTGTATCATTATGTACTGATAAAAAATCTCCTGGTGAAAATTTAGAAATAAATATATCTGTCGTTTTAGTTATTTCAGTACCTGTTAAACTAGATACTTCTTTTAAAACATTAGGACTATTTAAATATTCTTTTATTTCTTTTAATATAGGTGCATCATTTTTATATTCATATTTTGAATATGAAAATTTATTAGAATTTAATAATTTTAATGAATTATTTCTTCTATTTTTAATATCATTATTATGTTTTATTTTATCATTGTTTATATTCGTTGTATAAAGCCAATCATGATTTGAATGAATAATTTTATTTACTTTCTCTATAAAATGTTTATCTAAAAAATTTGTTTTACTTATATAAAATGAGTTACAATATATATTATATATAGTAAATAAGATAATTATTATTAATAAAATAATTAATAAATTATTCATTATATAATACAATATAAAATATTAAATAATATATTAAATATCTAAGCATCTTCATCTAATCCTTTTAAAAATCTTTTATGTAATATACCTATTTTTTCAAATATTTTTTTTTGTGATGTGAAAAATACTATTGCTACTATAATTTCGCCATCATATTCTCTCGTATGAATTTCCCTAAATCCCGTAAAATTTAGTATTAATGGAAATAAATGACATATTTTTCTTATATAAAATACTGCCAATGCCACAATGACTGAGTGCACTGATAATTCTAATAAAATATTTACAGTACTCTTATTTACATCGGGATCTGGAAATATATAATCTAAATATATACCAGCAACCAAACATATTATGATATATAATATACTATATTGAGTTATCTCGAATATTTCACCTAATCTAAAATTATCTAATGAAAATAAATCGTTCAATTTATTTTTCACGACCATTATATATAATATTAATATATTAAAAAAAAATCATATCTATTAGTACCTGATATATTAAACTATTATTTTTGTAAATGACCTACAATATTATCATCTGTGAATTTAATAATCTTTACTAAACAATCATCCCATAATACTTTATCAAAACCATATTCTTTCTCATTACTTTCATCATTATAATTTTCTATGTGTAATGATTTATCTCTTTCAACCAAAAACATATATGCATTTAATTGGACTTTTTCATATTCAGGTATCATATTAAATAACCTTCTCGTTCTATTTTTAGTTTCAACTACATATTCTTCATTCATACCATCCACTTTACCTCTTAGAATGATTTTGAATAACTTATTAGGATCAATATATAATATTTTTTCATATAATTCTTCATTCCTTCCAACAATTACAATATTCTTTTTCTTTTGAGTATTATCTAAATTTTTATCTTCTTTTATATTACCGCGTTTCATTCTAAGATCTTGTTTAATATTAGTTTCTAAACATTTACTCAAAGTAGGCATGGCCTTAATAATTTCATCAACTTTTTCTTTAGATTGTTCTTCTGTGATATTTTGATTGAAAGATTGTGTCATTACTTGATTCTTAATGACATCTTCTATATCTTTTAAAGATGAATTTACATCTATTTTAAGTTCTAATTTAATAGTATTCAAATCAGAATCAGATAAAGATAATAATGATTCTTCTATTTTAGATTTAGGAATATGTTTTTTAACAATATGACTCCTATTTAATACAGCGTCGAGTACTTTAACCGGTTTTTCATATTTATTGTGTCCGGTTACAATAGCAAGTTCGCTGGCAACGAAGATGATATCTCTCATATTTATTGTTATATGTATAATTCCTTAAATAATTAATCAAATTTTATAATTTTATAATATGTATTTGTTATTTTTTTTGAATCCATATTATTTATATCGCAATTATCTTTTATAAACTTAATAAAATATTCATCATTCAACTTATTTATTAAATATAATATATTTATATTTAAATTATTATTGTAAATATGTCTTTGATTTGATATATATATTAATGATTTACTTACATATTTATTATTTATCACTTTTTTAGAATCTATTTTGTTATTTAAATAATATTTTGGGTAAATTATAGATAATAATATAAAAAAATCATATAAATCAATATGATTTTTTATATAAAATGTATTAACATTCTCAGATAAATAACCAGTTTTGTATATATTAATAATTTTATCTAGATCATTTGTTAAATAATGTATATTATCTAATATATCAAAATAAAGATTATTTGTATTCTGTGAATATCTTATTATATCATTTATATCATTTATTGAATATATCTTATTTATAGCATTTGTTATAAAATTATCTTCATAATCATATACTTGTGAATAACTATTATTTAAATTTAATATATTAATATTTGATCTTATATTATTTATTTTCATATCAGATTTGTTAATCAAATCTTTCTTTTCAGATGTTGTTAAAATTATATTCGTTTTTTTTAACAATTTATCTGTTATTTTCAATACATTATCATATGTATAATTAATTTCTAAAAATTTAGAATTGGATAATATCTTTTTAAAACTTTTATGATTTATATTTGATGATACAAATATTATCGGATGATTTTGTTTATATATATTTAATTTTGGTATACATGATAATATATCATTTAATATAGTTTTATTATGTTTTAAAAATAATTCTAAATTATCAAATATAATTGCATTATATTGATAATCATCATTTAACATCATGAATACATTTTTACGGCCTAAAACTTCATTTAAATATTCTTTTATGTTTGTTTTTGATTTTAAAAAATCAATATTAATATGTATTATTTTATATTTATTTAAAATACATTCTGCTAAACTTGTTTTTCCGGATGAACTTATCCCATGTATAAATAAAAATTGCTTCTTATAATCTTTATTTATCCAATTATTTAATAATTCTATTTGTTTTTTATTTAAAAAAAAATCGGATATATCCATATATATATCTTATAATATTAATCTTTATACTTTTTATTGATTAAATAATGTAATGTTTTCTCTTGACATATTATTTCGATCTGTTAAATCAAAAGTATAACTAGCTTTATTATGATATTGCGGCAAATCCATTAAATTTGGCATCTCACTTATATCACTCAAATACTTTTTGTGCATATCATAATTACTATATATTTTACCCAAACTATATTGAACTACTAAACCGTTCAACAGTTGTATTTGTATTTTTATTTTTTCTAATGTTTTATCAACCGAATTACTATATTTTAAAAATATTCCGCGCATAATAGTTAACAAAATAATATTCGATTGATTATCAATTAAATCATTTTTTTCTTTATGAAATTCATATCTAATTAATTTTTGTATATTATTTATATTATCATCCGAAAAAAAATATTTACTCAATAATGTTTCTTCTAACACACCACTTAATATATCATCAGCACAATGTATAGTTTTACCTGGCGTCAAAATAATATCATTATTCACCATGACTTGATCTAAATTATCACCCTTTTTATATATATCAGGGAATAAGCCATTTTTCTTATTTATAGATTGTCCTGTATTGTTTAACTGTCCTTGTACTCCAGAAATACCTGTATACATTTGTTCAGAATTATTCATATATATTAATACATATATTTATTTTTTTTTAATATATTCTAATAACTCATTTAATTCTTCCATCCACATTTGATTAACCCCTTTATTAAATATTATATCTATTTCATCTTTTATCTTATTTAATTCATTATTTAATTCTTCTACTTTATCTGTTGACATAGTGTATATCGGCATATTGATTAAATAATTATATTGAGTTTTAATTATATCGAATGTTGATACTTCTTCAATGATATTTGATTGTGTATCATATAAATTATATGCTTTATCAAATAATTGTTTTAATAATTCATTTTTACTACATTCAGATACTTTAATTGTTTTTAGAATTACTTCATTAATAAATCTTATTTTATTCTCTAATATTAATAATTTATTGTTTAATTCATTTAATATATATTCCTTCCTTTTAGTATATATACCCAATCTAACTTTATAATGTTCATCCATGATCTGGTAAGGTGAAGCATATTTATTAATTACATTATTTCTATTATAAGCATGAATATTTGTCAATGAAATTTTTGTTACTAATTTTAATTTCTTTTCAAAATTTTCATATCCTGTCTTATTACTAATTTCATCATAAATGAATTCATCCGATAAAGTTATTAATATATTAACATCTTTGTCAGTGGAATAATTATCAAAATCAATAATCATATCAGATTTCTCACATTGAATATTATCTTCTAAATAAGCAATATATTTATCAGTCCATCCCCCAATAGGTAATTCAGTAATTCTTAACTTATTATCATTTAACGAATAAATACCTTTGGATAAATATTGTTCATTTGATATTTTTATAATTTTACCTTTGAAACCCCTATAGAAAGGAATCATCGCAGAATATGTACCATCTTTAATTTTTCTTTTAATATTATTAATAATATCTATAGGATTATATTGCGGAATATTTGTACTCCATCCTGTACCAATTCCTACCATACCATTCACTAAAACCATAGGTATTATAGGCACATAATATTCTGGTTCGACTAATAATCCATCATCATCCGTATATTTTAATAGATTGAAATCCTCTTTTCTGAAAATTAAATCTGTAATTGGATTAATCTCAGTATGAATATACCTAGATGATGCAGCATCATTACCTCCCATAATCCTAGTCCCGAATTGACCATTCGGCATAAGTAAATTAATATTATTAGAACCAACGAAATCCTGTGCCATACCTATAATTGCTCCCTGTAATGAAGCTTCACCATGATGATATGCAGCATGCTCACTAACATATCCTGAAAGCTGTGCTACCCTAATTTCTGAGTATAATTTTCTCTTAAAACAACTGAATAGAATTTTTCTTTGGGATGTTTTTAATCCATCTATACAAGATCCAATTGATCTACTTGTATCTGAATTTGAGAAATGAATTAATTCCTTATTCACAAAATCATCTATATTTGTTTTTTTAATATTATAATCAAGGATAATTTCATTATCATATTTCTTCAACCATTCTTTACGATCATCTGCCAAAGATTTATTAAATGCTAGATTTACTGCCTTATCTGTATGTTCATTAACTGAATAATCATTTACTTTTAATTCTCTGAAATATTGTTTCGCTTCTAATGATGTAGAAGTTCCTAATCCCTTATAATATTTAATATTAAAACTCTTTGAGTTCTTAGTCTTTTTCTTCCAGGACATATAATCTGTTAATGTATAAAATGGTTTAACAGTTTTCTTTAATGATACTTTTACAATTGGCGTAATCATATAAGATATAAAATCAAAATTCAATAGTTCAGGCCATAAATAATGAAACATATTAATTAATAATCCTTTAATATGAAATCCATCATGATCCTGATCTGTCATAATCATAATTTTACCATATCTTAATGATTTCATATCCTTATATTTCTTATTACTTTCTAATCCTAATATCTTTTTTATATTAACAATCTCTGCATTCGCATTAATTTGTTTTACATTTGCTTCACGAACATTCAGTACTTTTCCCTTCAAAGGAAATACTCCATATTTATCACGACCTACTTCGGATAACCCTGCAATCGCCATAGACTTTGCTGAATCTCCCTCAGTTAAGATAAGAGTACATTCTTGTGATTTCTTTGTTCCTGCCCAATTAGCATCATCTAACTTAGGAACAATAATCTTATTTTTCTTTTTACCATCTGTTTTCTTTAAATCTTTATTATCATTTTTAGAATCGGCATCTAAAATCTTATCTATTAATTCATTATTAGAACAAATATTTTTAATAAATTTACCAGATATTACTGGCTTAGAACCGAACTTATTATGTGAAGTAATACATCTTTCTTTCGTTTGGGAATCGAATGATGGATTCTCAATTACACAATTAATATATAATGACATATATCTGCGGATTACTTTGTCCTTTATTTCTTTCTTATGCTTTTTCTTAATGAAATCAATAATACCATTCGCAATTTGTTTCGCTATACATTCTACATGTGACCCACCTTTAGAAGTACAAATTCCATTTACAAATGATAATTGTTCAAATGTATCATTATGAGATACAGAAAATATTACATCCCATCTATCCGATATAATTTCTTGGAATTTCACAAAGTCATTATATAAATTAATATAATCTAAGAACGATTTGATTTTTATTTGTTCATCATTTAGAAATACATTAATAGATTTGTCAGTAATACCAGCAATATCATATATCCTACGGTACATTAATTTAATCATATCATCCGAATAATTTACTAAATCAAATCTTTTAAAATCACATTTCCAAGTAATCTTTGTATAAGGTTTTGCTTGACATTTCTTAATAATTGGTTCATTACATTTAGTCATATTATTTTCCCAAGTTTGGGTATATTTCAACTTATTAATATGATCTACAGTTTCTATAGTAAATTCTTGTGAAAAGATATTTGCTAACTTAGCACCGTATCCATTCTTACCACCAACAATTCTTTTTTCTCCTTTTTTATAGTTGGATGATGTTAAAAGTTCACCAAATATTAATTGAGGAATATAAATCTTTTCTTTTTCATGTTCTTTAACAATAATTCCATTTCCATCATTTAGTATAGTTATTGAATTATCTTGATTAAAATTAATTTTTACATTAGATACTTGGATAATATTAGAACCTTCTTGTCCTTGTAATCTAACAATTTGATCCCGAGCATTTACTAAAATCTCATTAAAGATATTTAGCAACGCTGGGATATATTCAATTTCTTTAAAGACGATTTTATTTTCATTATAAATTGGTAGAACTTCATTAATTTTATCGATACCCCCAACATATGTATCCGGAGTGTCATAAATATGTTGTCTGAGTTCTTTTTTTTCATATTGTTCTGCCATATTTCTAATATATTATATAGTTATTATTTTAAGTAAATAAAATTCAAATTTTTAAAATATATAATTTAATTAAAATTAATTTTAATTAATTTCAGTTCCTTGGATTTTATAGATATTTTTGAAAAATTAAAATTATATTTTTAATTAATTTTAATTAATTTCAGTTCCTTGGATTTTATAGATATTTTTGAAAAATTAAAATTATATTTTTAATTAATTAATTAATTAATTGAATTTCGCCAAAATTTTTTTCTATGTTATAGTATAAAAACAATGGGAGGAGGATTAATGCAATTAGTAGCTTATGGCGCACAAGACATCTACCTTACTGGCAACCCTCAAATTACTTTCTTCAAAGTCGTCTATCGCAGACACACTAACTTCTCAATGGAGTCCATTCAACAAACTTTCAGTGGTGGGGGCGGTAACAACCCTGTATGCACTATTTCCCGTAATGGTGATTTAGTTCACAAAATGTACCTTGTTCAAACCGGCGCCTACGCCCCTCAGAACCGCGTTAACCAACCAATTATTACAGTTGAATTAGAAATTGGTGGACAAAGAATTGATAGACAATCTGGTCAATGGATGGATACCTGGAATGAACTTTCAACTCCAGAATCTAAAGCCATTGGTCTTAAAGCTATGACTGGTCAAATTGGTACTACAGGTACCGCTGTAGAACACGTCCATATCCCACTTCTATTTTGGTTCTGCCGCAACCCTGGTCTTGCTTTACCCTTAATTGCTCTTCAATACCATGAAGTTAAAGTTAAATTTACATTAGCCGTGGCCGCAACCCCATTTGAATTATACTGTGATTACATATACCTTGACACTGATGAAAGACGCAGATTTGCTCAAGTATCTCACGAATACCTTATTGAACAAGTTCAAGAACAGAGTACAGTTGGAGGAGGGTTAGCAACCTCTACCTCCAATAAACTAAATTTTAATCACCCAGTTAAAGAACTTATATGGTCCACCACCGTCGGCGCGAAACCAGCCACGGTGGGATTAAAATTAAATGGACATGATCGTTTCAGTGCGAGAAATGATGAATACTTTTATTTACAGCAACCATACGATTACCACACTGCTGTTCCTCGCCAGAATTTACCTGATGCTGCTCAGCTTAGTAGTAATTATACAAAATTGGAGGGAGCTGGAACTGATGCTGTTGGTGGTGGGTCCATCCAGACCGTACAAACAATGCAATCAATGGCTGCCGCCTCGATTGGCAACGCATTAGTCACCAGCTCCACCATAACCCCCACCAACGCCACCACCATTGGGTACATCGCAGTAGCCGCATTACCTCCGACGGGCGCTTCTAACTATTTTGGTGGCACGGGACCCTTTGCTGGCGCAGGCAACGCCAACGGGATCGGCACGGGGGTGCAGGGATCTGTTAAAGACTTAGAACCCAACGCGATAGGTTTTTTTATGGCCAACGATACGGCGGATGCAGCAGGGTTTATAAAAGCAAATGTCGGAAGAGTATTTCGTTTGACTATAGTAGGCGCTGATTTGGCTACAAGTACGACAGCAGTTGTAAAAAATGTAACATTAAAGGGTGTTCAAGTCGGCAGCGGCAGCGGTGCAGGCGCTGTCAATACCACAGCAACTGTTGTGAGTTTTGAACAAAATATTTTTAATGCGGACACTTCCCACCTAGCCTTTGTTTCTGGGTCGGCAGGGTTTAAAATTACAAAAGTTGAGATATTAACACCTGATTCCGCTCTCGTCACTCAGGCCCGCACCTCCAAAGACACCAAGTCTATCGGTGTATACTCATTCGCCCTCAAACCCGAAGAGCACCAACCATCTGGCACTTGTAATTTCTCCAGAATTGACAATGCTGAATTAAACTTTACGGCGGGCAGTACAGTGTCACTATCCAGTACCGACGTCATCTACGCTGTCAACTACAATGTCCTCCGTATCATGAGTGGCATGGGTGGTTTAGCATATTCGAACTAAGTTTCTTAATAAACAAACTAATAATAATCATTTTTTTAAAAATCTTTTCAAATAAATTATTAATAATTTACCAAATTATTAATAATATACATACAGTCATTGATCCGATACCACCTGGGTCTGGCGTAATATTTTACATAAATTAATGAATCTTGTCTATCACCTACAATTATTATGGATAAATTTACAGATTTATTTTTAATATTATTATTAATATTATTATAGATATTTTCTGAAACTGATATACCATTTAATCTTTTTCCATAATATTTTAAAATTAAATTATTTTTAATTATTTATTTTAAATTTTATAAATCTTTTAAATTATTTTGAATTATTTTGAATTATTTTGAATTAATTGAATTAATTAATTAATTAATTGAATTTCGCCAAATTTTTTTTCTATGTTATAGTATAAAAACAATGGGAGGAGGATTAATGCAATTAGTAGCTTATGGCGCACAAGACATCTACCTTACTGGCAACCCGCAAATTACTTTCTTTAAAGTCGTCTATCGCAGACACACTAACTTCTCGATGGAATCTATTGAACAAACCTGGAATGGTACATCTGATGCTATAGATGGCCGTTGTACCGCCACTATTTCACGTAATGGTGATTTAGTTCACAGAATGTATTTGGAATTAACTATGAGTGGCACGCCCACGACGGACAATCCTGGATCGTGGTTTATTAACACTGTAGAAGTTGAAATTGGTGGTCAGTCAATTGATAAACACTCCGGCGACTGGATGGAAACATGGGCTGAATTGACCGAACCTAACCCTACCGGACAAGTAAAGAATGCCGATACTAATTGGACGAAGCCAAGCACATTGTTTCAGAAAATGAGTGGTATGGGTGGTGTGCATGCCGGTTCCCATATTTCTGCATGGGGCGGACCACTCCATGTGCCTCTACAATTTTGGTTCTGCCGGAACCCCGGACTTGCTTTACCTCTAATTGCCCTTCAGTATCATGAAGTTAAAATTATTTTAAATCATCGAGCTCTAACCGCAGGTCCCGTCACTAATAATCAATTGTGGTGTGATTACATCTACCTTGATACTGATGAAAGACGCCGATTTGCTCAAGTATCTCATGAATATCTTATTGAACAAGTACAACAACAAACATGGACGAGTACTTCAACTGATCTTAATTTTAATCACCCCGTCAAAGAATTAGTTTGGAATAAGCAGCAGGAGCAAAACGCCGTGCGCACCCCACTCTCCGCAACTTTTCAACTTAAATTAAATGGTCATGATCGTTTTGCCGCTCGCGATCAAAGATACTTCACACGAACTCAAGTATGGCAACATCACTCAGGTGCAGGTGGTCTGGACTCCTTCAACGCCGACAAAACATTCAATGATTCTATTGGGGTCTATTCATTTGCCCTCAAACCAGAAGAACACCAACCATCTGGAACATGTAACTTCTCAAGAATTGATAATGCTCAATTAGTTTCGACTAATGGCCACCTTAATGTATATGCCGTCAACTACAACGTCCTCCGTATCATGTCCGGTATGGGTGGTTTAGCATACAGTAACTAAAGTTATAAATAATTAAAATAATAATCTATTTCTATAGATTTTAAATAATTAATATTTTTTTCTAAATATTATAGTCATTTTTAAAAGAAATTTAATTTAATTAATTAATTTCTTTAAAATTTTTTTCTATGTTATAGTATAAAAACAATGGGAGGAGGATTAATGCAATTAGTAGCTTATGGTGCTCAAGACATCTACCTTACTGGTAACCCTCAGATTACTTTCTTTAAAGTCGTCTATCGCAGACACACTAACTTCTCTATGGAATCTATTGTCCAGACATTCTCTGGTACTGCTGGTTTCGGCCAAGAAGTTGTTGCCACAATCTCCAGAAATGGTGATTTAGTTCACAGAATGTATTTGGAACATGATGCTACTTTTAAAACGGCGACTGACGGCACGGGCAATGATGTAGGTTTGGTTGAAAGATATGGTGATTCTTTAATTAAAGAATGTGAAATTGAAATTGGTGGTCAACGTATTGATAAACATACTTCTATGTGGAATCGTGTATATTCTGATTTAACTGAATTTAATCCAAGTGGTCATTTTGGATCTACAGTCCCCCCGGGCAATGTTATAGTTTCTGGAAATGGTACATTATACCAATTAATGACTGGTAATGGTTATGGTTTAAATACGGAGGCGTGGGAGGGTGACGTGAACGAATTTTCCGGCGCTGCGGGCTCCGACGCGACAGCTGAAGTTATTAATGGTTTTGGTTACACAACCCAATCAAGCGGGGGGGGTCAAATTAACGTTAATAAGATATTTTTACCCTTAAATTTCTGGTTCAATCGTAATCCTGGTCTCGCATTACCTTTAATTGCACTTCAATATCATGAAGTTAAAATTAAAATGACCTTTGAATCATTGGGAAACTTATCAAGGTGCGCTGCAGACGCTGGATTCGATAGTAATGTAGTAGTTGGGACGCCAACTCTTCTTACTGTTACTCCAAACTTCAATCTATGGTGTGATTATATTTACCTAGACACCGATGAAAGACGTAGATTTGCTCAAGTTTCACATGAATATTTAATTGAACAATTACAGTATTCGGATAATACGATTAGTTCAACAACCCCAACAATTGACCTTAACTTCAATCATCCAATTAAAGAATTAATTTGGTGTACTCGTAATGAATCTATCGGCGCTGGATCAGGAAGATGTCAAACGGCTTTAACCACCAGCGTTGGTGATCATACTGCCGGACCAGTATCATTAGATGAAATGGGTGGTAATTGGCAATTAAAACTTAATGGACATGATCGTTTTAAAGAAAGAGATTCCAAATATTTCACCAGAACTCAAGTATGGCAACATCATACAGGTTATGGTGGAGTTCCCACATATGGTATCCACGTACCAGACCTTGATCCAAATGACATTGCCCTTCTTGGTTCGGATAGTATAGCTGTTTATTCATTTGCACTTAAACCTGAAGAACACCAACCGTCAGGGACTTGTAATTTCTCACGGATCGATAATGCACAACTAGTAGGTAGTGCAATTCAAACACCCATTGGTACAATGGGGTACTCAATGGCGAATGTAGGCACCCCTACTACTGCTCCGAGCATAAAACTAACTATTTTCGCCGTCAACTATAACGTCCTCCGTATCATGAGTGGTATGGGTGGTTTAGCTTATTCTAACTAAATAAATTAATATAAGTTATTAATATGTAATATTATCCCTTTATTATGTATTTTTTTATTTGCACAATCTGTTAATAAACCAACTAATAGTTCTAGAACTTCAACTTTTTCTTCAACACTTTTATCATTAAATAAAGGTTTACCTAAAGTATAAGATTCAATATTTTTAAATTGATTGGATTCAGTCGTAATTTTACTTTCTGCCATTAATCCGACTAATTCAGGTAATTTTTCAAGTTGTTCTAATGTATCTTCATAATTTACATTTGAATCTACTGATACTGATTTATTTGACCAAGCAGTCAAGAAATTACTCTTACCTCTTCTACCCGATCCAACCCAGCTTGAACAACATTCACGTAAATAATCTAATTCAGCAATTCTTTGTTTTAAATCATCTGATAATTCACTGGAATCTGTATCTGTAGTAGGTACTTCAGTAAGAATGTTACGGATATCTGCGGCGACCTGAGCACTATCAGTGCCAACAGGCGCAGGACTTACTGTCTCTACAGGGTCAGGATCAGGGTCAGGAGTAGCAATTACAGGTTCAGGATCCTCAACAGGTTCTGGATCAGGTGTAGCAATTACAGGTTCTGGATCAGGTGTAGCAATTACAGGTTCAGGATCCTCAACAGGTTCTTGATCAGGTGTAGCAATTACAGGTTCACTAACTTCTTCGGGTTCTTCTGGAACTTCTTCGGGTTCATCGGTATCAGGTGCATCAACAATTTCAACTTGAATATTAGACTCTACAGGTTCAGAAGTAATTTCAGTTAAATCTAGAGTATTATTATCAGACATTTTATATACTAACAAATATTTTTATTTTAATAAATTATTCTAAATCCAATATAATTCTCTCAACTCTAAATTATTAAAATATTTATAGTAATCCGATTTTGTATAGATTTTTAAATTTAAAGTATTAATATTTGCTCCTTTTTTTGTAAATTTTTCTTCATTATTAAAAATATAATCAATATTTTTAATTCTATTTAAATATCCTTTCTTTCTTTTTAATTTCCATTCACAGCGCATAGCTTCTCTTTTACAAACAAATCCATCTATAATACAAATAGGTTCCCACGAATTTTTATTATTATTAGTTGTATATTTAGCACCACCTGATAATATACCATTATGTTGTTGCCATCTTCTAAAAAAATCGTTTGTATATCCAATATAAGATTTGTTATCGTTCTTTAATAAATAAACTAAAAACATTTAAAATTAATTATTAGAATTAATTATTAAAATAACTTAAAATAACTTTAAAATACTATAAACAATATTTTTTATGTCTATTAATTATTTAAAATTAAATATATAATAAAATAAATATAATATAATGGTCAGAGTTGACATGCCAAACTATCGACCAGATGATTTAAAAACACCGTTTAATGATGTTAAATTAAATAAATCTGATTACAATACTGTTTTACCAGTCACACCTGCTCTTCCCGTCATTCCTGATTCTATTATCATATTTGGAGAATATTCACCTGAATTAGCTAAACAAATCTTTATATCAAAAGTATATACTGCTTTATGGTTTCAAATATTATTTTCGAGTGTTTTTATTGCCCTGGCCAATAATAATTTACAGATACAACAATTTTTATTAAGTAATACAGGGAATATTATATCTTTGGTTGATATATGTTTATTATTAGTATCCACTTGTATATTTTTTAATAATGAAAAAATGATATCAAATCATTCATATAAATTTATCAGTTTTTATACAATATTAATTACATATCTTTTAGGATATGTTGGTATTATGTATAAATCTACAGTATTATTATTAAGTGGATTTACTACATTAACAATGTTCAGCGGATTAACTTTATATTCTATACAAACTAAATACGATTATACAGATAAAGGAAATTATTTATTAGTATGTTTATTAGGATTATTGATGCTAGGATTTATGTTCCCATGGATAGGTTTAGTATCAAATGATGAAAAAGATAAAATAAATAATATATTTAATATAGTTTATTCTGTAGGTGGAACAGTATTATTTTCATTCTATATAGTTTATGATACACAATTAATTGTTGGCGGAAAACATAGGAGAATAGAATTTTCTAATAATGATTTCGCCTTAGCTACTATATCATTATACACAGATATCATCAATTTATTTTTATTTGTATTAGAAATAGTGGGTGGTTCTGGTAGATAAAAAAAAATAAAATTAATAAATATAAAAACAGAAGACCTAACAAAGTTTAGCATTTAATTCTTCTAGTTGTTTTCTAAAAACTCTATGATTCATATGGTCGTTAAATGTATTAAATTTAGTATATCTAATATTTGTTCTAATTTCTTTGAGTGAATTTAATATTATATTTAGTTCTTGTTTAGAAATATTCCTCTTTTCTCCAATTGATAATACCTTTTTTGGTACTTTACGGGGTCGCGGTTTCAAAGAGGGTTGTCTCACTATAAGCGTACCTGGATTAGGTAATGGGCGCGGGGTTGTGAGATCATTAGTCTGTGAGGGTTGTCTAGCCAGTTGTGGTACTAATACCTGTTTAGGTAATGGTCGAGGGGTTCCTATATTACCACTGACCCGGGCACAAGAAATATTTTCCTTTGTTATGTAAGCGACCGAAAGATCTGTCCTTCTCACCAAACATGCCATGATTATGTATATATTATAATTCAAAACAATATCAAATTTTATAGCACATGTCTTTTCCTAGTATCGTGTTATTATTTAAATTAATATTTAAAATTAATATTTAAAATTAATATGTATAATATAATAAAATGAAACTTATTAAATTGTTAATATTTACAGGCTTATCTCTGTTCAGTAATGCTCAACTCATGGGTGCACAACAAGATCCATCTGGTAATGAATGTTCTCTTGATGGCGGATATTCTTGGTGTGAATATTTAAATGAATGTATCAGGACGTGGGAGACGGAATGTATTTTGCCTGTCCCTAAAGATCCATTAATCACTAATATTGATACTCGGGTAGACTGTACTTCACGACGGGTGTGTCCACCGCCACCACCATGTCCTA
>Ga0307997_10000283_pt1 | contig 23106 bp, 21 predicted proteins | sample Davwhametageno36_FD_203165 | JGI IMG/M metagenome (GOLD analysis project Ga0307997, IMG submission 203165) | Marine microbial communities from Davis Island wharf, Antarctic Ocean - #36 | ecosystem: Environmental > Aquatic > Marine > Unclassified | place: Antarctic Ocean: Davis Island wharf... | reverse complement strand
TAGACCTTCAGAACAATTAGTCCATAATACAGATATATTAGTTATGTGACCTAATAAACGACGGAGACCACTATATTGTTCTATTTTATGAAGTGGTGTCATGACAATGACAGAGCCTGTCGGGTGTTTTTTCCATGAAAACACTGGCCGCATGCAACGCAGCCAGTGTCTTGCCACTACCAAGTGGGTAGTAGACCAACATTTTTTGTTGTCCAAGTGCACAGGCACAGGCTGGACCATATTGAAATGGACGACCTTCGAATAGAGGACAATATGGCACTTCTTTCTTACTTGTCATTTACCCAAAAAAAACTTTCTATCAATACAGTTATTTCAATGTTAATATTTTCCCTGAATACTTAGATGTTGATAGCACTCGTCTTGGTCGGTGATACACCGACTGGGTTCAAAAGGGCCACAGTTGACATGATTAGAAAAACAACAGCGTTGTGTCTGTGGTGTCATGACGATTACCTCAGACATCTGTGGTATAGGATGTACTGGCACTACGTGAATAGTGCCATGATTGTATAGACAGTTTTTTGCATAATTCTGTAATGAACTGCATTGTACAATATAAAAATAGACAATACTGATGAATAGAAACATTTTATTTTCTAATCTCCTTTTTATATGTTTATTCTAGTTCCGATGAACTACTGTGGTAATTTTCGACATTAAAATAAGTTTCATACCAGTCGCAAGTGCCAATTTTATATTGTGCTACATTTTCCATGTCTATAGGTTGGTTACTGCCAAATCTCAAAGCTAATTGGTCAAATTTGGCTTTGTTCCCCTTTATAATTTTACTTTCATACAAGAGTGGTACGATAGGCCGTTCTGCACTAATCATATTTTTAATTGAACTCATAGTTGCTGGTGAATGACGAGTAGAAGGTCTGAACGCATATTGTCCCCGCGCCCAATTGTAGATGCTTACGCCGTATTTTTTCTGAGTGATGTAGGTATAGTCTAACACTCCTTGCTTTTTGAAAATATCTGTCATGAATGCAACTGCATATTTATAAAAACTTGAACTATGGTTGCATTGCAAAGACATGTCGGGTGTTTGAGCGTCTGAGAGGGTGGGATGGTGGCGTATCACATCTTCTTTTTTAAGTTTCAATCTTGCTATATAGCCGGGGTTTCTATGTGTTACAATAGGATAAACGTCGCCAGTACCCTCTAGATGTAACAACGGTAGTGATTTTTCGCAGTGTTGTTCAGGATATTGAGCATAGAGAAAATCTAGGTCCATTTTCCCTTGTATTTTGGTTTTCCACGAGTTTCTAGGATGTAACGCCGCCCAGATATGGTTTCGATAAGGTGCGTCATATGTAATATATTTACTATGTGCCGAAGAATCGACGGCTCCTTGTTCTATTGTGGGAATATACATATGCAACACACTCGAAAGTAGGCCCATTGTTGTGGTCCTGTTTGGTTGGACCCATTCACGAATTTCTTTACATTGTTGGTACACTTCTCTTGCAAAATCTTCACAGTCTCCACTGAAACTCAACGTCTCAGTAGCGGTTGGTTCTCGAGGCACTTCCCATCTCTCTGTACCTTTCGGAACGGGCTGTAATTGTACGTCAGGGGTGTATAAGATATTTAAACGAGCGTGTAACGTAACGACGTCTGCGACTACTGACAAACATCGCATATGTTTCGATTTCAATCGAGAGTCTAACATTTCTAAACATGATTCTGACCAGTGTGTCTCAGACATACAATTCCTTGACAACGATATCATAAATCTTTGCTTGAGAGATTTGACAGCAGCTGTAATGTTATCATCCAAAACAGTTGGAATCATACAAAAGGCACCCGATGGCAACGTCACTCCCATATGATTGACATAATACGGTGAATGGACATAACGAAGGCCATTCACAATTGACGGATAGCCATGTGGGCTAAATCCCTCAATCCATGTCAAATTAGCTTCTGCTGCTGTAAACATCTGCCTTGAAAATTGTTCGTTCTGAATTGCCATGTGTTGTAATTGGCAGTCCGGTTTTGTATACTGAATCGAGATATTACCTGTGCGCAAAGGTGGCTGGGTCGATGAATCACGAATTTCCAATGAATATTTTTTGGAAGTAATAGTCGAAACATCAACAACCGCAGACCCTAAATATTGTGTTACACTTTGTTTGTTATCATTTAAACGACGACAAAACATCTGAGCGACAAATGCTACTTCATCTTGTTCAGAAGACACCTTGAAAACACCACTGTCAATATTGTCGATTGCACGCGTATGTGTTAGCGGATGGGATTTACAAGACATAAAAAACACCACAAACGGATTATCCGCAACATTGCTGGATATTTCCGTACACTGGAACTTCAACGACCATTCGCTTGACTGGTCTGACATTATAAGCACTCTCTAATGTTTTGCGCTTAAATAGTCGTGATTTGCGTTGATAGAGACGTAACCAAAGAAAACGACGACGACAACACACTTCATCAACACGCATATCAATAAAAAAACTGCTAAAAAAATGCATAAAAAAATGATACATTATACGAATAGATGATTTAGATTCTAACCAATTCACAATTGTTTGAAGCCATTGCGTAGAACCAATTGTCGATGCAAACCGCAAAGAACAACCAAGCAAATAATGCAATCCAACTGTTTGCTTTGCCCCTAATCCCACACAATGTAGAGGCAGAACAGAGGCCCTTATTTGCCAGGCTTCGTGGTCACGGTATTGTTCACGTGACACACATCTAAAAGAGACAAAATCAAGAACTGATAAAAAATCAGAGACACCTCTATCAACAGGTAGAGGGAAATTCATTTAATTAAATAGTTACAAGATAACAGGGATCCACAGATTTAAAGAAAGATTTAAAATTAATGGTATTCATCATGTGACGGTACATCAGAAATATCTAAATCTGTTGCAAAAACGGTACCATGTACATATGCACTATTGATAACGTCCAAGTTTGTAGTCACTATCATCTCAGGTGACAAAAACAAACTGTTTTTAGTAGCATTGTATGTCCACCATATATTCTCACCCGATTCGCCCTTTGGACCTGGAACAATGCTGACAGCACCGTCATCACCCTTTGGACCAGGGACAATACTATTGGCACCGTCATCGCCCTTTGGTCCAGGAACAATGCTGTCTGCACCGTCATCACCCTTTGGTCCAGGAACAATGCTGTCTGCACCGGTATCACCCTTTGGACCAGGAACAATGCTGTCAGCACCATCATCTCCCTTTGGTCCTGGGACAATGCTGTCAGCACCAGTATCACCCTTTGGACCAGGGACAATACTGTCAGCACCGTCATCGCCCTTTGGACCAGGGACAATACTGTCAGCACCGTCATCGCCCTTTGGACCAGGGACAATACTGTCAGCACCGTCATCGCCCTTTGGACCAGGGACAATACTGTCAGCACCGTCATCGCCCTTTGGACCTGGAACAATGCTGTCAGCACCAGTATCACCCTTTGGACCTTGAACAATACTATCGGCACCGTCATCGCCCTTTGGACCAGTATCACCTTTTGGACCTGGAACAATGCTGTCAGCACCAGTATCACCCTTTGGACCTTGAACAATACTATCGGCACCGTCATCGCCCTTTGGACCAGTATCACCTTTTGGACCTGGAACAACGATGCCTTCGCCATCATCGCCCTTTGGACCTGGAACAATGCTGTCTGCACCGTCATCTCCCTTTGAACCAGTATCGCCCTTTGGCCCTGGAACAATGCTGTCAGCACCGTCATCTCCCTTTGAACCAGTATCGCCCTTTGGACCTGGAACAATGCTGTCAGCACCTTTCGGACCTGGCGGTCCCTGTATAGCTTTTTGTGAACCATGGACTACTACATCTTTCTCAACGTCAATTGACGTTGTCTGAAAAGAACCATGTACAACTAATGTTGGAGCATGTGATTTTTGGAGTTTAAACGTATTTTTTGAACGGTGTAGAGGCTGTACACCAATGGTTACTGTTTTAGAGTTGATGTGCAGTTCTCCAGTTTCTTGATTATAATTAAACCAATTTTCAGTGTTTAATTGTCTTGATTTTGTTTGTTCTGGCTCTTTCACGAATAAAACAATGATGAGAACTATAACAATAGTATGTAGTACATATGACACTATATTATGGACGTTTATACGATTTGGTTTATTAAATCTCGATGTTCTCTCCAGATTTGAAAATGGCATTTCCAGTTATCTTGGTGCTTTTATAGGTGTTCTTCTAACCATGTGCTTTTTTTAGTAGCTGCATTATATACATAGCGTCTACCTGATACTTCATCTTGGATGATTTGACGTGTATTGTCTAATCGCTTAGTACATATACCAACTGTGGATGTGTTGTTGATGGATGTGTTGTTTGTGAGTGGATTCTTTGTGAGTGTATTTTTTGTAGGTGTTATTTCTTCAAGTATGCTCGTTCTAGTTTGGATATCTTGTGGTGTGTGTGTGAAGCACCGTGTAATGCTTTTATCCAAACATTGTTCTAGTAATACTTTGATAATGCGTAATATAGATAGTGCTGAAATGGTTAGAGTAAGCACTGTGCCAATTTGTGTGACAATGTCTAGTTTAGCTACAATGTCCATATTAAACAGTGTTTCTGTGGAAAAGAAGCGTAATTTCACCACGTGTGTACCGTCAATTGAACCACCACTTCCTGTGATGAATTTTGTAGCTCTGAGTGTCATTTTAAGACCGTAGTCGATGTCTCTTTGAATACTGTTGTGTGTTTTGGACCTCACTACGTCAAAATCAATGGTTGATGGATGTACTGTGGTCCCTATTAATGGTATTTGTGACTGAATGGCAACAGTAATGTTGTCAATGGAATTGTTCCACGAACTTGCTGCGACGGAAACAGAAGTATGTTGATATTTGTCGGGTACAATGAATTCTATATAATGAACTCCACCAAAAGGCGGTGTTATAGTGCAGACTCCTACTACGTTACATATGTTTGGTGAGACCTTTCTTTTTTGTGTTGAGCAATTCATGTGTGTCTGTACTTGTATGATTGAACAGTCTGCGGCTGCGGCTGTCTCTGTTTTGTATAGTACGTTTATTTGTTTGTATAATGCGTAATCTGGTGGTATTTCGGTGATGGCGATGGGTATGAGACCCTGTACCACCATACGATTCTCCTTTGTAAAGATAAAGACGGCGATGCCTGCTACAACAAATGGCAATGACAGTGTTAATGCTGTTCCGAGTCTTGTTTCTAGGACGCGATGTGCGTGCGTGTCTTGAATATGATGGTCCCCTGAAAAAATCAAATCGCCTTGTTTGCAACAGATTGGACATAGTCGGTGTGTTCCTACAATTAACAATATTATCAATAGAATGCTCGCGTAGATGACAATACGAGTTACTGGAAAGGATATGCTCGGACTCTCTGACAATGTCTTTGTTGTTCCTGGTGTCATTGACATGGGGACTGTGTCTGTGACATCTGAAGAGCCGAACATGGCTAAACATCGTTTATTTGAGCATTTCTGACAGAGTTTTTGAGCGGGTAGAGGTTGCATGTATCCCTTGGGACATAATATGCACCGAGTACCTTTGCTGTTTGAAAAAAATCCACGCGGACAATCTTCACAGAGACCTTTGTTGTTTGGTCTTTGCGTTGGAGGACAAATAGTCTCTAGCAACTCGCACTGACTTTGGCTATTGGCACCAAGACCATTTGTCCGAAGTTGTTGGCGCTGTTTTGTCATTCCACATGACGTACATTGAATAGAACCTGACGTATCTGAATATGTATCCATGGGACAAAAAAGACACTTCTCTTGACCATAATCAGCTTGATATGAGCCCATGGGACACTTGACTGGTCTATTCATGGCAGTGTCGTCACACATATGTCCTTTTAAACAAGGCGTACATCCTTCCTGAATGGTGGTTGCGCCATCTATTTGACCAAATGTACCTCTTGGACATCCTCTGGAACAGTATGTTTGTCCAATAACGTTTTGATACGTTCCTGGCTGACATTTTTGACATGCTATGTCTTTCGAAGCTTGTTTTTTTAATTCGCCGTACCGTCCTGTTGGACAAGGGGTCGCGGGACCAATACCCGTACAGTAGCTGCCTGGTTGACATTCGAATTTAGATGTCCCATCACAAAAAAAAGTTGATTCACATTGTTGGCACGTATTGTTCAGGATATGTTCGGCAGCGTCGCAAACTGGCACCTGTATAATGCAGTCTTCTACACTGTCATGCATCTCTGCAGAGAAAGTGTCTTGAATGATTTTATTATTGGGACAGCCTTTACATGAGAGTGTACCATACTCATTTTGATATTTATTCACACTACACACTTCACAGTCATTGGATGCAGTGAGCCCTTCTTTGTCTGAAAAGGTACCTGGTGGACAGCGACCCATACAGTCATCGTTCGAGGTGGACCCAGTCTCCGAGGAATATCGACCAGAAGAGCAATCCTTACACTGTTCTGGGGACGTTTTACCGATTTCATTCGAATATCGACCTGCTGGACATCGGCCATTGCAGCTCCCAGTAGTGAGTCCAGTTTCAGAGGAATAGCGACCCGCTGAGCAGCGACCAATACATCCATTATCCGAAGCTATTCCAGTTTCAGAGGAATAGCGCCCCGCTGAACAACGACCAGTGCAATGTTCGGAGGAAGTAATACCGGCTATAATCGAAAATCTCCCCGCTGAACATTCCTTACATTCAGTGTTGGTGGCGAGGCTGTACTCATCTCCATAGCGGCCAACTGGACACTTATAACTGGTAGCTGATGTTGTGGCTCCAGCCGGGCAGTAATATCCCAAATTGTGGCAGGGTATACATTGTAATAGATGATTGACGAATGTCCCGCCAGGACATGGTTGACGACAGGTGGACTGTTCAGCATGGCAATATATCCCTAATTGAGGAGAGCAATCCGTCTCTCCACACAGGCATGTTTCTTGGTTTTCTATTGTACCTATTCTGTTGGGACAGATAGGAGGATGACGACAGCTATTGTCGTTACACATGAGACCGGACGTTGGGGTACAGTCTTTGGACCCACATTGACAAACGTCCGAATTCATTCCGACCCGACAGTTGCTGGGATGTTGACACTGACCAGTTTCTAAGCAGAGTAGTCCTGAGTCTTCTGTACAGACATTATTTGAGCAGAGACAGGCCTGTCTATTAATACCAATTTCACAATCAGGTGCTGTAATTTCACAAAGACATTGATATTCTGCTGAACAGGTTATGGAACTTTCCTTGGAGTACAGTTTCAGTTTGGAAGTTGCGGTATCGAATGTACAGCCTTGTGGCAAGTAGCTGGAAAATGAAACTGTGGTCATTGTTGTGTACGTCCATCCAGCTGCGGTGGCTTGTGTTTCACACACATTGTCGTTGAGAATTGCGACTGCTGGGGTACTGCAACTGCCTCGTGTTTGGATTTTATAAATTGTGCGAGCGTCCACAACAAGTAATAGAAAAATATAAAACAGCATTTCTAAAAATGTGAGGTAGTTAAATAATCGTATATGTTCTTTTTGAGTGTTTATATAAAATAGGTATAAATAATCTGGAGACCTATTTATGTATGACTATTATTCGTAGTGTTGATGTGCTTGCTCAAACAGAGATACGTCAGTTGCAAGTATCGTTGCGTAAATTGACGCTTGGAGTCATTGTCTTTGGTTGTTTGATTGTACTGGTTCTCTTTTCGTTATTAATGCTGCATTTACGTCCGACAACTGAACACCAACAACAACGCCGTCAACGCAAGTTAGAATTGACGACTATTCATTGATTTTAGGTGCGACGTAGAGAGCTATAAATGACCCAGGACCCAGTCCCACTTTTAATCTGCTCGGCATTTCATTGGAGAATCCTAAAAAACATGGTCCTGTCCCACACGATGAAAAAATAAAAACCGATTTAATGGCATGGAACGAAAGACCAATGGAAACCTCGTTTCGAAATGCTATTTGCTTCACTCTCTCACCGCCTATCGGTTCTGAATGGGTGATTTTACCAAACTCTGTCGATTCCGAAGACAATTGCAGTTTGTGTTGGTTGATATCTACTCTCACTTCGGTTTTTCCCATGAGTAGTTTATCCATAATGTCTTTGATAGAATTATAATCCATGGTCACTGCGACGTCGTCTTCTAATTCTGGGATGTCTAAGTGGTCTTCTTCAATATCTATCGCTCTGAGACTAAATTCTGTAGTTTGGTCAGCTTGTGCTAGGCGAATAGAGAGGATGTTCTGAGATGCTGACCAGGTTAATGTGTTTTTTTTCACCTTTTGAAGAATATTACAGAGCGACTCTGTATAAATTCCGAGTGTTAATTCTTCGGTACAGGTATAGGAGGTAAAATAAGAAGGGGTCATGTCCAGCTTAACCAATGACGTTTTGCTGGTATCCATAGCCATGACATGAATCCCATGTGTATCAAAGGTAATGTTCACGATAGGATTTGTATGTTGAATTGCTTTGAAAATTTTCAGACAAGCATTGGCATCAGACCATGTACAGAGCATTTGTCGTTGTTTTACTTTCTTTTGTATAATAAAAGAAATAAGTGGTACATATGTTCGAAAAAACGCTATTATAGAGTATAAAGTAATACGTTTGTATAATGAGACAATGGGTAACCGTTTCAGTCTATGTTTAGGATATGGCAGTATTAACGCTGTTTCAACGGCTGACTATGAATTTGGGAGTGGGAGTGGTCAGTCCAGTGAAATAGAAGCGATTGCGTTTCAGTTGGACGAAGTTGAATCCACAACTCCTGGACTTATTTTATCGAAACAAATCGAAGTATAAATGGAGAATTATTGTGAACAATCATGAGTGCCCTTTTCATCACCAAACGTGACGGTAAATCCCAACAGTATCAGGTCTTGAAACAGACTCATTACTTGACTGGATTATGTACCATTTTTCCACGTCTGACCTACTGCGATTTGCCAACCATTTCAAAACAGATTACACTTGGCAAAGAAATGACATCCATTGGACTTGCCGAGCATATTGCTGAAGTGTGTGCCTCACTATCAGTACGACATTGGGAGTATGGAGCGTTGGGAGGGAGAATTGTAGTGTCGATGTTGCACCGGCAAACGCCGAATACCTTTGTTGAGAGTGTCCTCTCCCTTAAAGCAGTCTTGTCACCCGCTTTTGTCGAGTGTTGTGTGCGCAACCAGACGACTTTTAACGAAATGGTGGTCAATCAGCGTGATTTTCAGTATGATATCTTGGGTATCCGAACACTGCAAAGGTCTTATTTGCTTCGTGTTCACAATGTTATTGTCGAACGTCCTCAGTACATGCTCATGCGGGTAGCTGTCGCTTTACATGGTGATGACATTGAGCTTGTCCGTGAAACGTATGAGGCAACGTCTCAACTCTTGTACACTCATGCGACGCCCACTTTGTTCCATGCTGGTCTTGTAAAACAGCAACTTGCATCTTGTTTTTTAATGACAATGGTTGACGATTCGATTGAGGGTATTTTTGAAACTCTTAAACGCTGTGCTCTCATTTCTAAAGGAGCGGGCGGTATTGGTCTCTCTATTTCGAACATTAGAGCCTCTGGTTCTCAGATATTGGGTACAAATGGCGTTTCGAACGGATTGACGCCAATGTTGAAGGTTTTTAATGACACGGCGCGGTACGTGGACCAGGGAGGTGGTAAACGAAAGGGGTCTTTTGCTATGTTTATCGAACCACATCATCCAGACATTCTTAATTTTCTTGCTTTGCGAAGAAACCACGGAGTTGAGTCTGAGAAGGCGCGTGATTTATTTTATGGAATGTGGATTAGTGATTTGTTTATGGAACGTGTCAAGAATAACGAGAAATGGTCAGTTATTTCGGCCTCAGCTTGTCCGGCATTGCAAGATGCTGTTGGAGACCAGTACAAAAAGTTGTACATTCAGTGTGAACAAGACGGTCTTGCAACCAAAATATTCGACTCTGCTCGAGATGTCTGGTTTGCTATATTGGATGCACAAATTGAAACGGGTACTCCTTACATGATGTACAAAGACGCCTGTAATAGAAAATCCAATCAACAAAACCTGGGCACTATCAGAGGTTCCAATCTATGTTGTGAAATAGTAGAATATACAAGTCCAGACGAAGCGGCAGTCTGTACTCTCGCGTCAATTGCCTTGCCCACCTGTATCAATGACAATCGCTTTGATTTTGAGAAACTTGCTACAATTGCACGACTTGTAACACGCAATTTAAACAAAACAATTGATATCAACTGGTATCCAATTACACAAGCCAAAACCTCAAATGAACGACACAGACCCATTGGCATCGGTGTACAGGGATTAGCTGATTGTTTTCAAAAATTACAAATGCCTTATGAATCAGCGGCTGCTGCGACGCTTAATAAAAATATATTTGAAACTATCTACTTTGCATCTCTTGATGAGTCGGTGGAAATGGCCAAAGTAGACGGTCCTTATGCTTCGTACAACGGTTCTCCCTTTTCTCAAGGCCGAACGCAAATCGAATTATGGGGACAAATACAAACGGACGACAGACATCCATGGTCACAGCTTCGACAAAAGCTGCAACAATTTGGAGCCAGAAATTCGCTGCTTACAGCACCTATGCCAACCGCATCAACAGCTTCCATATTAGGGAATACTGAATCGTTTGAACCAAGGACGTCGAATCTATATACAAGAAGAGTATTAGCCGGTGAATATGTCATTATTAACAAATACCTTCAACAAGAACTGATTAAAAGAGGGCTCTGGTCAACACAGATGTCTACGCTATTGATTGCAAATAGAGGTTCCGTCCAAAAGATAGACTCTATCCCGGACGACTTGAAAAAAATATTTAAAACAGTTTGGGAAATATCTCAACGCACTATTATAAATATGGCAGCTGATAGAGGTCCGTACATTGACCAATCACAATCCTTAAATATCCATATAGAAGAACCGACGCGGGCGATTATGACGTCCGTTCACTTCTACGCTTGGGAAAAGGGGTTAAAAACCGGCCAATATTACCTGCGGTCAAATCCCAAGGTTAAAGCATTACAGTTTACAGTTTCAACAGATATAAAAGAAGAGGAAGATTGTATGATGTGTAGTGCATAGTTTTATAATATTTTTATTTTTTTACTCAAAGTACATAGGAGCAATTTGGACTCTCGTTACACAATTGTTCAAGTACTGCCATGCCTAGCTTTATCTCTGGTAATATTTGTCCTAAATCGCCCAATGACCGACGCATCTCCGGAAGAATAACATTGACATCAGACAGCGTTGTTTTAATTTCGGGAGCGACATCGCCTAAATAGACAAGAATAACACTCATCATAGCAATGTGAATCACGAAAAATACACATACACATCCAACAGCACGGTAATAGCGTGGTCTCTCCGTCAGTGAAACAAAAGCAGTTTCCATTCTGCCAGAATAAGTAGAAGAGTAATATAATAGTCACATATTCTGTACATATTAGATAAATGCCAATGGTTTTGTCGTAGATTTGATTGGACCTCCAAAGACATTGGAATTTTCTATTAAAGTTGAACTTAAGAGTGGGGTTTCTATTATAGTTGAACTTAAGAGTGGTTTTTCAAGGGCTTCCTTATTTTGTGGTGTGTGTGGTGCTACTGTTGAAAAGAACAACAGTACAAGAGAGATGTAGGAAATAATACTAAACTCTGTTCCAGAGAGGTCAGTACATAATGATTTGTAAAGCTGTATTTGACCTAAAGCTGCACCGGCCGCTACAAGACCCAATATCGAAACAGTCCAAATAAAAAGGGCCACTTTTTTAACAATTGACCTCTTCATTTTGTCGGTGTATAACCAGGCACAGTTTGAGAGAAAGAGTATGCTTAAAGATACCGCTGTCAAGGCTGGGGCAGAGACGATGTCGAAGTGAGTGTCATCACACTTGTTGTTGAGTTCGTTCACAATGGAGACATTTAGTACAATTCCAATAAGTAGTGACAATGCTATAAGACCATAGACAAATCTAGACATGTTTTGTCACTGTTAAAGTCTATTATATACAGTAAAAAAGATATTAGAATAATATCTTTGGTCCACAATCATGAGGTACTTCGTAGGATGCTTCAGTTGTGTCTGTTTTCAATAATGCTTCTGTTTCAGTTGGTTCATATGTTTCAGTGTGTATTTTTTTGGTAATGCAGACGTATTGCCAAAGAATGACGAGAATATAGGCTCCTACTGCCCCTCCTACAATAACATAGATTATAAAAGACATTTCGGCCCAACTGAGGCCGGGAGGTATGGGTATGAGAAATGGGTCACAATATGCCATGCCTTCTCTGTAGGTGGTGAATTTCCGTGGACAGGGGTCACATTCTTCTAACCATCCATCGTCAGAAAAGTATTGCAGTTGGCATGGGACGCATCTTCGTGCGATGCACTTTTTGTCAGTGTAGTCGCAAATTTCTTTGGCGCTGGTGGTGCCATATGGACATGGCCAGAGATGTGTCACTTCGTCCCCGCTTTGTAATGCCCAATGCTGTGTATTTGTGCCAAAATTGGTGTCATGTGTGTATTGATGAGATTCCCGCAATAGTGAATTTTTCCCAAAACGATAGACTTTATTATGGCGATGGTCAGGAATAATCACATTCGAACCAGTGACGCCGATTTTTTTCCCAATAAAATTGTTCTGGAAATCTGGCAAATTGTCTGTACTGATGTCGGCAGGAATGTATGGCCATCTAGTCTTACCATCAGTATATGTAGTCATTGCATTGGTTAAGTATCCTAACACATTACCAGGTAAATCGTTGATAGCGATACCCCTATCGGGAGACTCAATACATGCCGAAGACACAGCACCCGGACGACAGTCGTAGACGATGACAAATGGTTCTTGCATACTATCATAGAGAGGATACGACGACACGGCTAGAGTGGACCACGATGCTGCAATGTCCCTTCCAAAGCCACGATAGGTCGCCGATGCTAAATTTGGTGGGATGAGAGGACTTTTTATTGAGTAATCCCACCATGTTATATTTGGAAGACTGACATTCGCTGGAAAATAACGCTGATTGGCATCCCAAACATACACTCGGCCATAGTTTTGGCCATCGTTGTCTTCCATGAATCGTTGTGTATCTCCTGGGGCAGAAATATACAGTGATGTAGCGACATTGTCCAGTACACCGGACAGTGCCACTGCATATCCGAACTGTTGCTGTTCAAAATAAGCAATTCTATTGGTGTCGGCAGGTCCAGTAGCATATATTGGACGCTTTGGTTTACTACAAACCTGTTGGAAAGCGGACATTTGATAGTCTTTAATGTCGTACTGGTCTTTTGCATTTTTGTAGGTGGCTTTGGTACAGGAAGTATCGTCTTGATAACAGTATGTATCATATAATGAACGACATGAATGGAGATGGTTAGCCTTATATACAAAAGCGTATCCCATAGTAGCCTCGCCTGCGTGTACACCGTTCCAATTAGGTGTACCGGGCGCGCCCACTACCCATGTTTGTCCTTGGACGTCAACAGAAAAACCAAATCTTTGGATAGGTACACCTATAACCGGGATATCGGGACGAATTGTAGTGATATCACTGCTGGTGGTCCCGTTGATTTGTATATCATTGAAAGGTCGCCATAGTTTGACCAAGTTGTTTTCTGGATAGCCAAAAACAACGAGGTCACAATCATTGTTAACTGCAAAGATATCTGAACCACCTAGCCATTTTTTGTCAGGGCGGTGTTGGTTGTGAAAACGCAAGATTGTTAAACTGCTATTGCCATAGAGTGTGCAATCATTGGAAATTCCTAGGTTTTGTGGGTTAAACTCCAATGCTATCGTTTCCTCCAGATAGGCCGTCGCCGTCGCCAGTAGTAAAAAAAGTAACATCTATTTAAAAAAAAGGCAGTCATTTATAGTTTATTTTTCTACATTTATTTTTTTTTTACGCATAATAGTCACTGCAATGACTGGTTTGGCAGGAAACTGCTCTTTCACATTCTTAATCTTACGGGCAAAATCTTTAGGGCTAAAATGAATATCGAGTGTTTCGTTCCCAACTTGGAAAAGATAATCTCCCGGTCGAAGTCCTTTTTTCCAAGCAACCTCATCAGTACTACAATTTTCGATATAGAGTACCCCTTGATTTGTGTTGCCGATTCGCAACCCCCATGAAATACTCATAGGAAGATGAAAACGGACAGGATGACAATCACTAAACAAAGCCATTCTCGAATGTTGCAAGGCCGCATCCTTAGGGTGAAATTGTAAGGTTTCAGCGCCAATTTGGGGAATTTTGACAGTGCACAGGCCACATTTATAAAGTCGATTAGAATAGCGTAAAATCTTCGCATCAGTCACGTCTCGACATTTCCGTCCATTTTTGGAATCACGAACAGACTGAGCTGACTCTTGAATTGCTGGCAACGTACATAGTGTTTTGAACCCAACACGATGTTCAAATTCAAGCACTGTACAATAAAAACAAGCCGCCGCTAGTGCAGCACCACCATGTGGTAATTTACCCTCGTAGTCGTAATCGTCGTGGTCACTGTGAATCATATAGTAAAACCTTTTTAACTTGGCTTTAGCTCTAATAATGAGAGAATCCATAGCAGCAAAGTGCCAGTCATTCGCAATATGGTCTACTTTGCCACGAATGCGCCAATAATTTCGCATATGGGACTTGGGTTTAGGACCTAGACGGGTTCCACGACGGTTACTAAGAGTACAATCGCGAGATGTCATACCTGGTGTATGTTCCCAAGCCGATTTATTGGGACCACCGTCATCAGTTAATCGAAGACTAAATTTATTCTGTGATATTTTCTGAACAATACCACAACTACTACAAGTCGAGTGACCTTGACGTTCATAATCCACGAATTTCCATGATGGACCTTTGCAATTCGTGCAAAATCGCGTAGGGTGTAAAATGCTAATGCTAGTATTGGAAGGACAGTCCGTAAAAAGTTTTATCACAGATGTCAATGTCATTGATTTAGAAATAGACACCTTACCAATCCCAGAAACATAACTATGACCGCTGTTGTGAGCAGTAGTGTTAGGAAATCTCAATTCAACACGTTTATCCTTATTCAAAGACCATTTACCACCCTTACTTATCACCATCTCCTTTCTAACAACAACAGCAGCAGAATCAAAAGTCATTTTTAATAATTAGAGGAGATGTAAATGAACTATAGAATATACTCTAAATATTCTTCTTTAGAATTTTCTTTAGAATTTTCTAAATATTTGGAAGTATCTAATTATCAGTATAAAGCAAAAAGAATCCAACAACATGAACAAAAAACAAAAACTGATTATGATGCAACCATTTGGAATTGAGATGGCGCCGTTCTTAGAGCAAATATCCACTGAATACACCATGCAAAACAGTTGCCATGCATTGCATAACTATATCAGTGGTGTTGACAACAGTAATAATGTTATTTATCAACATGCTGAAAGAAAATGGAGTTTAACTTCAACGTCGGGACTTTTTGCAAAATTTAAAGGAGATAACAATGACATTTATATTTCAGGGATGCACACTGAACACACTGAATCCATTTACAAAATGGCACACGCACTAAAAACAGCGCTGCGGCTACAGCAGCCGGTTGTTATGAGTAATAATGTGTGTAGTGATTTTAAACATGTCAATATGTCAAATGCCAGACGTCAAGAAAGACACAAAACATCGAATGTTGTCTACATGTCAGCCGTACATCAGCAACGTCAGGTTGTTCTCAAAACAACAACCGATAACGCCACACAATTGAAATATATAGTAGAGGCTCTTATACATCACCGCGTTTCAACATTATACCCGAACTATCTGGCGAAATTACATTTTGTAGCATTTCGGGGAGATGCGTTAGTTGTTTGCATGGACCAATTGCAACAGACATCGGTTTGCTCTTTCTTGACGACCCTGCACCAAACAGTACGCAATCCAGACATAGCTGTCTTTCATATGGTGAAATCGTTCTGTATTGCCATTCGAAATTTACAAAAATATGCTGGCTTCACACATCGAGATTGCCACACTGGTAACGTTTTCTATGACGAGACAGAACAAAGAATTAAAATGATTGATTTTGATTGGTCCTGCATAATGTGGAACGACAAAACAATTTCAGTTCCAAGGTTTTTGTACGACACTACAAGACAAAATTACGGTAAAAACAAGTCGGTAGATTGTTGCGTGTTCTTCAGAACACTAGGATTTAGTCTCAATCACTGTCCACACTTCAAGAAGGTTATATATGAACCTCTCATGGCGAGATATGAACAAGACTGTAAGAATACACTTATGAAAAATTTTGCTGAAGGAGATGTCGCCGCCAAACAATTGTACATCATGTCCACTGAGAATGGTAAAGTTTCAGGAAACTACGCACATCGATTCGGAACAACAAATAAACAGTTTGATTACAAGATGGGGTACTATACATATGTATCAATGACACCGAGTGAGATATTAAAATTTTTAGATAATAGTAATTTTTTTTAACGATTTATCCATCTATCATGTTTACGCCTCAATGCAGCCATTTTACCCTTTACTACCTTTTTACGCTTCTTTATCACAGGCACAGGATAATGCGTGGTCCATTTGTCTCTTGTATTGAATTCAACGTCTAAAACCAACTTGCCTTTGAAACTAACAATAATGCGTTTTACTTCAACCATGTTTAATATCTCTGTTTTGTCTAAATGTTCAAATATTTAGACTTTCAAATAATTGAAGAATAGAAGATGATTTCATCTACTATACATTGTAAATATTACCTATAAGTACAACCTTTTTTTTTTGTAAAAAATGCCCCCGTCATTCTATTGTGGATTATTATTCTTTGCATGGTTGTTGTTGTTGTCGTCGATATGGAGAATCGTACGAATTCCGACAGCGACAACAACCACGATTCAGTCAACGACACTGAACAGTGTTCGGACAGCGACACCCGCCTTAAAAGCAGCGTACACCACCCTGGTACAATATGTCAAAACGCAGCATGGTCCAGAATGGAACGTGGTGCTCATTGGAAATGACCCCTGTTCTATCTCGGCAAGTGAAGGCGGACCCCAGGGATTACGAAGCGACGCTCCCTGGGCGATGGACCTGTGGCGGAATTCGAGACCAAGCACGTGGGAAAATCCATACTTCGATAAACCGGATGGTTGGAAATCTGAGAGAGTCCCATTGCATGATGTATACGTGAATATGTCGGTCAGTTACACGACTCGATATAATATTACCAGCATCAATGACCTGTTCGTAGACAGCACATCCTTTATTTTGAGTCCTGTAGGACTCAAGTCCAAGGTGCGCGCTGCTATCGCACTGTGGAACGACTTAGCGGTCCGTGCCTACATCAACGAATTTTACGTCGCGTCATGGACTAAAAATACCCAAATCTGTAAAAAAGCGAAAAGGTACCAAAAAATTCTGCATACAATTGGCATCGTTAACAACACAGATATTGCAACGTTGAAATCATGGGGCTATGGTGTTTCTTATGACAACGAATGGACGGATGGAATGCAAGTGTACAGCAAGAACAGAATGTCAGAATGTCCTCATAAGTGGAAACCCGGTGATGTGATACCCACCAAATGTGAGGATGAGATGACTACTGCAACACTATATGGCGCGAAGTCGGTTGCAGGTGCTGTGTGGGGCAAAAATTTAGGTGCAAAATGTTGGCAGGTGCACAATTACTGTGGAGGGGTAGAAAATGTATGTGATGAGTACTTTTGGTCTGTGGGAGTGTACCATGGTTGTCATGATTATTGTCTTCAATATCAAACTTATAATTGTGGAACTCAATGAGTTTTAGTAAATATTCTCTATAAGTACAACCTTTTTTTTTGTAAAAAATGCCCCCGTCATTCTATTGTGGATTATTATTCTTTGCATGGTTGTTGTTGTTGTTGTCGATATGGAGAATCGTACGAATTCCGACAGCGACAACAACCACGATTCAGTCAACGACACTGAACAGTGTTCGGACAGCGACACCCGCCTTAAAAGCAGCGTACACCACCCTGGTACAATATGTCAAAACGCAGCATGGTCCAGAATGGAACGTGGTGCTCATTGGAAATGACCCCTGTTCTATCTCGGCAAGTGAAGGCGGACCCCAGGGATTACGAAGCGACGCTCCCTGGGCGATGGACCTGTGGCGGAATTCGAGACCAAGCACGTGGGAAAATCCATACTTCGATAAACCGGATGATTGGAAATCTGAGAGAGTCCCATTGCAATATGTATACGGGAATATGACGGACAGTTACACGACTCAATATAATATTACCAGCATCAATGACCTGTTCGTAGACAGCACATCCTTTATTTTGAGTCCTGTAGGACTCAAGTCTAAGGTGCGCGCTGCTATCGCACTGTGGAACGACTTAGCGGTCCGTGCCTACATCAACGAATTTTACGTCGCGTCGTGGACTAAAAATAACAACAAAGAGTGTCCAGCTGCAACAGCGCGCCAAAAAATCCTGCATACAATTGGCATCGTCAGCGACAAAGATATTGCAACGTTGAAGTCGTGGAAATATGGGGTTTCTTATGACAAATACTGGAAGGAAGGAATGCAAATATACAGTGCAGTACCAGAGTGTCTAGTCAGTGCCAACTTATGTAAGTTGGATGGTAGCATATGTACGAAACTGCCTGAACCTAATGTCAGACCCATTCTGAATAGTAATCATAAGGATTATTGTGAAGTGTGTGCTAATGATGAACCATATTCGGTCGTTACTGAAGATATTACAAATAATGATAATTACATGCAAATAACCGGATTATGCGGCAATGAGAAATATGCTACTGCGGCGTGGATGAATAGCTATGACAAACCAATAAGAAAAAATTTGATAGAGTCCAGTACCATCCCGTATGCTAAAGGCACTATTCCGTCCTTTAACACGGATATCGTGCCGGGTGGGGAAGGATTTTGTGCGAGTGCATTAACGCACCCAGAAGTAAAAGACTGTAAAAGCAAGGTACCATTAAATGGATACGGACACCCGACACCCGACGGAAAATACACGTTAAAATCGGTGTGTAAATTGGACCACAGACATTGCGTATTACGAGAGTGGGGCATTGCTAGTACAAATTTTGAGAATGGTGAACGGTTTAACACGTTTCGAACAACACCACTCTATATTGATTTTAATATGTTACATCCGGACAATATGTCGGTAGTGGCTAAAGATTTTGACGCCCTGCACAAGGTGTGGGGTGCTGGGGGTAACAACCCACAGAGAGGAGTGCACAAGGATAACATTTGGTTGGACCACCGTATTGTAAATGGCAATGATGAAAATGTCTTAGTTATGCAGGTGCAGGGCGATTTAGCGACATCTGGTAGTTGGGGTGTACAGAAAGGCAATGAAATCAAACCAGGAGACAATTGTGCTCCTTGGGTCCCGTACGAAATACAGAATGGGGAGTCAGCAGCAACTGGTTACAGAAAGGTTGGTGCAGTGATGGGTACCCGTGATATGTTTGGGTCGGGGAGTTATGAGGTTGAGGCTATGGTTCCTCGTGGCAATGATGACAAAACCACTGGGATGGGGTATGTGTGGGCGATGTGGACGTTCGGCTATCAAGAACTGTACACCATACCGGACAAACTCGCCACCGACTCCGACCTCAACCTCGAAGGATTAAACCAATTAATGCAGGGTAGTCTAACAACACCATGGTTTGACGCCGATAGCACTAAACTCACTGGTGATAAATTAAAACAGGCCAGTAATTATCAAACCTGTGGACCAGGGACCACGGTCAACGACGATGACTGTGACAATAGTTTCAGCTGTGGTATGGGTAGTGTTCTTAATTGCCATATAAATGACGCACCTTACACCAGCTGGGTCAGTGAAATCGACATTGAGATTCCGGCCAATCCACAGCTCAGTCCACGTGGACAGTCGTGGAAACACAAGCCCGCTGTCTGTGGCTGTTCAAATACCGACGAAAAGTGCGACTGTAGTGGTAACTGGGGTGGTGAGACCATCAATTTTAACACATGGCGTGGTGATGACGAAGCGTACAATAATGATTCACCCTATACTCAACACTGTGTGAAAGCACCAGACACCTTAATATCGGAGGGCAGCTATGAAAATAAATATCGCAAATATCGCTTTGACTGGTATGCAGCAGGAATAACAAAAGAAGGTAAATCATTTGGTAAGGTAGAGTTCTATGTTGACGGTAAACTACTACACACTGCAACACGATACATTCCTACGCGTGCAGTACGTCTGGTCTTTGGTCCATGGTTTGGATGGTGGGCTGGGGACGCAAATTTTGATATAAAAGAGGTGTTGGTCCGTTCGATTCGTATTACACCATTTACAGAAGCGATGGAGGGTGCTAAAGGCATTGCTGCCGGTTTTAATGTCATGTATCCACAGACGTACGACCAGTGTAATCCTGATTCCACACACACACAGATTTGTGATTTCAAGGCCCTGGACGACACCCGGTGCGAACCGGATACGTGTGCTGAGGCCAATATAAACAACAACAACGCCAAAACAACAAATTCATGCACTACTAAATGGAAAAAAAACAGATGTCTGCGAAGAAAAGCTCTGAACATTTCTGTGAATGAGGCGAATTGTATATAATACTATAAATAATATTCTTATGACATATGATTAATATTTTAAGCAATCGTGTTGACAACTTATTGAATCCAAAACACAGAGCGATTTTCAAAACCTTTCAAAAGTATAGTAATAAAAAACTTGCATGTGACCAGTTTCAACAGTTTTTGTCCAAACTACCATTTCAGCAGGTTTTTGGTTGGTCCCTCGAGATTTGAGTGTCCATTGTTCTAAAAACATAACTTCGATTTCTTGGCGACAGTTATACAAACATTACAATAGAATCGTGCAAACCTGAAATATTTATTCTGCGTTTCATGAACAAAGAAAATACCAATAGTCAACAGCCTAAATCTGCAAAGTTAGGTCAGCAAAGACTTGGAACTTTAACATACTAAAAACATAAGACTATTTTATTGTACATGTTCAACTAAAAATTGTTCGTAATCTCCACCGGTACGACTGACTCCATTTTTTTTATCTATAACTGCTTGAATGTGTTTGCAACAGGTTTGTGCCTCTGCACGATTGCCAAATTGAAATTCAGGACAATTACAATGCCATGTTAATGGACCATTTTCTTCATTTGAATATGTTACAACATATGCAATTTTAGCAGCGTATTTAAAATATGTTACTTTGTACAATCTTGTAAAAACCCCGATATCTAACCATGGACCACCAGTAGGTATTTGAAAAACTCCACGAATAGTATCCTTACAAAGTTGACCAGGTGAATTGTCTGTTGAAAAGCATGCGTTCATACTCTATGGAAAAACATACTCTATATACTCTTTTATTTTTTGTCCTTAATGTTTGAAGAATTGGAAGTTTTTTTTTTCTGATTTTGTCTTAATGTTCAATTTTAGACTTGTGCACGAATCTTCTCCAGTATTTTGTTCGAGTTCTTGTTGGTTTTTCATCATCGTACCAAGTCCGTTGTCGTGCTCTATTTTTAGGTTCACAGTACAACTTAAGAGTCGGTGGTCGCTGGCGGGTTTTTCATCATCGTACCAAGTCCGTTGTCGTGCTCTATTTTTAGGTTCACAGTACAACTTAAGAGTCGGTGGTCGCTGGCGGGTTTTTTGTCGGTAATCCACATCTTAAAAAATGCCGTACCGCAGTAATTTGGTGCACGTTTATTGATTTTTACCAAAATTCGTTTGTTCTTCTTGAAAACAACATCATCCACTTGTACTTCCGAAATTTCTGGCTTTGAATAGACTAGCTTTGAATAGACTATTATTTGGTCCAATTGTTTCCAATGCGATTCTCCTTCACCAGTCATTGTTGGGACGTTATTTGTGGACGCTCTCTCACCGATGTATCCGCTTATCTTCGGAAGCGTTTCCAGCTTGCGGTTCAAATCTCCGCCCAATATAATAAAGTCAAATTCATATGGCAACAGGATATTCAACAACTCTGACAAAAAACTTCCATATGTTTTATTCGCATGAAAAGACAGATAGCATCCATTATTATGAACGCGTACTAAAATGGGCTTGCCTCTATTATTTATGTACATCTCCTGTCTTATTAGTGTTTGGAGTTCAGTGTCACGCGCGTTGGAGAGTTCAGTTGTTTTGATGAACACTGCACATCCGTCTTTCGAGTCGCCCAAAGGAGATTTTAACGGTGATATATGGTATCTTGGTTCGTACACAGCGTCCCACACCTCTTGACATGCCTCTTGAATTTCAAGAAATGTCTGTTGTTCGAGTTCTTGTAAAAAGAAAACGTCTGACTGGATTATCCTTTGTAACACTGGCTCTATACGTTCGTATTGTGTTTGTTTTTTCTCCTGCAACTCACATATGTGAGTGTCGTATGGACAACCGTATGCCATACATCCGTCTTTCGATACCTCCCCCCTATTTTTTGGAATATAATGACTTGACAGACAATTGTAAGTAGAAATGCGCATGTTCTATAATAACATTCATTTAAGTAGGTTTAATTTGTTTGACCTCACTGTCTACAGAATATCCAAATTAAAAACAATATAAAGTAACAAGTGATGGCTGTAAAAAAGCTATTTACAGAAAAGGGCAAATAGGTATAGGGTATTTTCCGAGATATATGGTACATTCAGTGTACAGACGTTTCTATGTACAGAATTAATCATAATTGAAGAATAGAGATATTTTTTATTATTATTTTGTTCTAAATGTTCAATGAATTGAAAGTTCAAATGTTTGAAGAATTAGAGTTTTTCTCCTGATTTTGTTCTAAATGTTCAATGAATTGAAAGTTCAAATGTTTGAAGAATTAGAGTTTTTCTCCTGATTTTGTTCTAAATGTTCAATGAATTGAAAGTTCAAATGTTTGAAGAATAGAGATATTTTTTATATTTTTTTTGTCTTAATGTTCAATGAATTGAAACTTCAAATGTTTGAAGAATAGAGTTTTTATTATTATTTTGTTCTAAATGTTCAATGAATTGAAA
>Ga0307997_10000281_pt1 | contig 23180 bp, 26 predicted proteins | sample Davwhametageno36_FD_203165 | JGI IMG/M metagenome (GOLD analysis project Ga0307997, IMG submission 203165) | Marine microbial communities from Davis Island wharf, Antarctic Ocean - #36 | ecosystem: Environmental > Aquatic > Marine > Unclassified | place: Antarctic Ocean: Davis Island wharf... | reverse complement strand
GCTGTCGGCGTGACAGGCGATACATCTGACAATGACGTGATTGCCGCGATGGCTGGTATCGACGCTGCGGGCCTGACAGGCGAAAGCTAATTTGGCCAACACAATGTTAACTCCAGATTTGTAGCTTGAGCGCGAAGTTGTTGTGACTGATGCCCCTTTTCGTCACGGTGCAGACACGCTACTTAGTGTAAAATTTATTTGGAGTTATCATGTCTCGTCCTGTGATTGGTATTATTGGTAGCAGCTTTCTTATTCACGAAGATTACCATATTTTTGGAGCTGGAAAGTTGAACACGTCTGCTGTGGCTGAGGCCTGTGACGCAATTCCGATTATTTTGCCAACGGACCCAGCGCTGAGCAGTTTGACCGAGCTAATGGACCTGTGTGACGGATTTGTATTTACGGGTGCCCGCGCCAACGTACATCCCGAAGAATATGGCGAGCAACCGACGCAAGCGCATGGCGATTTTGACCGCGACCGCGACGGATTGGCGTTGCCATTGATCCGTGAATGCATCGCTGCTGGCCAGCCAATCATCGGAATTTGCCGTGGATTTCAAGAGGTTGCTGTCGCAATGGGCAGCACACTTTACCCCGAGATCTGTGATCTTGAGGGACGTGATAATCACCGGATGCCACCTGATGGCACGCTGGAAGAGAAATTCGCGCTGCGCCACGCTGTCACATTTTCTGACGACGGCCCTTTCCGCAAATTGTTCGGTTCCAACGAGGTGATGACCAACACGTTGCACGGGCAGGGCATTAACGTGGCTGGCCCGCGTATCGTCGTTGACGGCCATGCGCCGGATGGGACGCCGGAAGCAATTTATGTGAAGGGCGCAAGCGGATTTACCCTTTCGGTTCAATGGCATCCCGAATGGAATGCGACTGTTGATCCGGTTTCAAAACCACTGTTTGGTGCATTTGGTGCCGCCTGTTCGGCGTGGCGTAATGCGCGTTAAAATGCGACTTAGATCGTTCATGGAGACCGAAAAATGAAGCGTTCAACAATCAATGAGATCATGGCTGAAGCGGATGAAATGATCCGGTCTTACGGCTTCGTTTTACCTCCATTTGCACGCTGGACGCCCACCGAATTCCAGGCGAATGCCGCGCGCGCCAGCGCCATAACCGACGCCGCCTGTGGGTGGGATATCACGGACTATGGTGCGGGTGACTATGATAAAATGGGCTTGTTCTTGTTCACGTTACGCAACGGAAGATTAGCTGATCTGCAACGTGGTGGCGGCATGTGTTATGCAGAGAAGCTGTTGATTTCAAAGCAAGATCAACTTTCTCCGATGCACACGCATGTCATCAAAGCAGAAGATATTATCAACCGTGGTGGTGCGACTATGGTGGTCGAACTTTATGGGTCTGATACGGATGGTAACTTTGCCGAAGATCGCGGTGGCGTGGTCATGTGTGACGGCATCGTGCGCGAATTTCAGGCAGGTGAAAAGTTAAAGTTTGCACCCGGTGAAAGCCTGACGCTGATGCCCGGTGATTGGCACGCGTTTTGGGGCGAGGGCGGTGATGTTTTGATCGGTGAAGTCAGCACGGTCAACGATGACAACACCGACAACATTTTCCGCGACCCAATTGGTCGTTTTGCGCAGATCGAAGAGGATGTTGCCCCGACCCATTTGCTGGTCAGTGACTACGCAAAATGGCTGTAAGTTTCATATAAGTTTTGCATAAGTTTCACATATGACAAAAACGGGCCGCAAACTGCGAGGTGTGCGGCCCTATTTGTACCTGTTGCCCGTCTTTAGACATGCAGCAAATGTGCCTCGTGGCGACGCAGACAGCGCCGCGCAGTTTGGCCGTACCCACCGATGTCGCTGCGCAATTTTGGGAACAGTGCAAACAATTCGTCGCGTGCGTGGTCAGTCACGGCTGATAAGCTGGTCGATCCAGGATGGAAGGATTCTGTTGCGGCACCTTCTGCATAGATCACTTCGTGTTCATCAAACATCATGTGAATGTATGTGACATATCCACCTGTTTCTTGCGTGACCATGCGACCGTCGACCAAGTGTTTGGCGGCAACAAAAACTTCGCTTTCGCCGAACAGTAGCTCTGCGCGGTAGCCTTGGAACAGCATCCGGTGTTGCGGCGACACGAGCAGGTCGCTTTGTTGACCAGTGACGACGCCCGGCCTGATCCGGATCGGGGCAAACCGGTCCAGTGCTGGCACAGTGCGCGACTGGATCCAGCGGATAGGCTGCAATCCGTGGTCACGGGTCACGACAAAATCACCAACCTTTAGCGATGCGATGTCGCGCGCGCCTTTCGGCGTCGCAATGCACGTACCAGGGGTAAAGCACATGATGTTTTCGATCTCGGAGAAGTTCAAGAGCGTACCATCATCCATCGAAATGGTCCCCGCGTAGGAGGTATTTCCATCTACGTTCGTGGTGGTCGAAGTAATGTTGAGCGTCGACATATCGGCGTCGAACCCAAGGTTCAGCGTGTCCCCTTCAAGCGTGTTGGGGTCGCCGTCATCAAGTGTTTCCCCACCGGACCCACCGACAATGGTGATGGTCCCGTTTGTTGTTTCGCCCAAGTCCTGATATGTGAATGTATCGTCGCCGGTACCGCCGTCGGCGCTGTCGCCTTCAGAGAAGGTGATCGTATCGTCGCCCGCGCCGCCGTAGATAATGTCGTTGCCTGCGCCACCGGTGATTAGGTCGTTGCCACCGTAGCCATAGATCAGGTCATCGTTGCCAGTTTGGCCGGCCAAGATGGCATCATTTGTATCGACGCGGTCACCGTCTGGATCACCAGTGTAGGTGATGTCGATAACGTCTGCACCAGCGCTGCCTTCGACGGTGCCGTCGCCTGCAGTTGCATCGCGGTAGTCAAAGTCATTGACCATTGGGGTCGCTGTTGATCCGTCAGCCCCTGCGTCACTGTCGCTGTCAGCGAGCGTAAAGTTGCCTGATCCGTCCACGTCGGCGTCATTTGCATCATAGCCCACAACATCATCGACAACATCCATAATGCCGTCACCGTCGGTGTCAGCGGATGCGTCAATCGCAGCTTGGCTAATGCCATGTCCGGCCTCGTCGACATCAGCAATGCCGTCATTGTCGCTGTCTGTATCAAGATAATCTGCTGTGCCATCGCCATCTGTATCGACAGGTGTAAGTCCGGTTCCTTCGTAGGCGTCGTCAAGGCCATCGCCATCTGTATCGACGCCTGTTGGCGCGATATATCCTGCGGAGGTTTGTGCTTCTACGTTGTCTGTGATGCCGTCATTGTCGCTGTCCAGATCAAGGTGATCGGCAATGCCGTCGCCATCTGTGTCCAGTGTGGTCTGGGTTTGGGCGACGGAGAAGGTTTCAGTGACTGAGGTTCCAAAATTTGGATTGGCTCCTGAATTAAGAACCTCAACGCCGTCGATTTCGATGGTGTAGCTTGCAGCGCTTGTTCCGCCCAAGCCATCGCCAAAGTCGTCAAAAACCGTAAACGTGTAGTCGCCAAGATCAGTAACTGACACATTGGTGACTTCGACTGTGTCGGACGTCGTGCTGTCGCTTGCAATCAGGTTGCCAGCCGCGTCGCGCAATTCCCAGCGCGTATTATCGCCAGCGGCGTATTCGTCGCCATCAAATGTGATCGTGATGGTGGAGGGTGTTGTTGTACCAAATCCTTCGTCAACGTTCAAAATGCCGTCGCCGTCGATGTCTACATCAACGTCATCAGTCACGCCGTCACCGTCGGTGTCTGGTACCGGAACACTGAAGGTTAGGTCACTAATACCTGATCCACCAGTTTGAGTGCCGCCAGACCCAGGTTCAAGCACCAAATCCATTTCGGATATTTGGTAGCCGGATAAGCTGAAATTTACGTCAGAGATGTCGGTGCCTTCTGCCTCGATTGAGACAGAGCCGTCTGCATTTACATAGACGTTTTCATCAACCATGCCAGACAGGGCGGCGACCACATCTGCTGACGGTATAAGAACACCGTTTTCATCATAGATGTAGATGGTCCATTTGTCGTCATAGGTTGCAGCGCCGTCATCACTGATGTGGTTGAAATCAAAGCTTAAGTCTGTGACGTCATTAGAGAATTCGTATTGCATTGACACGGGTGCGGTTTGACCGAATGCACCAAATTCCGAGATGTTGTACCCGGTCTGGCTGTCATCCCAAACACCGGCGGTGAACGTACCTGTGACAGTCGTGCTCGTGGATGTGGTGCCATCGGTTACAATGGTTGTGCCATCTGCGGCTGTGCCGCCTGCGCCAGTAAGCCATACGGCATTGTCTAGAATAGCCATGCTGGCACCTCGATCTTCAAATCAAAGTGGGGCAGGGCAGACGCCAAAGGCATTTGGAACGTCGACTGCTTAGCGCTGTCGCTCTTTTTTGCACCAACAAGACGGTCAGTGGGAGTATACTGATAACTCTTACGCATTTGTCTTACCTCAATACTACAATTTGGACCGACCCAACTGCAACAACACGCTGCTGGATCAATTTATCTATCTTTCAGGTAAAGAATTGAGGTGTTTCAAATGTGGAAGCTAAATGTCTTTGATGAGAAGTTGAGGGTAATTTTATGGCAATTTGCATGGAATACGGCGCAATTACGGCAAAAGCGGTGGTCGAACTTCAATTTACAATCGGTGCGTGTGTTGTGGGGTTTTTGGTCGCTCTGTGCAGTAAACTAACGCATTTCTGAAATGTAAGCTGCGTGTGTGCTGCGCCGTATTGTCGGTCCCGAGGGCCGATACCGTCGGTGGTTTACAATGTCGCCGCGCGCGCCCAATTGTGGCGCATTTTCCACAATTACCACACGATACCGAAACGGGATTGTGCCGCTTGGCCGGATATTCTGCCTAGGTCAAGGATGACTGTTTCTGAAACGGGGTGATTGGGTTTGCATAGGGCTGGCCCCCAAGATGCCAGCGGATCAGTGCCTGTTGCTGCCTGTGATAGCTTAAATCGTACCACGATTTTTTCAGGCGGTAATATAGATCCGGCATTTCGCAAGAAAACACTGTCCCAGCACGTGATCCCATCCGGTGTTGTAGCCGTCATGGCTCGCCATTGCTGTAATGCCATGCGCGTCGAAGCCTGTGTGTGTCAGGTCAACGCGTGTGCCGGTATCTATGGGGGTGAACATTACAGTGACTTGGGTGGCGGCGTCCGCGTCGCGCCCAACATACCAGTTGATGTCGATCCTGTTGCCGGGAGCCCAATGGGTGACGGTGCCCCAAGTCGCGCTGGTCCCATCGCGAAGCTTTTCCGTGATTTTGCCGCCTTTGCGCGGCTCGATTTTGACGCAAATCGGTGTGTCGTCGTTGGCGGCGGATACCGAGTGGGTCGCGCTGGGCCACCATGTATCCAATTTTGCGGTGAACAGATCAAAAGCCTGCGCAGGCGTCAGGGGTACATCAACCGTTTTACGAATGTCAGGTGTCATGGGTGTCGTCCTTTGATAGATCATGGGCCGCTTGGGCGAAGGCTTCAAGCGCATCGCCCCAGAGGTCATCAAGATAGGCTCGCAATCCGTTCATGCCAGTGGGGGCAAGACCGTAAAGGCGGCGGTTGCCTTGTGGGGTGACGATAAGCAGGCCTGCATTGGATAGGATCCGCAAGTGTTGGCTGACGGCAGGGCGCGAGACAGGCAGCCCTTCGGCAAGGACCCCAACGGGCATCGCGCCAACCCGCAAACGCTGTAAGATTGCGCGCCGCGTTGGGTCCGCAAGGGCGATCAATGTTTCATCTATTGCATGTGTGTTAGTCATGACTTACCGTAAGTCATGGCTTACGCTTTTGTCAAATGGCAATCGTGACCTTGAAGCCCCTGACGCCCACCACTAAGACTCTGTCAGGATATTTGAATTAGAACAGACCTGTTCAACAGCGAGGCAAGCACATGCACGATCCAGTCGAAACATATATGAACCTTGTTCCCATGGTGGTCGAACAGACCGCACGCGGGGAACGCGCCTATGATATCTTTAGCCGTTTGCTCAAAGAGCGGATTATTTTCATGTCCGGCCCAGTGCATGACGGCATGTCCCAACTGGTCGTTGCGCAATTGCTGCACCTTGAGGCCGAAAACCCCAAGAAAGAGATCAGCATGTACATCAACAGCCCAGGTGGCGTTGTGACATCCGGTCTGAGCATTTACGACACGATGCAGTACATCCGCCCCAAGGTGTCCACACTTGTGATCGGACAAGCGGCATCTATGGGGTCGCTTTTGCTGACCGCTGGCGAAAAGGGCATGCGGTTCAGCTTGCCCAATTCCCGTATTATGGTCCACCAACCATCCGGCGGGTATCAGGGTCAAGCGACGGACATCATGATCCACGCGCAGGAAACCCAAAAGCTGAAGACCCGTCTGAACGAGATTTATGTCGAACATACCGGCAATAAATTGAAGGACGTTGAATCGGCGCTTGAGCGTGACAACTTTATGTCACCACAAGAAGCAAAAGACTGGGGTTTGATCGACGAAATCGTGGCCAACCGCGATAAGTCTGAAGACTAAGTTAACAGCGATGGAAAAGTGACCGCGCGTTGGGGTCATTTTGACATTGTAGCCAGTTGCGGGCTGTCTTAGGTTACGGCCACGGGCAGCCCGACGCATTTAGAAAATGGCCATTTGGTCAAAAGGTTTGAAACATGGCGAACACTTCCGGCAACGACAGCAAAAACACACTTTACTGTAGCTTTTGTGGCAAAAGCCAGCATGAGGTGCGTAAGCTGATCGCGGGTCCAACAGTGTTTATCTGTGATGAATGCGTCGAGCTATGCATGGATATCATCCGTGAAGAAACCAAAACTGCTGGATTGAAGGCAGGCGAGGGCGTGCCGACGCCGCTTGAGATTTGCAGCGTTCTGGATGATTACGTCATCGGTCAGGTGCATGCCAAGCGCGTGCTGTCGGTGGCAGTGCATAACCATTATAAGCGCCTGAACCACGCCGATAAATCCGACATTGAATTGGCGAAATCCAACATCATGCTGATCGGCCCTACGGGTTGCGGTAAGACGTTGCTGGCCCAAACGTTGGCGCGCATCTTGGATGTGCCGTTTACGATGGCCGATGCGACGACGTTGACCGAGGCTGGTTATGTCGGCGAAGACGTTGAAAACATTATCCTTAAGTTGTTGCAATCGGCAGAATATAACGTTGAAAAAGCGCAGCGCGGCATCGTGTATATCGACGAAGTTGATAAAATTACCCGCAAGTCTGACAACCCGTCCATCACCCGTGACGTTTCGGGCGAGGGTGTGCAGCAGGCATTGCTGAAGATCATGGAAGGCACCGTTGCCTCTGTGCCTCCGCAAGGCGGTCGCAAGCACCCGCAGCAGGAATTCCTGCAAGTGGACACAACTAACATCTTGTTTATCTGTGGTGGCGCGTTTGCTGGTCTTGAAAAGATTATCGGCGCCCGCGGCAAGGGCTCTGGCATGGGCTTTGGTGCCGATGTCAAAGACAACGACGAACGTGGTATCGGCGAGATTTTTGGTGATTTGGAGCCGGAAGATCTGTTGAAGTTCGGTCTGATCCCAGAATTTGTTGGTCGTTTGCCTGTTATCGCGACGCTGACCGATCTGGACGAAGACGCGCTTGTCACCATTCTGTCCAAACCAAAGAACGCATTGGTCAAGCAATACCAACGCCTGTTTGATCTGGAAGATGTGCAGCTGACGTTCACCGACGATGCGCTTGTTGCGATTGCAAAGCGTGCGATCGAGCGCAAAACCGGTGCACGTGGTCTGCGGTCAATCATGGAAGATATCCTGCTGGATACGATGTTTGACCTGCCGGGCATGGATACTGTGTCCGAGGTTGTGGTGAACGAAGAAGCGGTTGGGCCTGATGCGGCGCCGCTGATGATCCACGACAAAGCCAAGTCGAAGAAAAAAGCACCAGCAACAGCAAGCTAATGACAATCACGCGCATATCATCTGGCGGGGTTTTTGAGGCCAAGATCGGATATTGCCGCGCGGTTGTGGCTGGCGGATTGGTGCATGTTGCGGGCACCGTCGCGGGGCCAGAGGTTCCTGATGATGTTGTCGCGCAGTGTAAATCTGCGCTGGGCATTATGAAGCGAGCCTTGGCTGAGGCGGGGGCGACCTTCGCGGATGCGGTCCGTGTGCGCTATATCTTCCCGAACCCTGCTGATTTTGAACCATGCTGGCCTGTTCTGGTCGCCGCGTTTGGTGATAATCCGCCTGCGGCCACTATGATTTCAGCAGCCTTGATTGATCCCAAATATAAGATCGAAATTGAGCTGACCGCATTGGCCCCGAGCGCATAGTGCACTGGACCTTTGCCGCCATTTCGGGCAAAACTGCTGTCAACAGCGTCTAGGAGCAAACGATGGGCCTTTTGAATACAATCAAGCGCGTTTTTACGTGGTGGGATGATCAGACATTCGGCACCCAGCTTTGGACGTGGCGCAAAGGCGTTAAGGTTGGTGAAGACCAGCAAGGCAACATCTTTTACAACAACAAAGATGATAGTCGCCGTTGGGTGATTTTTAATGGCCCGATTGAGGCCAGCCGCATTGATCCTGATTGGCATGGTTGGTTGCACCGGACGTGGAACGAGCCACCAACAGACAAACCATTGGTCCACAGATCATGGGAAAAGCCGCATCAGGAAAACCTAACAGGCACCGTGGCCGCTTATGCGCCAGCAGGGTCGTTGCGCCAAGCAACCCCAGCCCCGCGCGGCGACTACGAGGCATGGACGCCGGAGTAAGTTTGGTGCGCGAGAACACCACCGAAGTGATCGTTGGCGCCGTCGTGTTGGCCGTGGCATTGGCGTTTTTAACTTACACTGTACGCGCGACGGGTTATGGCGATGGCGGCGCCAGCTATGATCTGACAGCCAGTTTCCGGTCGGTTGAAGGCATCACAGAGGGCACGGATGTCCGGCTTGCAGGCGTCAAAATCGGCACAGTTTCGGACATATCGTTGAACGCGGAAACATTTCGCGGTGACACGGTTTTTGCCATTCAGTCTGATACGGTCATCCCTGATGACAGCGCCGCTGTGATCGCATCCGAGGGCTTGCTTGGCGGTAATTTTGTTGAGATTGTTCCGGGTGGATCGCTTGGTAACTTTGAAAATGGCGCCGAGATCGAGGACACGCAGGGTGCTGTAAGTCTGATGACGCTGTTGTTGAAATTTGTGACGGGCGAAGGGAACTGAGCATGAGAATGTTGACCCTATCTGCGGCGTTTTGCTTTGCGGCGTCGGGGCTGTTTGCACAGGTCGCGAGCGACGCCAGTTCTGGTGTGTTGCGCGTTTTGGATAGGTTGTCGGGCGCCGTGATTGACCTGCCGTTGGGCGTTGGTGAAACGGGCGCGTTGGGTCTGTTAAAGATCACGCTGGACGAATGCCGGTTTCCTGCGGCGAACCCAAATGGCGATGCTTTTGCGCGCGTCACAGTTATTTACCGCGACAAGGTTGACCCGGTATTTGAGGGCTGGCTGATCGCGTCTGCACCTGCGTTAAATGCGATGGATCATCCGCGTTATGACGTTTGGGCGTTGCGCTGCAATAGTGCGTAAGCATCAGTTATTACTGTGATATTCAGAAAATTTGCATCGACTTGAAGCGCCTGTGACAGGGCTGCTTGATATGCTTTGCGCGGAATTTCGATAGCGCCAAGGCTGGCCAAATGATCGGTGATGAACTGGGTGTCGAACAATACGAACCCGCATCGGCTTAGATGGTCAACCAGATAGGCGAGCGCGACTTTTGACGCATCTCGCCGCCTGCTGAACATGCTTTCCCCAAAGAATGCTCCCCCAATTGTGATCCCGTAGACACCACCAACAAGGTCGGGCCCGTCCCAGATTTCGATTGCATGCGCGTCGCCGCGGGCATGCAGCGCGCGGTAGAGGTCAAAAATGGTGTCATTGATCCATGTTTCCGGCCGGTCTGCGCAGCCTGTGACGACCTGTTCAAAAGCGGTGTTCAACGTGATTTGGAATGGCGCCCGCCGTAGGGTTTTGGCCAAGCTGCGTGAGATACGAAAATCATCAAGCGGGATCACGCCGCGAAATTGCGGATCAACCCAGAATACATCGGGGTCATCGCGGTTCTCGGCCATGGGAAACACACCGCTTGCGTAGGCATTTAGCAGCAGGTCGGGGGTGAGGGTCATGAATACAGCATCTGTTGTGGCGGTTGGTCCCAGACTAAGTCAAAGTCACAGGCATCGATAGGCGCAAATTGGGCGGGACCGCATGGGGTTTTTTGATTTTATTGACGATTTACCGCATTACGCAGGGCGTAGTACCGCCTCTAAACGGATGAACCATCGCCATGATTTTCTGATCAATGATTTCGCGAATGACATTGCGGGGGCCAAGGTGCTGGACCTTGCGTCGCATGATGGCCGTTGGTGTTATGGGTTTGCGGGCGCTGGCGCAACGTCGGTTGTCGGCATTGAAGCCCGCCCAGAATTGGTTGCGGAGTTTTCAAATTCTCCTGATCCAGCGCTGCGTGCAAAAGTCGACATGCGTGTCGGTGATTTGTTTGACGGAATTCGCGCTGAGATCGCCAAGGGCGAAACCTATGATGTGATTGGTGTTTTCGGGATTTTGTATCACATCATGGACCACTTTAGTTTGTTTCAGCTATTACGTGACCTGAAGCCAAAGCTTGTCATTGTGGACAGTGAATTTGTGATGCGCGACAACGCGACTATTCAGCTTATTTATGAGCGGACGGACAATATATTGAACGCGGCCCCGCAATACCCCGGGCAAAGACGCGCGCTGAAAGGGGTGCCAACTTTTTCTGCGATGGAGATGATCGCCGAAAGCCTAAATTATGATATTGAGTGGTCGGATTGGGCGCGTGTTCCAGAAGGGCAGCGTACGCCAGTCAACGACTATTATCGCCCGAAGGAAAAGCAAAAACGGCGCGCAACCTGTGCGTTGCGGCTGCGCGACCGTTGATTTAAGCGAGATTTTCTTCGAGCCAGTGTTCGAGCCAGTGGATGTTGTAGTCACCTGTTTGAACGGCTTCTTCGGCCAAAAGCGCGTGGAACAAGGGGATGGTGGTGTCGACACCGTCGACGATTAGTTCGCCCAAGGCGCGTGCAAGCCGCGCGAGCGCCTCTGGTCGGTCACGCCCGTGTACGATGAGCTTGCCGATCAAGCTGTCGTAATAGGGCGGAATACGGTAGCCGTCATAAAGTGCGCTATCCATCCGCACTCCAAGTCCACCAGGCGCGTGGAATTGCGTGATCTGACCGGGGCAGGGGCGGAAATCAGGCAGCTTTTCTGCGTTGATCCGGACTTCGATAGAATGCCCGTTGATCACCAATTCGTCTTGGGTGAATGACAATGGCATGCCGGAAGCCACGCGCAGCTGTTCGCGCACCAGATCGATGCCAAAGATGGCTTCGGTCACTGGGTGTTCGACTTGCAGGCGTGTGTTCATCTCAATGAAATAGAACTCGTCGTTTTCAAATAAGAATTCGATCGTGCCTGCACCAGCGTAGTTGATTTTGGCAACCGCGTCCGAGCAGACCTTACCGATGCGTTCGCGCAATTCGGGGGTGATGCAGGGGCCGGGGGCTTCTTCCAATACTTTTTGGTGGCGCCGCTGCAAAGAGCAATCGCGTTCGCCCAAATGCACAGCGTTCCCTTTGCCATCGCCGAAAACTTGGATTTCGATGTGGCGCGGGGTGGTCAGGTATTTCTCGATATAGACTTCGTCGTTGCCAAAGGCGGCTTTGCCTTCTGCGCGGGCCGAATGGAAGGCTTGTTCCATGTCAGCGGCGGTTTGCGCCACTTTCATGCCGCGTCCACCGCCGCCTGCTGTGGCTTTGATGATGACCGGATAGCCGACTTCAGCGCCGATGCGCTGCGCGTCTTCTAATGTGGGTACACCACCCGCAGAGCCGGGCACGCAAGGTACGCCGAGGGCTTTCATCGTGTCCTTGGCGGTGATTTTATCGCCCATAGTCCGAATGTCAGCAGCCGTCGGGCCAATGAATTTGATGTCGTGATCTTCGAGCGCTTGCACGAAAGCCGCGTTTTCAGACAAGAAACCATAGCCGGGGTGAACGGCCTGTGCGCCTGTTATTTCGCAAGCGGCGATGATCGACGCAAACGACAGATATGACTGAGCCGAGGATGGCGGGCCGATACAGATCGCCTCGTCGGCCATGCGAACGTGCATTGCGTCGCTATCTGCGGTGGAATGCACGGCAACGGATTTGACGCCCATTTCGCGGCAAGCGCGCACAACCCGCAGCGCAATTTCGCCACGGTTCGCAATCAGGATTTTATCGAACATATGCTGTCTGCCTTATTCGATGATCACAAGCGGCGCGCCGTATTCAACAGCACCGCCGTCTTCGACCAAGATGCGTTTGATCGTGCCAGCCATTGGCGCTGGAATGTGGTTCATCGTTTTCATCGCTTCAATGATCAAGATGGTGTCACCTTCGGCGACGGTTGTGCCAACGGACACAAATGCAGCGGCACCAGGTTCGGCGGCCATGTAGATCGTGCCGACCATTGGTGATGGTACGACGCCGGGGTGCGCTGCTGGATCATTGGAGGCTTCTGCCGCTGCAGGTGCTGCTGCGGCCGCTGCAGGTGCCGCGGCCATGGCCACGGGGGCTGCAGCAGCTTGAACAATGGTTTGTGTCTGGCGACTGACCCGCACATTCAGACTGTCATTTTCGCCGTAATCGCGTTTGACCTGCAATTCTGTAAGGTCATTGTCGCGTAAAAGTTCTGCGAGAGACGCAATAAAGCTGACGTCGCTATCATGGGAGGTCTTTTTAGTCATATTTTCCTCGGCCCGTTGCCCAAACTATGCCCAGCTCGTGCTGGTTATTACAGGACTTATACGCGACCAGCGGGCGCGTGGGAAGGCACGGCGGTCAGGAAAATGACGTGGCGGAATGCAGTACGCCGTTTTGGGGCGGTTCGGAGCGGTTTTTAGGCCGCTCCGGTTCAAATTTTAGATCGCGAGATATTGCGCCCGCAGTTGTTCATCTTCCAGTACTTCTTGGGCGGACCCGTCATAGACCACTGTGCCAGTGTCCAAAATCACCGCCCGATCAGCGAGTTTTAGCGCCGCGACCGCGTTTTGTTCGACGATCACTGTTGTGATGCCTTGATCGCGGATCAGGTTCAGAGTTTTGGCAATTTCTTGCACGATGACTGGTGCCAAACCTTCGTAGGGTTCGTCGAGCAGCAACACTTTGATGTCGCGCGCAAGCGCGCGTGCGATGGCAAGCATCTGCTGTTCACCCCCAGAAAGAGTCACGCCTTCTTGTTTGCGCCGTTCGCCCAAGCGCGGGAACAGGTCGTAGATGCGGTCAAGCGACCAGCCAATGGGCGGTGCAATCTGCGCAAGCTGCAGGTTTTCTTCTACCGTCAGCCCCGCGATGATGCTGCGGTCTTCTGGTACAAGTGCGATCCCTGCTTGGGCGGCTTCCCATGACTTCATTTTGTGCAGTGGTTTGTGGTCGAGCCAGATTTCACCGTGCTTAAGCTGCGGATCACCCATGCGCGCGATGGTGCGCAATGTGGATGTTTTACCTGCGCCGTTACGGCCCAAAAGCGCAAGGATCTCGCCCTCGTGGATGTTGAAGCTGACGTTTTGAACGATATAGCTTTCGCCGTAATAGGCCTCAATTTCCCAGACTGACAAAAAGGCAGGGTGGGTGGCCGCGTTATTGGCGTGTTTATTGAATGGAGCGGTCATAGCTGTTCCTTACACCTGTGCTTCGCCGAGGTAGGCTTCGCGCACTTTAGGGTGGCCTTTGATGTTGTCGGGCGTGTCTTCAACAAGCGGCATGCCTTGCGCCAAAACGGTGATCCGTTCGGACAAGGAAAACACAACATGCATGTCGTGTTCGATGATGCACATGGTTATGTCGCGCTTTTCCTTGATCTCTTTTAACAGATCGATGGTGTTGTTGGTGTCAGCGCGCGCCATGCCTGCGGTTGGCTCGTCGAGCAGCAGCAGCTTTGGTTCTTGCACCAAGCACATCGCCATTTCCAAGCGCCGCTTGTCACCCCGTGACAGGGATGATGCGATCATGTGCCGTTTATCAAGCATATTGACGTCGGCAAGGATGGCCTCTGCCATGTCGTGCACGTCGCCGTGTCCAGATACCGCGCCAATGGCTTGCAGTTTGTAAGACCCATCGCGTTTTGCAAAGCAGGGGATCAGTACGTTTTCAAACACAGACAAATCAGCGAAAATTTCCGGTGTTTGGAACACGCGAGAAATGCCCATCTGGTTGATCTCGTGCGGCTTGCGTCCTAAAACCGATTGCCCGTCGAACATAACAGACCCAGAATCTGGGATCAGTTTGCCGACCAGCACGTTCAGTAGTGTGGATTTACCGGCCCCGTTTGGGCCGATAATTGCGTGTACGGTGTTTTCTGCCACGCTGAGGTTCACGTCACCCAGTGCTTGCAGACCACCAAAGCGTTTGTTGATGCCTTTGACTTCAAGGATACCCATTGTTGTTTCTCCTTATTCCGCTGGGGTTTTCGCGCCATCAGCGGCGTCGTCAGTTTTCTTGCGGCGGAAGAGTTCGCCAATTTTTTCGCCACCTTGCACAAGCCCACCGGGCAAGAAGATGACAACCGCCATGAACAGCAAGCCAAGCGTCAGGTGCCAACCTTTACCGATGAACGGGTGGATGATTGTCACAAGGACGTTGTCCAACCAGTCAGGCATGATGGCGAACCATTGGTGCAGGATACTGTCGTTGATTTTCGAGACGATGTTTTCGAGGTATTTGATGATGCCTGCGCCAAGCACCGGACCGATCAATGTACCAACCCCACCAAGGATTGCCATCACAACGATTTCACCTGATGCCGTCCAGAACATGCGTTCTGCACCAGTCAGTGGGTCCATCGCCGCCAGCAGACCGCCAGCCAGACCCGCATACATGCCAGAAATCACAAATGCCGCGAGCATATAGGGTTTGGTGTTAATCCCAGTATAGGACATCCGCGTCTGGTTAGATTTGATCGCGCGCAGCATCAGGCCCATTGGGGACCGGAAAATGCGGATCGACAGGTAGAAGGCTGCAATCAGGAACAAGGCTGAGAAGTAGTAGCCGTTTTGAAAAACAAACGACCAGCCGCCGATATCCCATGTGAACTGTGAATTCATTTCCAACCCGAAGAAGTGCGGTGTGGTTGGTGAATCTGGTCCCATCAGGATTTGTGGGTCGTCGTTATAGACCTGTAAACCTGTTTCGCCGTTTGTCAGTGTAAAGCCCATCATTTTGCCCGCCAAGTCGGAGAAGGCGATGGAGTACATCATCTGTGCAAAAGCCAGTGTCAGGATCGAGAAATAGATGCCTGATCTGCGCAGTGCCACATAGCCGATGACGACCGAAAAGATGCCTGCCACGATGACCGAAAGAATGATTGCTGGCACCACGTTGTACGACAGCAGCTTAAACATCCAAACGGCGGCAAATGATCCCACACCCAAGAATGCTGCGTGACCAAACGACAAGAACCCTGTCAGACCGAACAAAATGTTAAATCCGATAACAAGTATGCCGAAGATGACAAAGCGTTGCATCAAGGCCGGATAGCCTGCGTTAAAGCTTTCACCTAAGGCTGACGCCGTCGGGAAGGGGTTAAGTAAGAATGGTGCTGCAAGCGCAAGAACGCAGACCAATATGAATAGTTTGAAATCGCGTTTGTTAAGTCCGAGCATGATTATTCCTCCATCACGCCTTTGCGACCCATCAGGCCGCGTGGACGGGTAAGCAAAATGACGATTGCGACGATATAGATGATGATTTGGTCAATCCCTGGGATCAGGGCTTTGACTTCGTTCATTGAGGCGAAAGACTGCAAGATACCAAGCAGGAAGCCCGCAAGCACCGCACCCGGAAGTGACCCCATGCCTCCGACAACAACCACAACAAATGACAGCACAAGGAAGTCCATGCCGAGGTTATAGTGGGGAGACAGGATGGGTGTGTACATCACGCCAGCCATACCAGCGACCGCTGCCGCAAGGCCGAACATGAATGTGAACCGTTTGTCGATGTCGATGCCCAACAGCCCCACAGTTTCGCGGTCGGCCATGCCAGCCCGCACAACCATCCCGAAGGTGGTGAACTGCAAGAATGCGAACACACCCGCGATAATCACCGCAGAGAAGGCGAAGTAGACCAAGCGCCATGTCGGATAGGCCACAGAACCGGGGTCCATGCCAAGCCAAGCGCCAACATCAACTGTGCCGATGAACGTCGACGGGGCAGGGGTCTGGATCGGGTTGGCACCGTAAAACGCCTTAATGATTTCACCGATTACAATGGCCAAGCCAAAGGTCACAAGGATCTGATCTGCGTGTGGGCGTGTGTAAAAATGTTTGATCAAGCCGCGTTCCATCACCCAGCCGAGGAAGAACATCACGGGGATAACGACGATAATGGCTAGAGGAACCGACCAGTCTTGGATGGCCATCCCCATGTCTGTCCCGAACCATTTTTCCACATATGGCGTTGCCACCTTAAGCGGATTCCCCAAGAAGTCGGTTTGGGTGGGATCGATCGTCTCGAAGCTGATACCGAGAATTTTTTGCACTGTCACCGCGCAGAATGCGCCGATCAAGAACAACGCGCCATGCGCAAAGTTGACGACGCCAAGCGTGCCAAAGATCAGTGTGAGGCCGAGGGCGATCAAGGCATATGCCGAGCCCTTGTCTAAGCCGTTGAGAATTTGAAGAATAAATGCGTCCATTGGACTTGTGCCCCGTCTCATGTCTGATGGATGGTCCCCTGTGTCAGGGGCGGAAGTAGACCGGCGACACTACATGCCGCCGGTCCGATATCGCAAACCGATAACGCTTACGCGCCTGGGTTACATTCACCAAGATCGCCACCGGCGAACATTGGGTGATCAACAGGATACTCAACCTGCGCACGTGGCGTTACTTCCACGATTTCGAGCGTATCGAATGCGTTGGTTGGGTTGTCTGCGCCCTTCATAACCAGCACGTCTTTGAAGCACTGGTGATCGGAACCACGGTAAGAGGTTGGACCGTTGCCCATGCCGTCGAAGTCGAAGTCTTCGAGAGCTTCTGCAACGCCACAAGGGTTAAACGTGCCAGCACGTGTAACCGCATCCGCATACAGCAACGTCTGAACGTAGCATGTGTGCGCCGCACCGGATGGTGGGAAGCCGTACTTTTCGCCAAAGGACTTAGTGAAGGCTTTTGTGCCCGCATCCTGCAGCTGCCAGTTCCAGTTCATGGAGCCGAATACGCCTTGGATGTTTGAGCCAGCACCAGCAGCCATCAATTCCGAGTAGAGTGGAACGATGATGGTGAAGTCTTTGCCGTTTACTTGCTTGTCTTTCAGGCCAAACTGGATGGCTTGTGTCAGCGAGTTAACCATATCCCCACCGTAGTGGTTCAGGATCAATGTATCAGCACCGGAGTTCAGGATTGGTGCGATGTACGACGAGAAGTCGCCCGCGCCAACTGGTGTCAGGACGTTCTGAGTAGTTGTCCAACCGAGTGCTTCTGTTGAAGCCGCGATGGATTCCTGCTGTGTCCAGCCCCATGTGTAGTCAGCTGTCAGGTGATATGCTTGACGCTCGTTGCCGTATTCTTTTTCAAGAACTGGGCCGAGTGCAGCACCGGACATGTAACCGTTAAAGAAGTGACGGAAGCCGTTGGCTTTCTTGTCCTTACCGGTCGTGTCGTTGGAGTGTGTAAGACCAGCCATGAAGATCACGCCAGCGTCTTGGCACAAACCTTGAACCGCAATAGCAACACCGGAAGAAGACCCGCCGTTGATCATGACGCAGCCATCTTTCTGGATCATGGACTGTGCGGATGCACGTGCCACGTCAGATTTAGTCTGTGTATCACCAGTAACGAATTCGACTTTCTTGCCGAGAATACCGTCGCCGCCGAGGTTTTTCTCGGAGAAAGTGTTCAGCAGGCCGCCGTCACCCATACCGTTGATGTGTTCAACAGCGAGTTCCTGCGCGCGCAGCTCGTCGAGGCCTTCTTCAGCGTAGGGGCCAGTTTGTGGTACGTTGAAACCAAACTTAACCGTCGAGCCAGTTGGCGCGTTTGTATAGCCAGTGTGGCTTGCCGCGCTCAGATACGTCGGAAGTGCCAGACCTGCACCAGCAATGGCGCCTGTCTTCAGCACGCCGCGACGTGAGAAATTGGACTTGGACATTATTATCCTCCCTTTGGATTTAAAGCTGTGCGGACCTCCTCGCCCACGCAACCTACACTTTCGTGCCCGCTTACCATCAGGGTGGAGGCGCTTTGCGGCAACCACGCACCGATGACCGCTGGACGAATTGGTAAATTAATGCACAATGTGTTTGTGAATTTTGTAAATCAGTTTTCTCGCACCTGCAGAAACGGACTGAAAGCACAGGGGAAATCAAGATGTCCATTGATCCGATTATTGGCACCCGCATTCGAGATATCCGCTTGGATCAGGAAATCAGGCAGGCTGATTTGGCAAAGATGGTCGGGATTTCGTCGTCTTATCTAAACCTGATTGAGCATAACAAACGCAGAATCGCGGGAAAATTACTGTCCGATGTCGCGCTCGCATTGTCCGTTGCGCCGGAGCGCTTAAGCCAAGGCGTGAATACGTCATTGTTGGATCAATTGCACAGTGCGGCCACCAATCTGTCGGCTACGGTTGAATTGGACCGCGCCGAAAATATGGCTGTACGGTATCCAGGCTGGGCCGCTTTGATTGTAGCCCAATCCAAACAACTGGCCGCGTTGCATGATCGTGTACAGGTCTTAAACGATCGCATGACATATGACCCCGAATTGGCTGGATCATTGCATCAAGTCATCACGGCGGTGACGGCTGTAAGGTCGGCTGCGTCTATTTTGGTTGGTGGCGAACTGATTGACGCCGATTGGCAGGCCCGCTTTCACCGCAATATCTATGATGATAGCGTCCGCCTTGCAGCCAGTTCCGAAGCCTTGATCCGCTATCTTGATACGCCTGATATTGCGGGGCCTCCGCAATCCGCGCCTGTGGACGAAGTGGAGACTGCGTTGGCGACAGTAGATTATCACATTTCAGCGTTGGAGCGCGCGGGGCAGGTTAATATCCCAAAGCTGGTCAAAGACATGATCCCGCGCGGTGACGCCGCCGCAGATTTGATGACCCGATTTCTGCAAACCTATCATGCGGATGCAGCATTAATGCCGCTGACCAAGTTCGCCCAAACTGCGCGCGACGCTGACTATGATCCTGTCGCTTTGTCGCATCAGTTTCATGCGCCTGTTGATGCCGTGCTGCGCCGATTGTCGAGCTTACCTGCAAGCGATGGCCATCTGCCAATGGGCTTGGCTGTCGCTGATGCGTCCGGTGCGATGCTGTTTCGCAAGCCCGTAAGCGGTTTTGCGTTGCCGCGCGCGGGGGCTGGTTGTCCGCTTTGGCCATTGTTCACCGCGTTTGGTCGCCCAAATCAGCCGATCCGCGCAGAGGTCGCGCTGCCTGATGCGTCTGAGCAGCGGTTTTTGTGTTACGCGATTGCGACCCCTGTGGGTGCCGCCGGTTTTGATGCTCCGCCTGTTTTGCATGCCACGATGTTGATAATTCCTGAGCCTGCTCAGGGCACTACAGAGCCCATCCCTGCGGGTGTTTCGTGCCGCATTTGTCCCCGCGATGGCTGTGCGGCGCGCCGCGAGCCGTCTGCGATGCGCTGATCCGCTTTGACAGCCTGCCAGATTGCCGTGATAGTCGCGTCACGACGGGGGAGAAACAACATATGGCCAAGCGCGTCCTACTTATTGAGGATGAACCGAACATCATCGAGGCGATCAGTTTCATACTGTCGCGCGATGGTTGGACCGTTCATACCCACGAAGACGGCACGTCCGCGATGGACAAGGTGTTGGCCTTGCCGCCAGACATTATTATTCTTGACGTCATGCTGCCTGGCCGCAGCGGGTTTGATATCTTGCGCGATCTGCGCGCGACTGCTGAGACCGCCAAGATCCCCGTGATGATGTTAACCGCCCGTGGCCAAGCCCGCGATCGTGAGCTGGCCGAACGTTTGGGTGCAAATCATTTCATGACAAAGCCATTTTCAAATGCTGAGGTCCGCGATCACGTGCGTGAATTGATGGAAGCCACATGACCCCGCCCGCGCCTAAGCAAGCGACGTTTCTTGCCAAAGATACCTACCGCAAACGCCGGATGCGCGATTTGGCCCGTGCTGTGCCAGTGATCGGCGTGGTTCTGTTGGCGATTCCAATGCTGTGGTCTGAAGCAGCACTGAACAGCGGCGCGACTGTGTATATATTTGTCGTATGGGTTTTGCTGATCCTTCTGGCTGCCGCCATTTCACGAGTCGTATCCACCGATACGCCCAAGGCCCCGTAAGCATATGGTCGCCTTTAATGTTCTTGTTGCCGTCGCTCTTGCTTATGTGGCGTTTCTGTTTGCGGTTGCGTTCTTTGCTGAGCGCCGTGCTGCACAGGGCTTTGGTGGATGGCTGTATTCACCTGTCGTTTATACGCTGTCGCTGTCGATCTATTGCACCGCTTGGACGTTTTACGGCGCTGTCGGCTATGCTGCGCGATCAGGGCTGGAATTTGTTACGGTCTACTTAGGCCCCACGATCGTTATGGTTGGCTGGTGGTGGGTGCTGCGACGTCTTGTTCGCATTGGCCGGACCCAGCGAATTACGTCGATTGCTGATCTGATATCGTCGCGGTTTGGCAAGTCTACATCGCTTGGCGTCATCGTGACATTGATGGCCGTAGTCGCAGGCACGCCGTATATTGCGCTTCAGCTGCAATCAGTGACGCTGTCGTTTTCGGTATTCGCCGATGCAGGTGGCCGCCCTTGGGGGCCCGATGAGCTGGCGGGCGGGGCAAGATGGGTGGCTGTTGGGCTTGCCATCTTCACCGTGCTTTTTGGCACCCGCAATTTGGATTCGAACGAGCGTCACCACGGCATTGTCATGGCGATTGCTGTTGAGGCCGTGGTCAAGTTGCTGGCGCTGGTCGCCGTTGGTGTGTTCGTCGTTTGGGGTATTGCCGGTGGTCCGGCGCAAATATTGGCTGAAATTGATGCATCCCCAATTTCGCGATGGGAACAAGATGGCACGCGCTGGTTCAGCTTAATTTTTTTATCGGCGGCGGCGTTCATTTGCCTTCCGCGCATGTTTCAGGTGCTGGTCGTTGAAAACGTCGACGAGCGCCATTTGAACATCGCAGGCTGGGCGTTCCCCGCATACCTGATGCTGATGAGCCTGTTTGTGGTGCCAATTGCGGTGGTCGGATTGCGCCTGCTGCCGGCAGGGGCCAACCCCGATTTGTTCGTTCTCACCGTCCCGCTGTCCCAAGGCCAAAACGGGCTTGCGATGCTGTCGTTCTTGGGCGGTTTTTCGTCCGCGACATCAATGGTCATCGTGGCGACTATCGCGCTTGCGACGATGGTGTCCAACCACATTGTGGTCCCGATTTGGCTGACGACCCGCAGCGGTGGCGAGGCCACAGTTTCGGGCGATGTGCGTTATGTCATTTTGCTGTCGCGGCGCCTGTCTATCGCGGGCATTTTGCTGCTTGGTTACCTGTACTACCGCGTGTCGGGTGGCGGGACCGCTTTGGCGGCTATTGGGTTGATTTCATTCACCGGTGCGGTGCAGGTATTGCCTGCCCTGATCGGCGGTATTTTCTGGCGTGGGGCCACGCGGGTTGGGGCGGCGATGGGCCTGATCACTGGCTTTGTTGTCTGGAGCTGGACGTTGTTTTTGCCTAGCTTCGACAATGGTGCGGTGATCAGTGACGCTGTGGCGACGCTTGGTCCGTTTGGGATCAGCTGGTTGCGCCCTGATGCATTGTTTGGGATCGACGGGATGGACCCGTTGGTGCACGGGATTATGTGGTCAATGTTGTTGAATACGGCGATGTTCTTTGCCGGATCGGTGTTCAGTTTTCCAACCCCGTTGGAGCGTTTACAAGGCGCGCAATTCGTCAACTTATTTGATCATTCAACCGGATCGCAACCATGGCGGACCAGTGCTGCTAGCGCCGAAGATTTGCTGATTATGTCGCAGCGCATAATTGGTGGCACCGAGGCGCAGGCGTTTTTCCAACGCGCAGCGGACAGGCAAGGAAAATCCGGCTACCTGCCTGATGTCACATCAGAATTTCTTGAAAACCTAGAACGCGAATTGGCGGGGTCGGTCGGTGCGGCCACAGCCCACGCCATGATCGGCCAGTTAACGGACGGTAGTGGTGTGTCTGTTGAGGACTTGATTGCCGTGGCCGACGAGGCAGCCCAGATTTTGGAATATTCCAACCAACTTGAAGCCAAATCCGCAGAGCAAGACCGCACCGCGCGTGCCCTGCGTGATGCCAATGAGCAGTTGACGACTTTGTCGGTGCAAAAGGACGCGTTCCTCAGTCAGATCAGCCATGAATTGCGCACGCCGATGACCTCTATCCGGTCGTTTTCTGAAATTTTGCGTGATAGCGATATGACGGCTGCTGAGCAGGGCAAATATGCGGGCATTATCCATGATGAAACCCTGCGTTTGACGCGGCTGTTGGACGATCTTTTGGACCTGTCCGTGCTCGCCAATGGTGAGGTCGTGCTGCAAGATCAAACTGGTGGGCTAAAGGCGTTGATTGATCGTGCGGTCAGTGTGGCAGGGCATGGCGTTGATTTGAAGATTAAGCGCCCGCCCGCCGCAGAGGACGTAATGTTGCGCACTGATTTGGATCGCCTTGTGCAGGTGTTTATTAATTTGATCGCGAATGCGCATAAATATTGTGATGCGCAAAAGCCCGTTCTGCGGATTGAAGTATCACGCAATAATGGCGCGTACCGTGTCGATTTTATTGACAATGGCAATGGCATTCGGGCTGAAAATCAGCAGATTATATTTGAAAAATTCGCCCGCGTTTCGGATGAAGGTAAGGCGGGTGGCGCGGGTCTTGGGCTGGCGATTTGCCGCGAAATTATGACCCGTTTGGGTGGGCAGATTACCTATCTTCCGGGCCAAAGTGGGGCTGCATTTCGCGTTGTGCTGCCTGCGACGGTAATCTTAGCAAATCAGTAACCAATTGCGGCGTAGATGGGTGGTGCGGAATGCTTTGCCAAAAAGGGGGCGCAGACCCTTTTGACTATTGATAATGGCATCCTTGCTCGTATGATAGCGC
>Ga0307997_10000277_pt1 | contig 23350 bp, 21 predicted proteins | sample Davwhametageno36_FD_203165 | JGI IMG/M metagenome (GOLD analysis project Ga0307997, IMG submission 203165) | Marine microbial communities from Davis Island wharf, Antarctic Ocean - #36 | ecosystem: Environmental > Aquatic > Marine > Unclassified | place: Antarctic Ocean: Davis Island wharf... | reverse complement strand
CCGTTAGGCTTCAAAAACTCTATGGCATTGGATATTTTTTCAGCGCAGTGGTTAAACCTAGATTTCCTAGATCGGTAGTTTATGGTGACGTAACTGGCAGTCTACCATTAGCAGCTGGGTCTGTTGATATTCTATATTCTTCTCATATGCTTGAGCACCTATCATTAGAGGATTTTCGTGTAGCCCTCTGTGAAATATACAGAGTACTTAAACCTGGCGGGGTTTTTCGAGCTGTTATCCCTGATTTCGAAGCGTCAATCAAAGATTATCTTGCTAGCACAAGTTCTAGCGCGAGTATCCAATTCCTCCAAGAGACCCTGCTTGGTATCGAAAAGAGGCCTAAGGGGGTATTGGCTAACTGTAGGTCGCTTTTTGGGAATTCAAACCATCTGTGGATGTGGGATTATAAAGGCATAGAGGAAGAGTTAAAATCAGCAGGTTTCTCCGGCGTTTCACGGGCAGAGTTCAATGATAGTAAGATTACGGATTTTGCGGAAGTTGAGGATAGTGAGAGGTGGGAGAGATGCTTGGGATTTGAGTGTCGGAGTCCAATATAATGTTTTTAAACAAAGTCGTAGGCCATGGTTTTATCATATAAAAAATTTATAGGGACAGGATGCTTAATATAACTAAGGCGGTTACATGCCATGCTGGGGCTAGGGATGGGTATTATCTGTCCTCTGCATTAAACGATGTGAACTCTCTTGAGGCTTTGGTGACTGATTTCTATACACCAGATATTCTGAGCCATATAATAAAAGGAAGGCATAGTGCTAAACTTCCCTCAGCAAAGACTATAAGTCTGCGATCCAACGTGCTGAGGCAAAGGGTGCTCGGTCAGAGTTTCCTGACGACCGATAAAATATTGTCCAGCAAGGCATTTCTGGTTGCTAGACAAACGCAATCTAACTTATTCTTAACAAGCTACACTGCGTATGAAGCCTTTAAGCAGGCTCAGGTTAATTGTTCAGAAATAGGGCGACTACTTTTTCAAATTCACCCTCATCCCATAGCCATCCGTAAAATTCTTACTGAAGAGTTAAAAATTTCGCCTGAGGCTGAGTTTTCGATACTCGCAGAGCATGAGATGCAGGTTAGTGACGACATGCTAGCTAGATTAGATGGTGAAAGTCAGCTAGCTGATAGTATTGTTGTGGCTAGTAGCTTTACCCAAAAGACACTTGTTGAGAGTGGTATTCATTCCGACAAGATCAGCGTGCTGCCCTATGGAGTGGACGCAGACAGATTTCCTCAAAAGCTTATTTATAGCGATTGCCGGCGTAAACTAAAAATTCTATTTTTGGGACAAATGGTCCAACGAAAAGGATTGTCCTATTTGCTTAAAGCAGTAAAAGCGCTTCACACCGATAATGTTGAGCTAACGATTGTTGGACGTGGGCGCATCGACGAACATCTCCTCAAAGAATATGCTACTTTTGTAGATTTCAATATAATAAGAGGACTAAGTCATGAAGATTTAGTCAAATGTTTTCATGATCATGATGTCATGGTTCTGCCGTCCCTTATTGAAGGTTTTGGCCATGTCATATTAGAAGCTATGAGCGCAGGTTTACCTGTAATATGCACTAAAAATACAGCGGGCCCAGATCTCTTTCTGACGGGGGATGAGGGCATTGTAGTTCCTATTAGGGATTCTGAAGCCATCTCTACCTGTATTGAAGGGTTTATGGGGGCAAAGGGGAAGGTTGAGTTCATGGGAAGGCAAGCCGCTCTTACCGCTAGGGACTTCACTTGGAAGCGACATTGTGACGGGATTAAACAATTTTATCTGGCGAATTCATAACGTTCGATCTTAATCTTAATCGAGTTCACATTATAAACGTTGCTGACCTAAAAAATCGATAGATAGAGATAGATAATGAAGCCAACTCTAACTTTTTACACCAATATTGTATCTCCTTACCAGCTTAACTTCTTTGATGAGCTAGCGAGTAGATTTTCACTTAAAGTGGTTTTTTACTCGCAAAGTGAATCAGATCGAGAGTGGGATCTACCGGTTGAAAATTTGGCCTATGAGGTGGTTACCTTAAGTAATGGATTAATAGCCAAAACAGTTCAAAAATTTATCCCGAGCTTTCATTTCAGTACCAAGATGCTTTCGGTTGCGATGGGCGAGAAGTCAGAATTTGTTATACTGGGGGGCAATTATTTTATCCCCAACACCTTAATCGCATTATTTGTGTGCGCTGTAAAAAGAAAGAATGTTTATTGGTTTGGTGAGAGATTACTTCCTTCAGGCCCAATTAAAACTATCATCAAAAAAGTAATGCTGCAGCCAGTAATTAGATTGACTAATGCTATCTTTGCAGTTGGAGAGGAAGGAATTAATAGTTACATCAGGTATGGATATACTAAGCCATGCTTTAACATACCCTATAATATTGATGATCGAAAGTTTGATGAAGAATTTATGGATTCAACACGATTAGCAGCGTTGCGTGAAAAGCATAACCCGTCTAAGAAGTTAATCGTTCTTACTTCAGGCTCTCTCATCGCTCGCAAAGGCATGGATACGGCGATTAAGGCGTTTAAAGCTGTCGATGAGAAAAATAGAGGTAATGCCGAATTGTGGATATTAGGCGATGGGTTACAAAGAGCTGAGCTGGAACGACTAGCTGGTGGCATGGAGTCGATACGTTTTTTAGGGTTTTTGCAGCCCGAGGAGATTCCTTTTATTTTTGTACTATCGGATATTTTTCTTTTTTGCAGTCGATATGACGGTTGGGCTGTAGTTATTAATGAAGCGCTGTCAGCTGGCCTGCCAGTGGTCACAACCAATGCCGCCAGCGCTTGTGAATTAATTATTGCTGGTGAAACAGGATATATCCATGACGCGGAAGCCACCCATGACTATTCGGCTTCTTTGGACTTATTATTGTCAAATGCAAGCTTAAGGTCTGAGATGGCGCGCAACGGGAAGTTGACCGCAAAGTCCTGGAATTCTGCATCAATGGCAGATAAAGTTTTGGGAGTTATCGTTGATAATGGCGATCGGGCCAATGTTAAATAATGCTTGAGATAGCCTTAATTATATTGGCGATTATTTTTCTGATCAATGGTGTTTCAGTTATAAAAACTGGAGGGCTTTCTAAACACTATATTCACCTCTATATCCTCGGGTCGAGCGCTTACTATTTGACGCTTGCTCCAGTGATGACAGGTATTGAAAAAGACTTTCTTGTATACACGAAAGGGTGGGGGAGAAGTGTCGATATTGGCGGTATTTTTGATTTTGGTCTACTGATGCTAGTTATCCACTTTATATGTTATACCATCGGATATTTATTGGTTGTTCGGGTGCGTAGTGTGGGAGCTATCGATTATTCTGCGGTCCCTCAACGTGAAGTTATAGGGCAGGCGATCGGGAAATCTATTTTCTACGTCTTTTTAGCTCTATATGTCGTGATATTTCTTAACACTTTGGCTGGTGGCATTAACTTAATTGATGTTTTCATGGGTGCTTATGGCAAACCGACCCTTGGTTTACGCGGTTACACCTACTATTTTCAGAATTTTGCGGATTCACTAATTACACTATTAGTGGCGGGTCTCTTTTTCAAGATCAAACCACGCTATTTTCGAATTATGTTGACGCTTGCAATTCCTCTTTTTCTAGTTCTCGGGTTTCGTTATCGAATAATTCTCTTAGTTTTTGGCTTGGCAATGATCTATATCCGAGACAACCCAGTTAGGTTGGTCCCGTTCTTAAAAGCGCTATTGTTCGTTATTATTTTTTTATACTCGATGCTCCTCCTTACTCATAATCGAGCTTCTATTTATATGCAGCAATGGGATAAGTTTGATTATGACTATACAAAATTTCCATATGACGCATTTGTTGAACAGGCCAAAGGCTCGAGAATTGATTTTGCTTTGTATCAGGCGCTATCGGATGGAAAAATAGATCATGATTTAGGTTTGACTACATTTGTTTATCCGTTTATTAAATTTACACCATCTTTCTTCTTCGAGGGGGGCAAAAAGCCGTATCCGCCACCTCAGCTTAAAGACATTCACGTGGCTTTGTCATCTAGCTCAGACATTGGTGAAGCAGTGACATCAATAGGATCAGCTTATTACTCCTTTGGGGTGGGCGGTGTGATAGCATTTGGGTTGGTTTTTGGGCTAGTGGCAGGGCGGCTCCAAAATAGTGCTGGTAAGACACCATTTTCGGCTTTGTTTAGTATTGCCGTCTCTCTTGCTTTGTTTATGTGGATGACTCGCGGATATATGCCTGGGTTTTTGGACCATCTTGCATACTTATTAATACCCGTATTTATTCTTAAGTATATATATGGACGTATCTCGCAGAAGCGGGTTCATTTCAATAGGGCCCATTCAACGTAAAACACTCAATATAATGGAGAGTCCATGAATCGCTTCGATGATCAACCTTATAATGATAACTTGAAAATTTTGTTCTCCTCCCCTTCGATATCGAGGCTTTATACAGGCGTTTACGAAGTGCAGAGAAACTTAGCGAAAGAATTTAGTAAAAAAGCTATTGATGTATGCATACATGGCCTGAGGGATGAGTATACTTCTGACGACTTTGATTCTTGGGCGCCGGTGTTACCTAACATCCATGACGTTATAGGTCCTAAATCTATAGGTTATAGTCAAAGTTATTTACCTGCCTTACTTAAAAGTGATGCATCAGTTGGGCACATCCATGCCCTTTGGTCATATACCTCATACGCTTTGTATCGTTGGAGTGTAGAGTGTGACAAACCTTATTTATTTAGTGTTAACGGCTATTTGGATACCTGGGCACTTGCGAATTCTGGGTTTAAGAAAAAAGTTGCTCTTAAATTAGGCTTTCGTTCCGTGCTAGAGAATGCTGACTGCATACAGGTCAACTCTCTTAGAGAGTTGGCAGCCGTAAGGTCCCTTGGATTGAAAAATCCAATCTGCATGATATCCAATGGGGTTGTGCTTCCTGACTTGGAGGCGAAGATGCCACCTCCTTGGACCCTAGCCGTGGGGGATGATAAAAAAGTTCTTCTATATTTGGGGCGGATTGATAAGAAAAAAGGAGTGGATTTACTACTGCAGGCTTGGAATTTGGTCAATAGACGCGGGCATGTTGATGGTTGGCAGCTCGTCCTGGTTGGTTTTAGTGCACATGAGTCAGAATATGAAAAGCAAATAAAGGACTTTATTCAAGAGGAATCACTGAGCGATAAGGTCACATGCTTGTTGGGTCAGTATGGTGATCAAATGGAGGCATGCTACCGAGCTTGCACAGCATTTATACTACCATCATTCAGTGAGGGTGCTTCGATCGCCGTATTAAATGCTTGGGCTTTCGCAAAGCCGGTGGTTGTTACCGATGAGTGCGGCTTTCCAAATGCAACAGAGTCTGGTTGCGCTGTCCGTATTGAACCATCTGTGGCAAGTATAATCTCAGGCATTGAGATATGCATTGAAATGAGCGATTCAGAAAGAGAAGCTATGGGGAGTAAGGGTTTACAATTAGTCACTCAAAAGTACTCTTGGTCGGTCGTAGCTAAGCAAATTTATGAGGTTTATCAATGGATGTGCTTTAGTGATCAAGCTAAACCTGATAGCTTTATAGACTAGACCGTGCAACTTTAAGGATCGTAAGATGAAAACTGTTGATAATGGGAGTTTTGATAATAGTGATTATTATCCAGGCAGGGGCTTACTTGTAAGGACGATGTGGTATTTTTTGAACGCATGGGTGTTTAAAAGCTATCTGTTTCCAGTTTACACTATGAAAACGTTTTTATTACGAGCTTTCGGTGCCACTGTTGGCGATGGCTTAGTGATCAAACCTAACGTAAACATCAAGTATCCATGGCACCTTTTATTAGGTAACAATGTTTGGATAGGCGAAGGTTGCTGGATTGATAATCTGGTTAAAGTAGAGCTTGGTGATAATGTTTGCGTCTCGCAAGGCGCTCTCTTACTTACAGGAAACCATAATTATTCAAAGCAAACATTTGACCTGATAACTAAAAGCATCTCCGTTAAAGAGGGTGCTTGGATCGGTGCAAAGGCAATAGTATGCCCAGGTGTCATCTGTGAAAGTCATTCGGTTTTATCAGTTGGGTCTATTGCTACAACCAACTTAAAGGCATTTACTATTTATTCGGGTATACCCGCTCAACCCATTAGGGAAAGAAAAATAAGCCAATAATTTTGATGGCTTGATAATTCACACCTAAAAAATCTAGCTGTAGATCTTAAATATGAAACCATTACTATCTGTGATTACTGTAGTCTTTAATAATGCTAATTATATTAGTGAGGCTATAGATTCAGTATTAAATACCAACAGAAAAGATGTTCAGTACGTAATTATTGATGGAGCATCAACTGATGGTACCGTTGATATTATTAATTCTTATGGAGATAAAATATCTAAATTTGTGTCTGAGCCAGATGAAGGGCTTTATGATGCAATGAATAAAGGTGTTGGGCTTGCGGATGGTGAGTATATCGCCTTTATTAATGCCGATGATTATTATGTAGATGGCGAGCTTGGTAAAGTGATTGAAGAGCTTTATGAAAAAAAGCCTGACGTCTTATATGCCGATCTGGATTATATCGATAATGAAAGAAAAGTTAAAAGATGTTGGCGCCCTGGTCTATTTAGAGCTGAAAATCTTTTAGATCTTTGGATACCACCTCATCCAACGACATTTATGACGAGGGAACTGTTCACGTCGGTCGGGGGCTTTAATCTCCGCTTTAGGCTCGCTGCTGATTATGACTTAATGTTGAGGGTATTGTCGACGTGTAAAAAAGTTCATTATCTTGATACTGTGTTAGTTAAGATGCGACTGGGTGGGGCGACCAATATTAGTTGGTCAAATATATATGAGCAGAATTTGGAAATTGCCAGATCATATAAATCTATTTTTTACCGGTACCCCCTACTACAATTTTTGCTAAAGGTTTTTAACCGGCTGGCGCAGATGATCCGCGCAAAAATAGGATTTTAGAAATATGGAGGGTAAAAAGGTACTTGTAACTGGCGCAAACGGTTATATAGGTGAGCATCTGGGCCGGATAATCGAGAGTCGAGGCTACAACAGTCTTGGATCAGTTCGCCAAGTTCGAGATAAATCATCCTCTAGATCCTATAATGAAATCAAGTCATCAGGCAGTATTAATGGAAAAACAGATTGGAATGATCTGTTAGCGGGAGTTGACTTCGTTGTGCACCTCGCCGGATGTGCTCACAAAATTGGTCGATCGGCCTCAAAAGCTGAACACGAATATCAAGTTATTAATCGGGATGCGACTATTCAATTGGCTAGACAGGCCGCCGCGCAGGGTATCAAGAGGTTTATTTATATAAGTTCCATCGGCGTTTTGGGCGATAGTACAGATTCCAATGCATTTGATAATGATTCACCCTACAACCCGATGAACCCATATACACAGTCTAAGATGGAGGCTGAAAAAGCGCTTTTATTAATGTCAGATAACGTTGGTATGGAAATAGTAATTTTACGTCCGCCATTGGTATATGGCCCTGGTGCCCCTGGTAATTTTAACAGGTTATTAAAATTGTGTTCCTCTAGTAAAATCTTGCCCTTCGGAGCATTTACTGCTTATAAAAGCATGATATCGTTGGAGAATCTTTGTGATTTGATTGTCCATTGTTTAGATGCCGTTCTGCCAAAGAAGCGTATTTTCGTTGTTTCAGATAATTCTAATTGGTCGGTAGCAGAGTTAATTAGTCTAATGGCGCGATTTTTAGAGATTAGGATGTATAATTTATCGATTCCAATCAGCGTGTTATTTTTCTTAGCCGCGTTGTTTGGGCGATCTGATGATGTAAATAAGCTTGCCAATAGCTTACATGTCGATAGCACTGGTACAGCTGAATCCCTTAAATGGTCACCATGTCAAAAACCTGCCGCTGGATTGCTGGAAGCGGTTGAGCATTTCAAAAAACACAAATGAATTGCCATTACGGCACACAATACTCTAGTTGAAATTTTCTGGGTATGATTTAGACGAAGATAGAATGGTATAGCGATATGGATAATAAAAAAGCTTTGATCACTGGAGTTACTGGGCAGGATGGCTCTTATCTGGCCGAGTTTTTACTGGAAAAAGGCTATGAGGTTCATGGTATTAAAAGACGGGCCTCGTCTTTTAATACTCAGCGTGTTGATCATATATATCAAGACCCCCATATTGAAAATAAAAATTTTATTTTACACTATGGTGACTTGACTGATGGCTCGAATTTGACAGGCCTTATCATGAAAATACAGCCTGACGAGATTTATAATCTTGGCGCGCAGAGCCATGTTGCTGTTAGTTTTGAATCACCAGAATATACTGCTGATGTCGATGCGTTTGGAACACTTAGGTTACTCGAAGCAATTAGAGCCGCTAGATTAGAAAAGAAAACTAGATTTTATCAAGCCTCAACGTCAGAACTTTATGGAGAGGTTCAAGAGACGCCTCAACGAGAAACGACGCCGTTTTATCCTAGGTCGCCTTATGCTGTTGCCAAACTGTATGCTTATTGGATTGTAGTTAATTACCGTGAGGCTTACGGAATATTTGCATGTAACGGGATATTGTTCAACCATGAGTCTCCGCGCAGAGGCGAGACATTTGTAACTCGTAAAATTACTCGTGCATTGTGTAATATTTCGCAGGGAATAGAAAAATGTCTGTTTATGGGTAATATTGATGCTCTGCGGGATTGGGGGCATGCCAAAGACTACGTGCGTATGCAGTGGATGATGTTACAGCAAGATGTCCCTGAGGATTTTGTTATTGCTACCGGGGTGCAATACTCTGTAAGGCAATTTATAAAATGGAGTTCAGAAGAGCTGGGTGTAACCCTTCGATTTGAAGGGGTGGGCCTTGATGAAATAGCCATTGTAGAAAAAATTATGGGTAATAATGCACCTGGTTTAAAAGTTGGTGATGTTATCGTTCGAATTGACCCCCGCTACTTTCGGCCTGCTGAAGTTGAAACCTTACTCGGTGATCCGTCTAAGGCTAAACAGAAACTAGGGTGGGTGCCTGAGATCACAGCTCAAGAGATGTGTGCTGAAATGGTTTCTGAGGACCTTAAGATAGCCAAGCAACATTCGCTATTAAAATCGCATGGGTATGAACCGTCAGTTTCGATAGAGAATTAATAGGACACCAATATGAAAATTTATGTCGCTGGTCATAGAGGCATGGTGGGTACTGCAATCGTTAATCAGCTGCTGAAGCATGAGGTATTCTCTGATACTCTTCAACTCATCACTAAAACACATGCTGAGCTTGATTTAACAGACCAGTCGTCTGTTCGTTACTTCATGACATCTGAACGTCCAGATATTGTTATTATTGCGGCAGCGAAAGTTGGTGGCATACACGCTAACAACACGTATCCAGCAGAATTTATTTACCAAAATCTTATGATACAAAGTAACCTGATACATGAAGGCTATAGTGCTGGTGTAAAAAAGGTATTATTTTTAGGTAGTTCCTGCATTTATCCTCGAATGGCTGAGCAACCGATGAAAGAGGATGCTCTTCTTACAGGCTCTTGTGAACCAACGAATGAGCCTTATGCGATTGCAAAGATCGCAGGTATAAAGCTTTGTGAGAGTTACAATCGACAACATGGTGTCGATTACCGGAGTGTTATGCCGACCAATTTGTATGGTCCTGGTGATAATTTCCATCCCGAAAACTCTCACGTTGTTCCTGCTCTAATCCGGCGGTTTCATGAGGCCAAAGTTCAAGATATTGGTTGTGTTAGGATTTGGGGCAGTGGCAAAGCGTTCAGGGAGTTTTTACATGTCGATGATATGGCGGCCGCGTCCTTATTTGTATTGAATATTAGCCCAGAAAAATATGCCAGTCAGACCTCAGAGATGCTCTCTCACCTTAACGTTGGTAGTGGTCGAGAGGTCACTATCGCAGAACTTGCAACTTTGATTGGTAAAGTTGTTGGATATGAGGGGGAGATTGAGTACGATGTGGCAAAGCCTGACGGAGCACCGAGAAAGTTGATGGATAGCTCTAAACTTTCTATGCTTGGGTGGACCCCAAAGATCGATTTAGAAATTGGCCTCAAAGATGCTTATTTTTGGTATAAAAAAACATATCTTGATCGGATGCAATAATATGAAATTAGGTTTAAAACGTGATGACGACCTAAGTCGATTGATATTTTATTTTGTACTTTATGCCTTGATAACCTATCCGTTGTTCTATTTTGCTTACAAATTTAATCTACCAAAATTTGGTTCATTGGATATATACCATTATTTAAGAATGTATCAGGATCCCTTCAATCTTTCTGTTGCTGACGGACCTTTCGTTTATAGGCAGCTCTCAGCTGGTATCGTGCATTTGGTTGAAAAATCTGGGTTTTACTACGACGCCCAAATTTCGTTTAGTGATCCTAACTTCAGTCAAAGGTTTTACTTCGCCGCTATCTTAGTGAATTGGGTGTGCCTATTGATAGGAAGCTCCTTTATTTCGATTTATTTTGAAACAAACAAGGGTGGTTCTAATAACAGTGTTTTGATAATTCTTGTATGTCTTATATTTTTCTTAGCATTTAGTAATCTTTTTCATGGGTTGAGCGAAGCTCCAGATGGGGCTTCTGTTGCCCTCGCCATGGGATGTTATGTGGCATATAAACATAACTCTGTCTTTATTTTTGGGTTGTTACTTTTTGTCTCCATTTTTCAACGGGAAATGATCTCGCCGATGTTTGGAACAGTTATTCTCGTCACTATCGCATATAAATTTTATTTTCGCGCCCCTGTGGAGAGACCAGTAATTTGGATGTTTTTGTTGTCGATCCTCTGCTCAGTCACTTACCTCGTAATACGTGCGAGTGTATTTCCTGACCTATCAGGCACCCATGATAACCAAATTTCTATTATTAATTCTATTTACCAATTGATGATGACAAATATTAATTTCGAATTTATTCGGCAAGTATTTTTGACTCAAAATGTGTTAATTTTGACGCTATTTTTGTATTTCTTTTTTGTACCTAGAGTTGATCGCAAAAACGATAAGATGCTATCGACTGATCTAAGAGCAGTATTAAGTGTATCTGTTTGCTTGATATTTTTTGGCTTAGCTGCCGGTATCGGCAATAATATTGGCCGTATCCTAATGTATGGAACTCCATTTTATATGGCAGCGCTGCTTAGGTGTTTTCAACTGATACATCATAGTCGTAGAACGCTTTGATCCTAATTTAAGAAAGTATAAGTAATCCTTTGTCAGCTAGGCAAAGCCATTCGACCGTTAAATAATCATCCAAAGGTAGTAGTGAATATGCTAAATATATTTTATAGTCAGATAGACAAGATATTAATCATCTTGTCATTATTCTTAGCCACATTTTCGTTGCGTCAGTTTCTACTATTGATAGGGCAGCGATGGGTGGTGACATTCACTCACACTGCTACACTATGTGTTCTACCGATAATAACCTATGTGATTTCATCGGTTATTTCGGGGAATATTGCTTTGTCCTTAGGTATGGTGGGAGCATTATCAATAATTCGTTTCCGACATCCCGTCAAATCACCTTTTGAACTTGCCATATACTTTTTAGCGGTGACTATGGGTATTGCGGCCAGTGTTGCATTGCCTTGGCTAGGACTTTTGTTTGTATCAGTTGTGGGTGTTTTAGTGGCGTTAAAAATAATTAATTATTTGTCTTGCAGTATTTTAGGTTATGAAATGTACGAAGTATCCTTTTCAGAAGGGAATGACATGTTACTCTTAGAGCTTGAGTCTACTGAGGAGCTTCTCGGCGTAAAAAATGAGCAAAGTCTTATTTCGTTCCATTGTGAAAATGGCTTGTATCGCTATGCACTTAATTTCAGTAACAGAACGGAACTTATGCTGGTTGCTAATTCATATTCTAATGAGACGTCTATCACCAAAACAAATATGAGATTGTAACGTGCTTAAATATGGGTTGTTTTTGTTGACGCTTTCGTCTGCTTTAGCCGCTGCAGATTGTGACTTTAATACTTCAGAATATTTGGAGGAGCTGTCCAACCCAACATCCATTGATTCAATTAACATCGAAATTCCAAAAAGTAAAAAATGGATCGAAAACGGATTTAAAATATTTCTACATAAAAGTCCCATAATTAGGGAGAAACATAAGAAGAAATATAAAGCCAAAATAAAAGTTCGATATGCGTTTGGTAATTGCTCATACGAGGGCAAGGTAAGGCAGACAGGTGATAATAAGGATCACATAGAATTTACGGATCTCGTTGCCAGGCAAAGCTTAAAAGTTGAGCTCGATTCAGGAAACGTATTGTCCGCTACAAGCTTTAAGCTCCTGCTGCCAAGCACACGCGGTGGGGATAATGAAATATTTGGCACGCTGTTACTAAGCCAGTTTGGGTACATTGCGCCAAAAACGTTTTCTGTTATTGCAGAGGTGAATGGTGTTTCTCTGGATTATTTGTTCCAAGAAAATGCCGAAAAGGAGCTTTTAGAGCGGCATGGGAGAAGAGAGGGCCCGATATTTGAAGGTGATGAGAGTTTGGTTGGGGATAATTTCTTAACAGTTAAGTCTGATGATTTCTGGGTATTTAGGAAACATATATCTGGAGCAAGACTCATTAACGACAACTGGCCTAGAAAAAGTAGGGAATACTTTTTAGTGACACTGCGTGCCTTTATATTGCTGCAAAGAGAGATGCTGGGTTATGAAGTGTCATATCCTCAGAAAAAACTTTATTTGAATCCAGGTCTTGGGAGGAAAGGTAGGGGTAATTTTAGTCGTTTTAATTTTTTAATGCTGGCTATGGGAGGTGAACATGGACTCTATCCGAATAATCGAAAATTTTATTTTAACAGCTTTCTCGGGTCCCATGAGCCCGTTTATTATGATGGAGATCTTGACCTGCAAGGTGGTCTTGCCCGGCATCTAGATGTATATGGTTCAGCCGATCTTGATTATTTTCTCAGGGATATAGATAAGACAGAAATAGATCAGCTTAAAAAGCAGCTGCGAGATCTTGATCTTGCGAAATTTTCTATGGATTTTGCCGATCATTCAAGGAATGATGCTGATAAGGCGCTAAAGATATCCAAAAAATTCCTCAGCCAGATATTAGCTAATGCTGACGAATTAAGTGACCGCCATGTTAAGCAAGTATCTTTGGGTTCTTCAAAGGTGTCCTATTCTAAAGTTTTGGATCATATCGAGAAAAAGTCCATAGACAATAAAGTTGATCAGAAAATGATCGCAGTCTCTTCGATTGGTGAGGACGCTGTGACGTTCTTTAAGTATTGCCGTGACAGTGAAAATAAGTCCTACCTGTGTTCCGAATCGATAAGTTCTTTTTCTGATTTTGTTGATATTATGAAAAAAAACGAGTTCGGCGGAGTCAGAACACTCCTAGTCAATTTTGATAAGAGCTTGGAAAAATCGTTTTCATTCTCTGTGACCAAAAGTCCAGTTGGTGATATTTTACATTCAACTGGTTCAGAGGTGTCTTATCATGAGGGGACTAGGAAGGTCTTGAAACTTAAGCAGCTGAAACCAAATGATTGGTTTTTGCTGAGGGATATGGTAATTCCTAATCTTGATATTTACTTGGATGGAATGTCTGCTGAAAGTACACAATTTTCTGATATTCAATCGTCTAATTTTGGCTTTACCGGCTGTCTTAATTTTTATAATGTTGTATTTAATGGTACCTCTATGACGTCTAATGGTGGTGCCTGTGAAGATAGTATCAATATAGTGGCTAGCAGTGGTCTGATCGAGAATATAAATGTTCAGGATGCATTTTCTGATGCGGTTGACTTTGACTTTTCGAGTTTTACTGTCGCGAAGCTTTCAATCGTTAATGCTGGCAATGATTGTTTGGATGTTAGTGGAGGTAATTATCGTATTGTCCAGTTGTTAGCCCAAGATTGCGGTGATAAGGGCGTTTCTGTTGGTGAGGGATCTGTTTATAATGGTACAGATGCCTTAATTTCACGTAGTCGTGTGGGCTTGGCTAGCAAGGATTCCTCAGTAACAAGAGTTAAAAAGTTGAAGATAATTGACTCAGAATTTTGTCTGCAAGCGTTCAATAAAAAACCAGAATTTCATGGGGGAGTTATTTACACGGATGATTATTTCTGTGTCGGGCCCCTTTTAGTCGATGCTAACTCCAGCTTATTTGTGAACTGACTAACATATGACTTTTCGTGTCGAGCAAAAGATTATTCTTGGTCCTGTTGAAGCCCATAAAATCTATTCATATTTTTGCAGTAAGGGAATGTGCCCACTTTTCCCTCGTCGACAGATTTATAGTTTATATTTTGATAATAGAACTGGTGCCAGCTATCTGGATTCTGAGGAAGGTTGCGTGCCACGGAAGAAAATTCGTGTGAGAAATTACGGTGGTAATAGCGATAAGTTATTCGAAGTGAAGACATCTTCATGTGAAGGAAGATATAAGACAAGCGTTGCTATAAATGAAGCTGAGTATTTAAAATATTTACTAGGTGGGGTGTTTGACAAGTCGTATGGACTCTGTATGCCGGTCTTAAGTGTTTGCTATTTTCGAGATTATTATAGTTATAAGGGTATTCGGATAACTATCGATAAAGAAATTGAGTATGGTAAATTCGGAACGCACCATACTTTTCGAGACACTCATTGTGTTTTGGAGTTTAAGGCTCCGGCGGGCATCTCTCTTGACTTCTTAGACGGGCTCGTCTCGACGCCTTTATCGAGGTTCAGTAAATATTCGAGAGGGTATCAAAATCTAATTGCTTAAGCGTTTAATTTTTCATTTCGGAAATTTAGAAGCCTCGGATTTTTTAATGCGAATTCAGATTTAGGGATTTATATGGCAAGTGTTAGTGTGATTATTCCGACTCTCAATGAGCGGGCCAATATTGTGGCTGTTGTGACTGAGTTAAGGTCGATTTTGGCTGAGATCGACCATGAAATCATTGTAGTAGACGATGATAGTATTGACGGGACTGGCGATCTAGTTCGATCTACTTTCTCGAATGAATCCGATAAACATATTCTGTGTATAAAACGTAGTTGGGATAGAGGGCTTTCGTCGGCTGTGGTTGTAGGAGCGTCACTGTCCACTAAGCAGTACATTTGTGTGATGGATGGTGACGGACAACATAGCCCTGCTGATCTAGGTGAAATGATTAAATTGATATCGGCCAAGGACTTGGATTTGGTGATTGGGAGTCGGTTTCTAGAACACTCAGTTGAGAGTATGTCGTGGGTTCGCAGAGCCGTTAGTAAACTGGGAACCAAAATAGCACATTGTTTCATCCCCAAGACAGTTACCGATCCATTATCTGGTTTTTTCTTGGCCAAGTCCTCGATCGTTCTAGATCTTAAAAAAAGGCTTTATAAAGGAGGGTTTAAGATTCTTTTCGATATATTGATGTTGAAAAAAGATCTTAATGTTAGTGAAGTAAAGATTGACTTTAATCGCAGGCTGAAAGGAGACAGTAAAATAAATATTGCGACCTTTTATCATGTTGTTGGTCAAATTATTGAGAATATAACAAGAGGATTCCTCCCTTCAGGCTTTATTGTTTTTATGATGGTCGGATTACTTGGTCTTGTAGTACATTTGTTTGTTCTCAATAGTCTCATTAGTTTTGATGTTTCATTTTATTGGTCTAATGCGTCAGCGCTTCTCTTAGGGTTAGTAAATAACTATCTACTGAATAACAGCATCACATTTGGTAGTCGTTACGTTACGTTTTGGCCTAAATTAATAGGCTTCTTGAAATACATCTTAGCGAATAGTCTTTCGGTTATAGCAAATATAGGTGTTGCTGGCTATCTCTATATGGGTGAATTTGGGGTAGCTGCCTCTGCTATAGGCGGTATAGTATCCGGGGCATTCCTTAACTATTTCATGAGTAAAGAGTTTGCGTTTCGTTAACCTGGAGAAATTAAAGTTAGTCCGATGATGAAGGCTGGATACCCATTTTATTGTCGGTAGAATTATTTTGGGGGCCCATTTTTTTGTTTATAGTATTGAGAGGTTTATGTTGTTAGCTTTAATTGGAAGGACAGATCCACTATTTCATGCGGATATCAGTGATTTCAAACTGGAATTAGAAGATATTATAGAAAAAGGCCGCTTCCTTGTGATAGGTGGTGCGGGCTCTATAGGTCAAGCTGTAACCAAAGAAATCTTTAAGCGTAGCCCTGCAGTTCTTCATGTAGTAGACATATCTGAAAACAATATGGTCGAGCTTGTGCGTGATTTAAGAAGTACTATTGGCTATGGGGCTGGGGAGTTCAAAACCTTTGCTGTCGATTGTGGATCCGTTGAGTTTGAGGCGCTTATGAAAAACGAGGGCCCTTATGATTACGTGTTTAATTTGTCAGCTTTAAAGCATGTTAGAAGTGAGAAGGATCCGTATACGCTAATGCGAATGATTATGGTCAATGTCTTTAATACAATTAAGACCCTGCGGTTGGCTAAAGCACTGGGCGCTAAAAAATACTTCTGTGTATCAACTGATAAAGCGGCAAACCCTGTCAATATGATGGGTGCCAGTAAACGTATTATGGAAATGTTTTTAATGCGTGAGAGTTTGACCCAAAACATTTCAATGGCGCGTTTTGCTAATGTGGCCTTTTCTGATGGCTCTCTCCTTCATGGATTTAACCAACGGTTCGCAAAAAAACAGCCGTTTTCAGCCCCAAATGATGTTCGTCGCTATTTTGTAACGCCGCAAGAGTCAGGTGAGTTGTGCTTGCTATCTGGATTGCTTGGGAATACTCGAGAGATATTTTTCCCAAAGCTCAGTGAAAAATTACACCTGATTACATTCTCTGAAATTGCTGTTCGCTATTTAAGGGAGCGTGGTTATGAGCCATATGAATGCGAGTCTGAGGATGAGGCGCGAGATAGGGCAGAGGAGTTGATAGTCAATAAACAATGGCCTTGTTATTTTTTCAAGAGTGACACAACGGGTGAAAAAGACTTCGAGGAGTTTTTTACTGATAACGAAGATTTAGATATGGAGCGTTTTGAAACTGTTGGGGTTATAAATAATCAACCTGAATTTGATGAAGGTAAGCTAGACGACTTTATGGACGGAATTGAAGCTCTGAGAAAAAAAGGTACTTGGATCAAAGATGATATTGTTAAATTGTATTTTGGCCTGTTACCTGAGTTTGCTCATAAAGAGACCGGTAAATATCTAGATCAGAGGATGTAAGAATGGATCGTTTTTTTGATATTTTATTTTCTGGGATAGCGTTATTACTACTTTCCCCTCTGTTGGTGCCTATAATAACGACGCTAAGACTCACTGGCGAGGGTGAGGTGTTCTTTTTACAGGAACGCCTCGGTAAGGGCGGTGAAAAATTCAAGTTATTTAAGTTCGCGACTATGCTGAAAAATAGCCCAAACATTGGTACGGGCACGGTTACCATGAGGGGTGATCCTAGAGTGCTTCCAGTAGGCACATTTTTACGCAAAACCAAAATAAATGAGTTGCCGCAGCTATTGAATATCTTTTTTGGTGATATGAGTGTTATCGGCCCAAGGCCGCTAACTACCCAAACATTTGGGGCTTATTCGGAGAACACTCAGAGTCTTATAAAGCAAGTTCGGCCAGGCCTCTCAGGGGTAGGTTCTATTATATTTCGTGGTGAGGAAGAGATAATGCACGGTGCAACCGCTTCCGTTGATTTCTACGCGAATGTTATAGCTCCGTATAAGGGGGCGCTTGAGGAGTGGTTTGTCTCGAATAAGAGCCTGTATATTTATTTTGTGTCGATTTTTGTTACAGCTTGGGCGGTTCTTTTTCCAAGCACAAAAATAGCTTGGAGGGTTTTTAAGGATTTGCCCAAGCCGCCGACCGAGTTAAAGCAAGCACTTAATTATACCGACTAACTGTTGTGGCTCTTCTTGCCTCCACTTCATACTATCCAATTTCTAAGATATGACATGGCAGTCGAATCCGTCTGCCAACCCCCCTCTGAGCATTATCCTTTCAAGCGGCTCATCTTGTTCTAACGAATCAAGTGCTGCACCCACTTTAAAGGAATGCCCGCTGAGCGGTTGTTCGTCGGAGTCCATTTTCAAGTCCTTTTTTAGCCTCAACCGAATGCACTTAAATGCGATCTAAATTTTGCTAATTCATAAGTTCTGAAATCATCTAACCTCGTTCCATGCGCGCTCGTGGCCATAATACATAATAAACTTTAGCACGAACTCAAGACCGCCGATTATCACTGCTGTACTAAGTTCTCCGGTCACCATATAGGCTATTACGGCTGTGGTTAGTGTTGCAGTGATACGCCAAGTGAGTGCCTTTGCGAGGCTGCGTGTGCGAGAGCTCTGATCTTTTAAAGTACTAATGAGTGACATGAGCTACCCCTATGGAATGCTTGAATTTTGTTTGGCATGCTCATTTCTCTTCTGCTTGGGCTGTGATTAGTTCGACCAGTGCTTTCGCGGATTCTGCGACACTGAGGCCACCCGTTTTAAGAATTAGGCTCGGACTTTTGGGTGGCTGGTAGTCGCTGTCGATACCGGTGAAGTTGGGAAGATCACCCCGTCTGGCTTTTTTGTATAGACCCTTTGGGTCACGTTGCTCAGCAATAGCCAATGGTATGTCTACAAATACTTCGAGGAAGTCGTCAGCCTCGAATAAGCTTTTTGCCATGTCTCGCTCTGCGCGGAACGGTGAAATAAATGCAGTGATTACAATAACGCCCGCGTCCATCATTAGCCTTGCCACTTCTGCAATTCTGCGGATATTTTCTACCCTGTCAGCCACCGTAAACCCTAGGTCCTTTGAAAGGCCGTGTCGTACATTATCGCCATCCAAAATGTAAGTTCGAAACCCCTGTTCGTGCAGCAGTTGTTCTGCGGCGCTGGCAATGGTTGATTTCCCCGAGCCTGACAGCCCGGTTAGCCATGCTACTCGCCCTCTATGACCCGACAGCCTCTCTCGTGCGGCTCGGTCTACCGAAAGCGCTTGGCGATGTACGTTGGATGCACGGCGCAGGGCAAAGCGAATCATCCCTGCGGCAACCGTTGCATTGCTATAGCGGTCGATTAATACAAAGGCACCCAAGCCCGGACAATCGTTGTAGGCTTCGAAAGGAATTTCAGCATCTAAGGTGATTTGAACGTTTGCGATCTCGTTAAGGGAAAGCTCTCTCCCGGGTAACTGATTAAAGGTGTTGATATCATATTTGAACTTAATGTCGGATAAGCTGGCGTTCGCCTGGCTCGTTCCTAGCTGTAAACTATAGCGTCGGCCAATATAGCCCGGTTCTTTATCCATCCAGACCAGTTCTGCTTCAAATTGGTCTGACACTTCACAGGGGGCGTCTGCGGCGACGATTAAGTCTCCGCGAGACAGATCAATCTCCCGGTCGAGTGTTAAGGTCACCGCTTGGTCGGTAATGGCCCGATCAAGGTCTTGAGTGGACAGTACGACCCGGTCAACCGTTGCCATTTGACCCGAGGGTAATGCTCGAATTGCATCACCTGGGCTAATACTGCCGGCGACAACGGTGCCTGAAAAGCCTCGAAAGTCTGCATGCGGTCTGTTGACCCATTGCACTGGAAACCGAAACGGGTGTTGGCTGAGTCTCTCTCGAATATCTACTGTCTCCAAAAAACCCAATAGCGTGGGCCCTTGGTACCAATCCATTCGTCCTGACCGCTCGATCACGTTGTCCCCTTTAAGTGCAGATAGCGGAATAGGGGTAACTGACTTGAACGCCAAGTGCTTGCGAAAGACCTGGAATTCTTCACAAATCGCATTAAACTGCTTTTCAGAAAAATCTACTAGGTCCATTTTATTGACTGCTAAAACCACATATTCTATTCCAAGCAGAGAGGCAATAAACGAATGGCGGCGGGTTTGCGCAAGCACTCCTTGGCTGGCGTCAATTAGAATGATTGCAACGTCGGCGGTGGAGGCACCGGTCACCATATTGCGCGTATATTGCTCATGCCCTGGCGTGTCGGCAACGATGAACTTGCGGCGATCGGTATTAAAGAATCGATAGGCCACATCAATAGTAATACCCTGTTCGCGTTCTGCAGCTAGGCCATCGACTACTAGTGCGAAATCAATATCGCCGCCTTGGGTGCCCATTTTTTTAGAGTCGTTTTGAAGGGAGGTGACCTGATCTTCAAAGATCAACTGTGCTTCATACAGCATTCGCCCTATTAGGGTGCTTTTACCATCATCTACAGACCCGCAGGTTATAAAACGCAGTAGGTCGAGTTGGGCTTGTGTTTTCACATAGGCATCCACACGGGCTTGAATGTCGTCAGGGTTACTAACGTTTGATTGATTCGCCATTAGAAATAGCCTTCTTGTTTCTTCTTTTCCATCGAGGCGCTGGCATCTGAATCGATTGCTCTACCTTGCCGCTCGCTTGTGCGGCTTTGCAGTAGTTCCAGCACAATCTGTGGTAAATCGGTGGCCGTTGATTCGACCGCGCCAGTTAACGGGTAACAACCTAACGTCCTAAAGCGGACTTTTTTGAGCTCTATGGCTTCTCCAGGCAGTAATTTGATTCTGTCGTCATCGATCATGATCAGCATGCCATTACGATCCACTACTGGGCGCTCAGCAGCAAAGTAGAGAGGCACAATGGGAATATTCTCTCGATAGATATACTGCCAGATATCAAGCTCAGTCCAGTTTGATAGGGGGAATACTCGTACACTCTCACCGGGTGCTTTACGACAGTTGTAGAGGTTCCAGAGTTCTGGCCGTTGATTCTTTGGGTCCCAGCGGTGACTGCTGCTACGAAAGGAAAAAATACGTTCTTTGGCTCTACTCTTCTCCTCATCTCGCCTCGCTCCACCAAAGGCTACGTCAAACTTGTGCAAGTCTAGTGCTTGTTTTAGTCCCTGGGTTTTCATGATGTCTGTATGGAGTGCACTACCGTGGTCAAAAGGGTTAATGTTCTTTTCGATCCCTTCTGGGTTGGTGTGAATAATAAGATCCATTTTGGCCGCTTTTGCCATAGCGTTACGAAAGTCATACATGGCTTTAAATTTCCAGCGTGTGTCAACATGCATAAGGGGAAATGGTGGCGGGCTGGGATAAAAGGCTTTGCGAGCCAGATGCAGCATGACGGCAGAATCTTTACCCATCGAGTAAAGCATTACTGGATTTTCAGCATGGGTCATCACTTCTCGAATAATATACAGGCTCTCGGCTTCAAGCCGATCTAGGTGGGAAAGTTTCGCCGGCTGGATTTGGGTAGTTATTTTTGTGTCCGATAAAAAATCGTTTTTAGACATGACGCACTCAGGAAAGTGACCCACTGCAATCTCAATACCGTTGTTAATGTTCGGTTGTTGTCGCTTGAGTTTGTGACAAGTAGCCACTAGGTTTCCAGAGGGAAAGAAAATGGTGGGCCTAGTATCTGCCAGGACCTTTAACCCCTTTAATAATGATGAGATTTCTCCGTCGGGCAGACAGCACCAGCGTTTAGCTCCTTTGCCGTCTTCTGCAACCAAAATACGATATTGTTTACTACTGGTGTTAGGTAGGTGGTGTAACTGCACAAACAATGATGATCTGCGTTTCCTTCTAGCTTGAGCTATCAAGCTGTTAAAAACAAGCTTGATAGCCGGACGGTTGCGCTCATCTCGCTGTTCTCGAAATAGGTTAGAGCTAGCTAGCCAAGAAGTAGCTGATAGTCTCCGCTCTAGCGTTCGTTTGACAATTTCCTGTCCTCTATTGGCTATCGCTATACTTACATCATCCATGCGCCATAGAATGCCAAATCTAGAAGCTAAAAGGTCATAGATGTGATCTAACTCAAACTGTTTTTGGGACATAGGCCGTGTCGCAAAGTGTTAAATTTATATTATTCTACCACATTAATTTTTTTTAAGGGTTTTTTATACAGCTACTTTTTTATACTACATTTGGCGACACCAATGTTTTAACATAACCTCATATCTCCTCGTGTTTGGCACGCTCATCCCGTTGGTGATAAATCAGGAGGTTAAGTTACTTAGTTTCCAAAGACGTAAAAAGCCTCAGAATTTCACAACTCTGAGGCTTTTTTTTCGTTCAAGCTGGAGGCTTGATAATGACGAATAGATCGGTAACAACGTTTCTTTACCAATCATGATGCTTTTTCAAATATCGATGAATTAACCTTCTTTATCAGCCAGAGCCGTGTCTAACATCTCAACCAACTGATTACGACTATAGTTATGGGGTCCCCATTGATTCAGTTCAACCAACTGTTTGATCTTGGTGCTAATGGTGAACGCCCGCTCTTGTTGATTAGGAGTGACCACATACCGCCGCAAAGGTTTTGTGTCAAACAGGGCATGCATATAGGCCGCTGACACAGCGTCTGGCTTTGACAGCGTTAACTCATAAGCGGCGATGGCCTCATATTGCTTTCGCATTTCGGGGGTAATGTTCCCACCGGCAACTTCTATTTTGGCGAATGCTCGACGAACACTGCTACGACGAATATGCGATTGGTAATTGCCTGGTTCAATAACGCTGACTGAAACTTCTTTTGATGCCATTTCTTCTGCCAGCCCATCGGTAAAGGCCTCGATCCAATGTTTGCTGCCGCTATAGGCATTGTAGGTGCTGGTGGTTATGGTGCCCGCGACAGACTCTGTGGTGGAAATACGGCCTTTTGATTCAATAACTAAGGGTGCAAACGCTTTAGTCACTCGATACACACCTTCCACATTGACAGTATAAACCGATGTTTGGTCTGCTACGGGGGTTGTTAGTACGGGCCCGCCACCGCCTATGCCAGCATTATTGACCAGAGCATAAGGGGCTGTATCTTTTGCCTTAATAAAAGCAACAGCCGTATCATCTTGATCTTGCTTCGTGACATCCAGCCTTACCGCAGTAATATTTTTAATGGCGTTTAGATCGGCCATTTCTTGCGCCGGCATAAACATGATGGCCATTACTTGCAAGTTTTTCCGCCAAGTTGCGACCAATACCGGTTGTCGTGCCAGTCACTAAAATGGACTTAACTTGAGTGTCATCAGTTGCGGCAGCGTTTAGAGGAGCCGCCCATATTAAAAATAGGATTATCAAAACTTGAGTACGAAACATTTTATTTTTCTTAAACTTGTGGTGAAGAACCTAGTAGGCCATTGTCGATTTCCATTCGAATAATGCGACTCGCAACGAGTCTGCCAGAATAGTGTGGATTACTCTATAAATTCGGACATTCCGCGTTAGCGTCTATTTGAGAATAAAAAGCGGGATAAAAAAAGGGCCGCACAATGTGCAGCCCTTTTTTATTGTTTGGCTCCGAAGGTTGGGTTCGAACCAACGACCAATTGATTAACAGTCAACTGCT
>Ga0307997_10000276_pt1 | contig 23382 bp, 24 predicted proteins | sample Davwhametageno36_FD_203165 | JGI IMG/M metagenome (GOLD analysis project Ga0307997, IMG submission 203165) | Marine microbial communities from Davis Island wharf, Antarctic Ocean - #36 | ecosystem: Environmental > Aquatic > Marine > Unclassified | place: Antarctic Ocean: Davis Island wharf... | reverse complement strand
TTTCAGTATTTGCGGCCAATAACGCGGCAGGGCCATGACAAAGAGCCAATGTGAATAGATCCTGTTCATGCGCCCAGTGCAGTACTTTTCCGACGTCCTCATTGTCGGGCAGCCCGAGCATCGCACCATGGCCTCCGGGGATGTAGACAGCGGCATAAGGTGCCTCATCATTCATCTTGTGTGCAACAAAATCCCCAAGGCTGCCAGGGTTCGCAAAGGCATCTGCATGATCGCGATAAAGACCTTTCACATCTGCATCATCCGCAGGCATCGCCCATTCCTCGATTGCGACAGGCGCGCCGGTTGGCGTCACAATATCAATTTCAAAACCAGCGTTCATGAGGTGAAGCATAGGCAGGCCCATCTCGACGGGATGGTTGCCCGTAGAGAATTTTTTGCCGTTAGCCATCGTCATGTTGCGTTCTTCGGTGCAGATCATCAGCACGCGATTTTTGGCACCCACGTAAGGTTTGGCATAAGCCCCACCATCGTAATCCGTCGTGGTCGATGTGCCCAGTTTGATTGCCAAGGGGGACGGGCTGAACGCACCATTGGTTGTGGGTATCGGTGTCGCGCGGAAAAGCTTGCGTAGAATGCTCATATCAGTTGACCTCAGTGACGATGGTATCGCGAGACTTGCGTACTTTGCCCATTGGCAGCAACCAATCACTGCCCGCGTCGCGGTAGCCCAAAGGCAGCAAAACAACCGACCGCAAACCGCGCGTTTTCAGGCCAAGGATTTTGTCCACAGCATCGGGATCAAAACCTTCCATCGGCGTACTGTCGACCTCTTGCTCGGCAGCGGCCACCAGCGCAATCCCGAGCGCAATATAGGCTTGGCGCGCGGCATGGGCATAATTGACCTCTGCTTCACGAAGTAGGTAATTGGACTTCAGATTATCGTAGTAGGCGTGCAGCATCGGTAGGTCGCCACGTGCGGCAACATTCAGATCGACGACATTGTCGATCCGTTCGGCCGTGTAATTATCCCACGCCGCAAAAACCAACAGATGCGATCCATCGGTGATTTGTGCCTGCCCGCCAGCTGCTTCTGTGATCTGGCCACGGATACCGGCATTCGTAACGACGAAAAGTTCAAACGGTTGCGTTCCGCTGGACGTCGGGGCCATGCGGATCGCTTCGATAATCGCATCAATTTTGTCTTGTGGAACAGCTTTGGTCGGGTCCATTTTCTTAGTGGCGTAACGCCAGTTCAAAAGGTCGTTGAGTGGTTTCACAGTCATATGACTCATCCTATTGTCAGCTCCCTATCGGGACAGTATACATTTGTAACCGACTATCTAATGGGTACTAAATTGCGCCACAAGAAGGCACATTTCTGAGCCTCGGTCACAAAAAGGGAACCGCCATGCTGGACGACAAACAATGCCCTGATTGCAAACGCATCAACGAAGTGCTGTCGCGTGTTGGTGACCGGTGGAGCGTGCTTGTTGTGATCTCTTTGGCTGAATACGGAACGCTGCGGTTCAATGAGCTCAAGCGCAATCTTGGTATTTCGCAACGGATGCTTAGCCTGACCCTGAAAGAGTTGGAACGCGACGGCCTTGTGAACCGAACCTATCATCCAACGATCCCTCCGAAAGTTGAATACAATCTAACTGATATGGGTCAGTCATTCCGGGAGCCTGTCAGCGCCTTGGGCTATTGGGCACTGGAAAATCTCGCCCTGATTGATGCTGCGCGGCACGAATATGACGAGAAAGCGACGACCTGACCACGTCACTTAATACAAGTCCGGTCAACGCACCACAGCGGCCCTTCTCATATAACGCATAGACGGCAGAAAAGTCCGCAAAGCTAAGGTTCAGGCTGAGACGCAAGCGGTTTTGGATAGAGATTGAAGCGCGCGTGCTCCGCCCTTAGTCGTCAGGGCGGTCCAGTTCAAACACATTCTCAACAACCGCATAGTCGCGGTAGCCTAGGCGTGAGAGCGGTTGGAATGTGGAGACGTCAAAGCGACCATTCACGATGGTATTGTCGCGCATATGCACACCGATGACTTCGCCAAAAACCACATAGTTGCTTTCGCCCTCGATCTTCACGATCTGGGTCATTTTACACTCAAGGGATGCTGGCACGCCGTCGACCCGCGCGCAGTTGATGGTTTCGCAGTCCAGTGCAGTAAGGCCTGCACGCGCAAATTCGTCCTCATCTTTGCCCAAGGGTGCAGATGTCGCGTTCATTTCGTTGCGCATTGCGGCTTCGACGATGTTGACGCAGAACACACCGGTTTCGCGGATGTTGGCAACGCTGTCTTTGGTGTTGTCTTGGTCGTCCTTGGCGCTTGTGGATGCGAACATCACTTGGGGTGGAACGTACGACACAGCATTGAAAAACGAATATGGGGCCAGATTGTTGCGGCCTTCACCGTCACGTGTTGAAATCCAACCAATGGGCCGTGGGGATACGATGGCGTTGAAGGGATTGTGCGGCAGCGGGTGGCCATCTTTTGGTTGATAGAACATTTGGCAAGCCTTTCGTGCTTTCAATATTTGGCAAAGAGGTAGCGCCATGCTAGGTCGGAAACCAGCCCCTTTGATGCTTGGCCCCATGTAACCTGAAATACAATTCCAGACCTAATTGATTATGTACGTTTTGACGCCTGAACATGACGACGACTGGTGGGAAGTCGAAGCACTGTATGATCTGTGCTTTGCGCCCGGACGCGAGGCGTTGTCTTCGTACCGTCTGCGCGATGACGTGCCCCCGGTTGAGGGCATGAGCATGGTTGCGCGCGATATTGATGGTATCTTGGCGGGTGCGATCAGGTTCTGGCCCATTCGTATTGGCGATACGCCGTCTTTGCTGCTTGGCCCCGTGGCCGTTCACCCAACCCGCCAAAGTGAGGGCTTGGGCGGTCAGTTGATGAACGCCAGTCTTGAGATTGCGGACGATACGGGGTGGAAGCGTGTGATGCTGGTAGGTGATGAGCCCTATTACAAACGCTTTGGTTTTACGCTGCTTAAGGGTGTGATTATGCCACCCCCAACTAACCCCGCGCGGGTTCTGGGTCGTGCCTTGAAAAAGGGTGCATGGGACGGGGTGATGGGCAATGTCCGTCGCTTCAAGGATTGAAAAGTGGCGCGTGCCTCCCAATGTAACGCGTAAGGGAGACCCAAATGACTGACCTGATCGTATCGAGTACCGTAGACGTGGACGCCGAGATTGAAGCGTTGGCGCGTCGCTATGCCAAGGCTGGCGGTATCGGGATCAATTTGCTGAACAGTTTGGGGGCTCAGGCTGATGGCCTGCTTCAGCGGCTTCCTCAGAAAGCACAGGATGGTTTGCAGGACGCGACCATTGCGGCGTTGAACCATGCGATGACGGCGGCCCATAAATCCCGTGACATGGTGCCTGATCAAGTGGGTTGGTTAAATTCCGCAGTCAGTGCGGCGATGGGCGCTGTGGGCGGTATGGGTGGTTTGCCCACTGCCTTGGTGGAATTACCTGTAACCACGACATTGTTGTTGCGCGTGATCAATGGGGTCGCGGCAGAGCATGGGTTTGACACCAGCGAAGAAAACGTACGCTTTGATTGTGTGCATGTTTTCACGGCAGCGGGTCCGCTGGATCATGATGACAGCGCGGAAATCGCGTTTTTGTCTGCGCGCATGGCCCTAAGTGGGACGGCGATGCAGGCGATCATCGCGCGTGTCGCCCCGCGTTTGGCGACTGTTTTAGGGCAGAAACTAGCGGCCCAAGCGGTGCCTGTTTTGGGCGCTGTGGCGGGGGCTGCAACCAATTACGCCTATACCAGCTATTATACCGATATGGCCCATGTGCATTTTGGTCTGCGCAGGTTGGCGATTGACGCGGATGTTTCGCGTGAGGTGTTGGTGGATAGGTTACGCAAGCGGATGAACAAAACGCCAGTTAAGCGCGCTTAGCGTCCGATCGAGGTGGCGGCGATGGATGTTGCCTTGATCACCGCAAAACAACTGACGCCTTCCGACAAATCCAAATCCTGAACCGCGCGTGCTGTTACGCGTGCCAGCAATTGATCGCCAGCGGCGTCCAAGCTGATGGCGGCACCAGGCCCATCGCCTGTGCGGATGTTTTCTACGGTCACAGGCAGGATGTTGACCGATGACAACCCTGTTGGGCGTGTGCGTGACAGGATCACGTCTTGGGCCAATACATGTAGGCGCACAAGGGTGCCAACAGGGGCTGCAACGCCGGGTAATTCAATGGTGCCCGCGTTAGTTTTTAGCGTGCTTATGCCGTCATCGCCGTGTTCAATTACTGTTGCTTGAAGCACAGCGCCCGCCTGACGGACGCCAACAAGTGGCACAATCGCAGGATCAGCCAAGACATCAAAGATGGAACCAGAGGCCGCAATCTTTCCTTTGGACAGAATCACCAGTTGATCGGCCAGTCGTGCGATCTCGTCCAGTGCGTGGCTAACGTATAGAATTGGCAAACCTGCTGCCCCAGACTTGAGCCGTTCAAGATAGGGCAGTATGTTGTCTTTGCGTGGGCCATCAAGGGCGGCAAGCGGTTCATCCATCAACAGCATCTTTGGACGACTTAGCAATGCACGCCCCAAAGCGACCCGTTGTTTTTCACCACCCGATAGATCCGTAGGCCGGCGTTTAAGCAGATCGGTGAGGCCCAGAAGATCAGCAACCTCATCCAGCGACGGGCCTGTTGATCCTGCGGGAGCGTGGCTCAATCCAAAGCGTAGGTTTTGCGTGACATCCATGTGGGGGAATAGGCGCGCGTCTTGAAACACATATCCCATGCGTCGTTTGTGGGCAGGTAGGTTGATGCGCTGGGCGGCGTCAAAGAGGGGCGTGTCATTCAGCGTGATGTGGCCACTGTCGGGTTCGCTTAGACCTGCAACCGCGTTAATCAGAGTGGTTTTGCCTGCCCCCGAACGCCCGAAGACCGCTGTGACACCGTTGAGAGCGGTGAACCCCACATCAAGGGTGAACGCGCCAAGGCGTTTGGTGATGTTTAGATCAAGGCTCATGTGTTTCCCTCAATCCCGCGAATGCGTTTGGCGACCCTTTGGGCCAACCATTCAGACAGGGCAACGGCAGTGATGGCGATTACGCAGGCCCATAACACGAGGGCAATTGCGCGGCCCTCACCGTCCGGCACCTGAAGGAAGCTGTAGATGGCAGAGGGCAGTGTTTGGGTTTGACCAGGGATGTTGGCGACGAAGGTGATCGTGGCCCCGAATTCACCAATCGCTTTAGCAAACCCCATGACCACGCCCGCCAATATACCGGGTGCAATGAGGGGAAGGGTGACGCTGGCAAACACCGATGTGGGTTTTGCCCCAAGGGTTGCTGCGGCCTGTTCCAACTTTGGGTCCACCGCCTCAATGGCAAGGCGCATGGCGCGGACCATAAGGGGAAAGCCCATGATGACAGCCGCCAGGACGGCACCGGTCCAGCGAAAGGCAAGGGTGATGCCGAACACATCGTAAAGAAAGCCACCGATGGGACCATTGCGACCAAAACTGATCAGCAAGAGATAGCCCGTGACAACGGGAGGCAGGACAAGGGGCAGGTGAACCAAAGCTGACAGCAACGCCTTGCCGCGAAATTGTCCTCGCGCCAGCAGCCACGCGACCCACAGCGCAATGGGCAGGGCCACAAGGGTCGCGGTGCAGGCTACCAGAAGTGACAGGCGCAGGGCATCCCAGCTGGCGGCGTCAAGCATCATTGGGGTGCCTCTGGGACGGTAAAGCCGTTGTTTTGAAAGATTGAGGTGGCTTCAGGAGAAGACAGCAGTGTCAGGAACGCACGGCCGTCTTCGGTTATTGCAGCTGCGGGATATGTGATTGGGTCATGAGTTGTTTCAGGGACGTTGTAGACCACATCGACGCGTGGTTCGGCCTGCGCATCAGAACGGTAAACGACACCAAGGGCCGTTTCTCGGCGTGCGACAAGCGCAAGGGCAAGACGTACATTTTCTACTTCAGCCAATTGATCCATCACGCGGTCCCACAGGCCGGCAGTTTTGAGCCATGTTTGGGCGTATATGCCAGCGGGGACGCTGTCACGTTGGCCCATTGCAAGGCGGCCTTGATCCAGACGTTCTAGGATTTCTGTGGGGGTGGTGAGGGGGACGGTACCGTTGGGGCCGATCAAGACAAGGCTGTTATTGGTGACATCGCGTCGGCTACTGGCCAGCACTGCACCGCGTGTTTCAAGCCAATCCATCCAACGTGGGTGGGCAAGTATAACAACATCTGCTGGTGCCCCAATGGATACTTGGCGCGCGATTGTGCCTGACCCCGCATAGGACAGAGTCACGGGTGTTGTGCTAAGGGCTGCGATTTCATCAAGGACACCGCGCAATGAGGCGGCGGCAAAGACGGTTGTGTCGGCATGCACGGCCCCGATTGGGAGCGCCACAACAACAAAAAATTGAGCCAATACTCTGATATGGAGCGCGAATTTCATGGCTTTTACTATCGTTCAGCCCTGTTTGTCATTCAAGCGCAATAGCGCTGGGCGAAACCCCGTCATGGGCGGATTTTCCAACAGCTCTGGAAATCACCAGTAAAACAGGGTAAATTAGAAAAAAATAATAAGAAGCAGGTTGGAATTTTCAGATGAGTCCCATGGTCAAGCAACTTCCAATTTCTATTGGAGGAGCCAAGAAAAGCGATGTGCGCACTCAGTTTGCCGCGCTTTGCTACCGTGTGGTGAAGGACAAAGTTCAGGTTTTGGTGATCTCGTCGCGCGGCACTGGTCGTTGGATTGTGCCAAAAGGTTGGCCGATGGACGGAAAAACCCCTGCGGAGGCTGCCTTGCAAGAAGCGTGGGAAGAAGCGGGCGTAATTGGCAAAGTCGTGTCTGCGCCGCTGGGCCTGTATTCCTACCAGAAGGTGCAGGAAAATGCGCCTAATTTTCCATGTATTGCAGTGGTTTACGCGGTTAAGGTCAAATCCCTGTCCAAAGACTTTCCCGAAGCAGGGGAACGTCGTGTGAAGTGGGTTGGGCGCAAGAAGGCCGCTAAATTGGTGGACGAACCTGAATTGTCACGGATTTTGCGTGACTTTGATCCGCGCAAAGCTGCCTGAACCCTTATAAAATTGGGGAATGCGAGTTGACGCGTGGACTGTGTTGGGCTTTGCTCTAAATGATATGAATGTCTGCAATTCTACGTTCGTAATCTCCTTATTGGACTCTATACATCGCCATGATCAAATTCACGCTGAAATGTGACAAAGACCACAGTTTTGAGAGCTGGTTCCAGTCAGGCACTGCCTTTGACACATTGGCGGCATCTGGCCATGTGACCTGTGCGGTTTGCGGCAGTGCAAGCGTGAAGAAAACATTGATGGCACCGCGGGTGCGCCCCGCACGCAATGTGGCAGAGTCAACAGCAGATTCAACCCAGCAGATGGCATTGAGTGCCCCGCAAAGCGAGGCAGAGACTGCGCTGGCCGCCATGCGCAAACAGGTTGAAGAAAATTCAGATTACGTTGGCAAAGGCTTTGCCAAAGAAGCCCGCGATATGCACCTTGGTGACAGCCCAGAGCGTTCGATCTATGGCACTGCAAGTGCAGAGCAGGCCAAGGCCCTCATCGAAGATGGGGTGCCTGTAGTGCCTCTTCCGTTCATTTCAAAAGAAAGCGCAAATTGATATTATGCATGTAGTTATTTCTGGTGCGAGCCGTGGCATTGGTGCCGGTTTGGCTGATCTATACCGTGAAGCAGGGCACGAGGTTACGGGCACTGGGCGTTCTGTGATGGCTGATTTTCAGCTTGATGTGGCACTTCCCAGCGATCACGCTGCAATGGCCGAAGCTATGGCAGGCAAGCCTGTTGATTTGTTAATCTGCAACGCAGGTGTGTTGTTTGATCGCAGTGAGGGACTGGAAAATGGATATAACGCTGAGATGTGGGCTGCGATGTTTGCCGCCAACGTTACGGGTGTATTTCTAAGTGTTCAGTCGATGTTGTCGATGTTGCGTTTGGCACCGAACGCAAAGATTGCAATTATTTCCAGCCAGCTGGGTTCATCCACACACGCGGGTGGTGGCATGTATATCTACCGTGCGTCCAAAGCTGCGGCGCTGAATTTGGGCCGCAACCTTGCGACGGATTTGCGCGATGAAGGCATTTCAGTAGGGATTTACCATCCCGGTTGGGTCAAGACTGATATGGGTGGCGACTTTGCTGATATCACGATTGATGAATCGGTTCAGGGGCTGGCTGCGCGATTTGCAGCGCTCAACCTTGAAACCACGGGTTGTTTCGAAACATGGGATGGGCGCGCCCACGATCTTTGATGGCTCGCTGCAATGTCGCTGATGCGTGTTGAGCCGCTCATGGTGCTTGTGATTGGCCCCATCAGCGCGTAAACCGCCCGTGAATTTAAGACGAGAGGTTTTCATGCCCGTTCTGGTGATGAAGTTTGGTGGCACGTCAGTTGCCACGTTGGATCGGATCAAACGCGCGGCCAAACGGGTCGGCGTTGAAGTTGCCAAAGGCTATGACGTGATCGTCATTGTCTCTGCCATGTCTGGTAAAACCAATGAATTGGTGGGTTGGGTCAACGAGACCTCACCTATGTATGACGCGCGCGAGTATGATGCGATTGTATCGTCTGGCGAAAACGTCACGGCAGGCTTAATGGCGTTGACCTTGCAAGAGATGGACGTGCCGGCACGTTCTTGGCAGGGCTGGCAAGTGCCGGTCAAAACCACATCGGCCCACGCTGCGGCGCGGATCGAAGAAATCCTGAATGACAACATCATGGGCAGCTTCGGCAACGGAATGCGCGTTGCTGTTGTTGCCGGTTTTCAGGGCGTATCGCCTGAGGGTCGCATTACAACATTGGGTCGCGGTGGTTCTGATACCACGGCTGTGGCCTTTGCTGCTGCATTCGATGCAGAGCGTTGCGACATCTACACTGATGTGGACGGTATTTACACAACTGACCCACGCGTTTGCAAAAAGGCCCGCAAGCTGGATCGCATCGCGTTTGAAGAAATGTTGGAGCTGGCATCTTTGGGTGCCAAAGTTTTGCAAACCCGCTCTGTAGAGTTGGCAATGCGTTACAAAGTTAAGTTGCGCGTCTTAAGCAGCTTTGAAGAACAATCAGACGAAGCCGGTACGCTGGTTTGTGCAGAGGAAGAAATCATGGAAAGCAATGTAGTCGCCGGAGTCGCGTTTAGTCGTGACGAAGCCAAGATGACCTTGATCTCGGTTGCAGATCGCCCTGGAATTGCTGCGTTGATCTTTACCGCGCTTAGCGATGCAGGCGTGAACGTCGATATGATCGTGCAAAACATCTCTGAAGAGGGCCGCACGGACATGACGTTCAGCTGCCCAACGGACCAAGTGGCCCGCGCAGAAGCTGCAATGGCCGAAGCCAAGACAACAGGCACAATCAATTTCGCAGAGCTTATTGCGGATACTGAAGTGGCTAAAGTTTCAGTTGTTGGCATTGGTATGCGTTCGCACACAGGTGTTGCAGCGAAAATGTTCCAAGTGATGAGCGCTGAAGGTATCAACCTTAAGGTCATTACCACGTCAGAAATCAAGATTTCCGTCCTGATTGACCGGAAATACATGGAACTTGCCGTCCAAGCCCTTCATGATGCGTTTGAATTGGACAAAGCTGGTTAACTCCCAAAAATATTGGGAGGGCTCTGAACAATGTGAGGGAGCGCTGTCCGAGATGGTCGAAAGTAAAGAAACAGAAAGCCGCAAGCTGCTGGGTCGTTTGCGCGATGCAATGGCCGGTGATGATCCCGGACAAGAACGTCTGAATAAGATCACGACTTTAATTGCTGGTAGCATCGGCACTGAAGTGTGTTCGATCTATCTCTTTCTTGACGATGAAACACTTGAGCTTTGCGCCACCGATGGTTTGAACCGTGATGCGGTTCACCAGACGCGTCTAAAATTGGGCGAAGGTCTGGTTGGGCGCGTTGCACGCCGCCGCAGCGTGATCAACACCCCCGATGCGCCAAACCAAGCTGGCTTTCGGTTTATGCCTGAAACAGGAGAGGAGAGCTTTTCCTCATTCCTAGGTGTCCCCATTCAGCGTTTGGGCGAATCCCTTGGGGTTTTGGTTGTACAATCCAAAGACGCACGCGTTTACACAGCCGACGAAATTTATGCGCTCGAAGTTGTGGCGATGGTACTTGCAGAGATGACCGAACTGGGTGCCTTTGTTGGGGGAGAAGGTTCAGCCATGCTAGCCCGTCACTCACAACCGTCCATGTTGCGCGGCACCGTTGCCCAAGAAGGTGTCGCCGAGGGCCATATCTGGCTGCACGAACCGCGCGTTGTTGTGACGAACCCCATTGCGGATGATCCGCACTGCGAGCTGGAGCGCTTGTCAGAGGCCGTTGAGGAGCTACGTGTTGGCGTGGATAAGATGATGGAAATGGCAGGAGACGGTGAACAGCGCCAAGTGCTTGAAGCCTACCGCATGTTTGCCAATTCCAAAGGCTGGATGCGCCGGATGCAAGAAGACATCGGCCGTGGTCTAAGTGCTGAAGCCGCTGTTGAAAAAGAACAATCCATTGCCCGTGCACGCATGGGGCAGGTCAGTGACAGTTATTTGCGGGAACGCCTGAGTGACTTGGATGATCTATCCAATCGTATGTTGCGGATTCTGACAGGGCAGGGCCAGAACACAGGCGCTGAAATGCCAGCTGATCCGATCCTTGTTGCCAGCAATATTGGCCCTGCTGAGTTGTTGGAATATGGCCGTTCTCTTAAGGGTATCATCCTAGAAAAGGGATCAGTGGGCAGTCACGCAGCTATTGTTGCGCGTGCCTTGGCGATTCCGTTGATTGTGCATGTGGACCGCATCACCACCGAAGCCTTGAACGGCGATCATGTGATGTTGGACGGGGAACAAGGAATTGTTCACCTGCGCCCCGACGAAACTGTGGTTTCAGCGTTCCGTGACAAAATCGCGATGGAGACCGAAGCGCAACAACGCTATGCGTCGATCCGTGACAAACCCGCGATGACCAAGTGTGGATCGCTGGTTGAATTGCACATGAACGCTGGTTTGATGGCTGACCTGCCATCCCTTGAACATTCCGGTGCTGAGGGCGTCGGCCTGTTTCGTACCGAACTTCAGTTCTTGGTCCGCTCACGCATGCCGACACGGTCTGAGTTGAGAGCGTTTTATGGCCGCGTTCTGGATGCTGCACCAGGCAAAGAGGTTGTGTTTCGTACGCTTGATATCGGGTCCGATAAGGTTCTGCCTTACATGAAGCCCAATGATGAACCCAATCCTGCACTGGGTTGGCGCGCCATTCGTGTGGCACTGGATAAACCGGGAATTATGCGGATGCAGTTGCAGGCCTTGATCCGTGCAGCGAATGGCCGCCCTTTGACGGTGATGTTCCCGTTTGTCGCCCAGTACGAAGAATACACGCAGGCCCGCGCAGAAGTGGATCGTACTTTGGCACTTGAAGCCAAGTTGGGGCATGTTTTGCCAGAAAGCATCAAGATTGGTGCGATGCTTGAAACCCCGAGCCTTGGTTTCGCACCGCGCAAGTTCTTTGAAGAAGTCGATTTTATTTCTGTTGGTGGCAATGACTTGAAGCAGTTTTTCTTTGCGGCTGACCGTGAGAATGAACGCGTGCGCAAACGCTATGACACGCTGAACGTCAGCTTCCTTAGCTTCTTGGAGCAAATCGTTGAACGCTGCGATCAGAGTGAAACCCCTGTTTCATTCTGTGGTGAGGATGCTGGTCGTCCTGTTGAAGCGTTGTGTTTGGCCGCGATTGGCTTGCGCCGTTTGTCGATGCGCCCTGCCTCTATTGGTCCGATCAAAAACCTGTTGCGCCGTTCTAACTTAAAAGAGGTGCGAAAGGTTATCTTTGATGCGCGTCATCGCGGTGATATGTCGGTGCGTCCAGCAATAATGCAGTGGCTGCGCGAAAACGGTTAAGCGACACCTGCGCGCAGAAGATCGTGGATTTGTAGAACGCCCACGGGCTTTCCCTGATCATCGACAACCATCAAGGCACCGATTTTGCGATCATTGAGCAGTGCAAGTGCTTGGGCTGCAAACAGGTCTGGTGTAACGGTTACGGGGAATGGGTTGGCGATTTCGCCAGCTTTCATCGCCATAAGGTTCCCCATGTTACGCCGTAAGTCCCCATCGGTGATGACGCCGTTTAGGAGACCATCCTCACGAGTGGTAGCTGCAATTCCGAACCCTTTTGAGGTCATCGTGATCAAGACATCGCTCATGGGCATGTCGGCTCCGACCAAGGGGAGGGCGTCGCCATCATGCATAAGGTCAGAGACCCGCGCTAGTTGTGCACCAAGTTTACCACCCGGGTGGAATTTGAGAAAGTCTTCGGAATTGAATCCACGCAGTTCCATCACCGCAACGGCCAGTGCATCGCCCAAGGCCAGCGTTAGTGTGGTAGATGTCGTTGGTGCCATGCCAATTGCGCAGGCCTCTGGCAATTTGGGGAGCGTAAGCAAATAATCGGCGGCTTGCATCAATGTGCTGTCTGGGTTGGATGATATGCCGATCAAGGGAATCGAAAACCTGCGTGTGTAGCGAATAAGGTCGCCCAGTTCCGATGTTTCGCCAGAGTTTGAGATAAGAATACAAACGTCACCCTGCGTGACCATGCCCAGATCGCCGTGGCTTGCTTCAGACGCGTGCAAGAAATCAGATGGGGTTCCTGTGGATGCCAAGGTGGCTGAAATTTTGCGCCCGATGTGGCCTGATTTGCCGATACCAGCAACGATCACACGACCCTCAAGTCCCAGGATAAGCTGTGCGGCGGCAGCGAAGTCTACAGGCATGCAATTGGCCATTTGCGAAATCGCATCAGCTTCGATGTTTAGGACACGTTCACCGATTTTGGTGATGGCGGCGGGGGAGTTGTCGTGGGTCATATCGATCCAAAATTGTTGCTTGAGAAAGGAATACAACGTTGTGACGGATGACACCAGTGTGCCTAAAAAGACGGCATTTGCCCTCTTTTTTGGGCTATTTTTGGGCCATTTGTTTGACAATTCGGTTCCCCCATGCTGTTTGTCCGCTAAATTAGAATGACGGGAAGACGATACCATTTCGTTTGTATCAATATTTGCGAATTTGAGCGGTGCTCTGAACGTGTTTCTGGTGCAAGGAAATTGCGCCGGCCAAGGACACAGCGAGCTGAACGCTTGGTTTGAGCCATCATGAGATAAGTGAATCACGAATCATAATTACGGATTACGCGCCACCCAAGGTGGATAATGCAAAGTTTGGTCAGGTCGCCCGTTTACGCGCCGCTTAAATGATCAAACAACAAACTAAAAAACTGGGACACCTTACATGGCCAACTTCGAAAAAATCCTAATCGCCAACCGCGGTGAAATCGCAATTCGCATTATGCGTGCTGCCAATGAGATGGGCAAAAAGACCGTTGCGGTTTTTGCTGAAGAAGACAAATTGGGCCTACACCGTTTTAAAGCTGATGAAGCGTATCGCATTGGTGAGGGCATGGGCCCAGTTGCGGCATATCTGTCCATCGAGGAAATCATCCGCGTGGCCAAGATGTCTGGCGCAGACGCTATTCACCCGGGATATGGCTTGTTGTCAGAAAATCCTGAATTTGTAGATGCCTGTACTGATGCTGGTATTACGTTCATTGGTCCTAAGGCGGCAACCATGCGCCAATTGGGCGATAAGGCGTCTGCCCGTGATGTAGCTGTTGAATCTGGTGTTCCAGTTATCCCTGCAACTGAAGTTCTGGGTGAGGACATGGCCCTTGTTAAGAAGCAGGCAGCTGAAGTTGGTTATCCTTTGATGTTAAAGGCGTCTTGGGGTGGTGGTGGTCGCGGAATGCGCGCCATCATGAACGAAGACGAGCTGGAAGAAAAAGTTCTGGAAGGTCGTCGTGAAGCCGAATCTGCATTTGGCAACGGTGAGGGCTATCTGGAACGGATGATCATGAAGGCCCGCCACGTTGAGGTGCAAATCCTTGGGGATAGCCACGGCGAGATTTACCACCTTTGGGAACGCGATTGTTCTGTGCAACGCCGCAACCAAAAAGTGGTTGAACGTGCGCCTGCGCCTTATCTGTCCGAAGAACAACGCGAAAGAATATGCCAATTAGGCCGCAAAATTTGCCAGCATGTGAATTATGAATGTGCGGGTACTGTCGAATTCCTGATGGATATGGATGACGGTGAATTCTACTTCATCGAAGTAAATCCGCGTGTTCAAGTTGAGCACACCGTGACCGAAGAGGTTACAGGTATTGATATTGTGCGTTCACAAATCCTGATTTCTGAAGGCAAAACATTGGCCGAGGCCACAGGCTGTGCATCCCAAGCAGATGTGAAGTTGGATGGCCACGCTTTGCAGTGCCGCGTTACAACCGAAGATCCGCAAAATAACTTTATTCCTGATTACGGTCGCATCCAGATGTATCGTTCGGCCACTGGTCCGGGCATCCGTCTTGATGGTGGTACTGCCTATTCTGGCGCGGTGATCACCCGCTTTTACGACAGCTTGTTGACCAAGGTGACTGCACGCGCCGCCACGCCTGAAATGGCGATTGCACGCATGGACCGCGCGTTGCGCGAATTCCGTATTCGCGGTGTGTCTACCAACATTGCGTTTGTGGAAAACCTGCTGAAGCACCCTGTATTCCTGAACAATGAATACCACACCAAGTTCATCGACGAGACATCAAGCCTGTTTGATTTCAAAGCACGTCGTGACCGCGCGACGAAATTGTTGACATACATTGCTGATATTACGGTGAACGGGCATCCTGAAACAGTTGGCCGTGCCAAACCGTCGACTGAGGTGAAGCTGCCGAAACCACCAGTGAAACCAATCACTGATGTTGCAGACGGCACCCGCCAAATTCTAGACCAACAAGGCCCAGAGGCTGTGGCCAACTGGATGCGCGATCAGTCGCAACTGTTGATCACCGATACAACGATGCGTGACGGGCACCAGTCTTTGTTGGCGACCCGTATGCGTTCTATCGACATGGTCAATGTTGCACCTGCATATGCTGCCAAAATGAACCAGTTGTTCAGTGTTGAGTGTTGGGGTGGTGCGACGTTTGATGTGGCGTATCGTTTCTTGCAGGAATGCCCATGGCAGCGTCTGCGCGACATTCGCGCGGCGATGCCAAACATTATGACGCAAATGTTGCTGCGTGCCTCTAACGGTGTTGGTTATACGAACTACCCAGATAACGTGGTGCAGTCTTTTGTAGCCCAAGCGGCCGACAGTGGTGTGGATGTGTTCCGCGTGTTTGACAGCCTGAATTGGGTTGAAAACATGCGCGTTGCTATGGATGCCGTTGGCAAATCGGGCAAAGTGATTGAGGGCACCATTTGCTACACTGGTGATCTGCTTGACCCTGCACGTGATAAGTATGACCTGAAATATTATGTTGGTATGGCCAAAGAACTTGAAGCGGCTGGCGCACATGTATTGGGTCTGAAAGACATGGCTGGTTTGTTGAAACCTGCGGCGGGCCGTGCGCTGGTTAAGGCGCTGAAAGAAGAAACTAATCTTCCGATCCACTTCCACACGCACGATACCTCTGGTGCTGCGATTGCAACGGTTCTGGCTGTTTCTGAGGCGGGCGTTGATGTTGTTGATGCGGCAATGGATGCATTTTCTGGCAACACGTCCCAGCCAACACTGGGCTCAATCGTTGAGGCGCTGAAAGGCACCGATCGCGATACAGGTCTAGACGTCAAAGCGATCCGCGAAATCAGCAACTACTTTGAGCAGGTGCGTGGTCACTACACTGCATTTGAATCAGGTCTTCAGGCCCCAGCGTCCGAGGTGTATTTGCACGAGATGCCCGGTGGTCAGTTCACCAATCTGAAAGCGCAGGCGCGTTCTTTGGGATTGGAAGAGCGCTGGCATGAGGTGGCGCAGACCTATGCCGACGTGAACCAAATGTTTGGTGATATCGTTAAAGTGACTCCGTCTTCCAAAGTTGTGGGTGACATGGCGTTGATGATGGTCAGCCAAAACCTAACCCGTACGCAGGTTGAAGACCCTGCAACGGACGTTATGTTCCCTGACTCTGTTGTGGACATGATGAAGGGCTCTTTGGGTCAACCTCCGGGTGGCTGGCCTGCTGACATCCAGAAGAAAATTCTGAAAGGTGAAGCGGCGTCTACGGATCGTCCGGGCGCGATGTTGGCTCCTGTTGATCTTGAGGCAACGCGCAAAGACTTGTCCAAACAGTTGGATGGTCGCCGCGTCGATGATGAGGATTTGAATGGCTACCTTATGTATCCAAAAGTGTTCTTGGACTACATGGGCCGTCACCGTACTTATGGCCCTGTGCGCACATTGCCGACTTCGACCTTCTTCTACGGTATGAACCCAGGCGAAGAAATCAGCGCTGAAATCGATCCAGGTAAGACGCTTGAAATTCGCCTGCAGGCTGTGTCTGAAGTATCTGAAGATGGCGGTGTTAAGGTGTTCTTTGAACTGAACGGCCAACCGCGCACCATTCGCGTGATGAACCGTTTGGCAGCGTCTGAAAAGATTACACGTCCAAAAGCGGAAGCTGGCAATGCCAACCACATTGGTGCGCCTATGCCGGGTGTTGTCGCGACGATTGCCGCGACTGCCGGTAAAGAAGTCAAAGAGGGTGATCTGTTGCTGACCATCGAAGCGATGAAGATGGAAACAGGTATCCACGCAGAACGCGATGCGGTTGTGAAAGCGATCCATGTGAACGCTGGCAGCCAGATCGATGCCAAAGATCTGTTGGTTGAGCTGGAGTAAGGCCTAACTGCATTTGAGATTGAGTGGGGCGTGAGACTATAATTTCGTTTCACGCCCTATTTGTTTGTTGGGGGCATTGTTTGCTCAACGCTAAGGGCTATTGTCTTTTCATAGCGCGGGCAAAAGGTGGCCCTAGAAAGACTGTGGGCAGATGAGCGATCTTAAGAACTTAATTGATGCCATAGCTGCGGTGCCATTGCGCGCAGGCAGACGGATCATTGCAATTGTTGGTACACCAGCGAGTGGAAAATCAACACTGGCTGAAACGCTATCTGCTGATATCCCCAATTCGTGCATTGTCCCGACGGATGGGTTCCACCGCGACAACGATGATCTCTCACGGCATGGTTTGATGTCACGCAAGGGCGCGCCTGAGACGTTTGATGTTGCTGGTTTTCTCACGATTGTGCGGTCCTTGACCAAGCAAGGCGAAGTTGTTTTCCCAACCTTTGATCGAGGCAACGATTGTGTCGTTGTACAGGGCGGCAAAGTTTTGGCCACTGATGAGACGATCCTGGTGGAGGGGAATTATCTGTTGCTGGACGAGGCACCATGGCGCGATTTGGCCAAGTTCTGGGATTTCAGCGTATTCCTGGATGTGCCATTAGAGGTTCTAGAAGTGCGATTGGTTCAGCGTTGGTTGGAGAATGGGTATGATCAGGACGGCGCAGTGGCACGTGCGCAGGGCAATGATATCCCCAATGCCAAGCGCACCGTTCAATGCTCTATGAAGGCGGATCATGTTGTGTCGCTTGGGCGGTCGTTAACGTGATAAAATTAGAAACAATCGCTAACAGCAAAATCAGCATAACATGCGGCGCTTGTAAGAACCACGCAGTGCTAGAGGTGGCAAACCTTATTTCTGTCCTTGGTGAGGATGCGACAACCCACGATGTACGGCAACGCCACGTGTGTCCCAAATGTAATTCAAAAGGCAATAACACCTATAAAGTCACATAGGTCGGAAAAGGCCACTAGGCGTTTTATCCGCGGCCCCACCCGTATTTATGGTCAAATTATTTAGCAGCTTGTTTAGCTTCGTGAGCCGCTTTTTTCTCTTTGTACTGTTCTTCAGTCAAGTTGTGCCACCCGATGCAGTTACCTGTCGGGCTACCCCCACATCCACATTTAGCCATGTTAAACTCATTTGTTGTTTTAATATACATTAGGTAATGTTTGGATCGTTTTTGGCAAGCAAATTCAGTGAAATTTTTCTCAACAATTCAGGTAATCTAAACACGAGTTCGCACCGTATTTAGTAAGTAATTAACATCCGTTGATACCAATTTTAATGAGGTGAAAACATGACTGACAACAACGGCTATGTAAGGTTCAAGGGCCTGACCCTATCCATCCTACTCATCGACTTAATGATGGTATGTGCGCCAGTATCCTATGCATTTTTTATTGGATTTTGATGCTTGAAGCAGTTGCTGAGCTGAAGTTGATCCGACCAGCTCTTTCTCTGATTGTGAAGATATTTGTGATCCAGCAATGAGTGCGCAGCGATTAATTTACGTAATCAACTTCCTGTTGGTATCAACTTTAAGGTCAGGCCCATGGGTCTGACCTTTTTTATCTTTGATAGTCCGTTTTTGCGAGGTTGGAGGCTAAAACGTGCGACAGGGATTGCCTGAACAAATCTCTCGGTTATCCGCTCCACTTATCGGCGAAACCACATCAAGTTAGGAATGTCGGAAAATAAGGGGATGTTTGGAGGCGAGTACGAGAATCGAACTCGTGTACACGGATTTGCAATCCGCTGCATAACCACTCTACCAACTCGCCGCCAGGGTAGTAAGAGAGGGGTTAGCCCAATTGATTTGCGCCTGCAAGGCCTCCTATGCTCAATTTGCATCAAGCTGACATTGCCGCGCGGGATCAGATGTGGCACATCAGGGCTCAAATAGAAATTGACGAACGAGTTCAGCAGATGACAGACTTTGCGATGCGCCGCACAATGATGGTCGACACACAGGTTCGCCCTTCAGATGTGACTAAATTTCCAATCATCGATGCGATGTTATCGGTTGCGCGTGAGGACTTTGTCCCTACAGCACAAAGAGAAGCCGCTTATATGGGGGAAAACCTGCCTTTGGGCGGTGCCCGTGTGGTTTTGGAGCCGCGTACTTTGGCAAAAATGCTTGATGCTTTAAATATTCAAAAAAATGAATTGGTTTTGGATATCGGCACTGGATTCGGATATTCTTCGGCTGTTGTGGCACATATGGCCGAAGCAGTTGTCGCTGTTGAAGAAGACGAAGCGATGGTGGTGGAGGCTCAAGAAGCCTTGAGCACTGCTGGTATGGACAATGTGATTCTTCACACAGGTTCGCTGACAGCAGGCGCTGCACAGCATGGTCCGTACGATGTTATCTTGATCCAGGGCGGAGTTGAGGAAATTCCTGCAGCTTTGTTGGACCAGTTGAAAGAGGGTGGCCGCATCGTGGGTATCTTTATGACGGGTGCCCTTGGTGAAGTTCGTGTTGGTCACAAGATCGATGGCAAGATGAATTGGCGCATGTCCTTCAATGCAGGCGCGCCTGTCTTGGATGGCTTTGTGCAGGCGAACAGCTTTAAATTATAAGCTCTCGTTTAGGACGGAGTTTAATCACGTTACTGTTTTAGTGGGCTGTTGTCCGAATCTCTGACCCGCTGTAATGTTGGGTCAGGCAAGAGTGGTATAAAAATGTCAGACCCAGTAACGAATGTAGAAGTTGAAGATGTGTTGTCGTCGATCCGCCGATTGGTTTCGGATGATAATCGCCCGTCAATGAAAGTGGCTGCAGCCGTAGCGCAATCCTCAGACCGATTGGTCTTAACACGTGCTTTGCGTGTTGCAGACGATCAAGGCGACGGCGAAGTTGTTGCAGAACCTACTATTCACGCATGGTCAGAGTTTGGTGCTGGTCCTGAGGGTCACGATGCAAATGAGGTGAAAACACCAGAAAACGACGATGATAAGGGCTCCGAGGAACACGTTTCAGATGATACCGAAGCGACCTTTGATCACTCTGACGAACAATTGTATGAAGATGTGGCTGAAAAAGCTGCTGAACCCGCGCCAGAGCCCTTTGTTTTGGAAGTGGTTGTCGATGACGTCGCGCCGCAAATCGATGGGCAGTCTGAAGATGCTGAGCCAAATTCGTCAGAAAGCGAAGCTCCATCGATGAAGTGGGACGATGCTGAAGAAGTCAGCTTTGATGAAGATCCTGAGGTTGATTCTACGACGCAGCACAGTGGGCTTTCTCCGTCTGCTGAAGAACTTTTGGATGAAGAAGCTCTTCGTGACCTTGTTAGCGAAATCTTACGCGAGGAATTGCAGGGTGCTTTGGGTGAACGTATCACAAGCAATGTGCGCAAACTGGTACGCCGAGAAATTCACCGTGCCCTCGTAGCGCAATAACTCAAATAACCTGCTAAAAATCAGATGGACTTTACCGATTTTGACTGCCTCAGCTTGGCGATCTATCGGGGGAAGTTAAGAATACGCTAGCTCATTTATTGATCGGCGCAGCTGTTTTTGGACGGCCTGCGACCTCGCACATTCTAGGGGCTGCTGTGATCGGGACAATTTTGCCTGATTTGTCATTGTATCTGATGGCGGCTGTGTCGCTGGTTCTGTTGAAAATCCCACCCGAGAATGTGTTTGGTGAACTGCATTTTTCAGATGCTTGGCAGATGGTTTTCGCGATCGACAACTCGTTCCTTATTTGGCTAGGACTTTTTGCGCTGGCTATTTGGAGGCGTAGCCAATGGGCTATTCCACTTGTGGGTGCCGCGCGTCTGCATTTGGCACTTGATTTTCCACTGCATCATGATGACGGGCATGCCCATTTTTGGCCTGCCGCGTGGTGGGTGTTCGAAAGTCCACTGAGTTACTGGGATATTGATCATGGGGCACGGTGGGTTGCCCCAATTGAGGGTTTTCTGGCCCTTATTGCCCTCGTGTTGCTGTGGCTGCGCAAAGCACCTTGGTGGGTGATTGGCTTGTGCATTCAGATGGTACTGGCAGAATTGTGGATCATGCGTCAGTAGTTATTTATCTTCCAGCAATAAATAATCGACAAAATTAACGTCCTGCAAATGAAAAAAGCGCCCAAACAGAGGGCGCATTTTTCAAAATCGATCATGGCAGTTAGATCAAATTATTATGCCGCTTCAGCCTGTTGGGCTGCGTTGCGACGTTCGCTTTCTTCGCGTGACAGAGCTACGGAAGTCCGTACACCTTTGCCAACAAAGTCCATAAGACCAGTTACAACCCGTTCGTTAGGGTCAATACCTGCGCAGCTAAGCACTTCGCGACCATCGCGAGAGCGTGCCCAACGAGCGATTTGTTCTGGACCATTGCCATACTTCTTATCGTCAGCAATTGCGTCGTCCAGTGCAGCCAGTACGACAGCTGCGAATAGTTTGCGTGCACGATTACCTTGTTCGTTATTAAAGGCAGTGCCGTCAACGAAGTCTTTCATCCGTCGTCCTTTCAATTACTCTTGCTCTTGTCTTTTTGGCGTGAGGTCTCTTATGACCTAATTGACTCGATTCGGATAGGCTGATTTTGCATAGCTTCTATGCAAATTGTGCATACCTCTTGCTGAGCCCTCCGACATATCGTTGTCTTGCAGTGGACCAGCCAACTAGGTATAGGAAAGAACAACTTTCCATCAACCTTTTGACGTGGTTTTGACACATATGCCTAAAATTAACGGAAACGAAATTCGCCCTGGAAATGTACTGGAACACAACGACAGCCTTTGGGCTGCGGTCAAAGTGGACCACGTAAAACCCGGAAAAGGTGGCGCATTTGCACAGGTCGAACTGCGCAATCTTCGCAACGGTTCGAAGTTGAACGAGCGCTTCCGCAGCGCCGACAAGGTCGAAAAAGTGCGCCTTGAACAGAAGGACCAACAGTTCTTATTTGAGGACGATGGTCTTTTGACAGTGATGGACATGGAAACCTTCGAACAGGTTCAATTGCCAGCCGAATTGCTAGGTGAAACCCGTCCGTTCCTACAAGATGGTATGACCATCGTTGTTGAGTTTCACGATACCGAAGCTTTGAACGCACGTTTGCCGCAAAAGGTGATTTGCAAGATCGTGGAAACTGAACCAGTGGTTAAAGGCCAGACAGCTGCGAATTCGTTCAAGCCAGCTATTCTTGAAAATGGCGTTAAAGTTATGGTGCCACCGTTTGTTGGTCCAGACGAAGACATTGTAGTGAACACAGACACGATGGAATATTCCGAACGCGCCTAGTTGGCCTGATTGTTATCCTTGAAATTCAAAAGACCCTTCTTTTCAGGGGGGTCTTTTTCGTTTGGGGGTAGGGAGTATGGCCTACTTTTGGCCATCCCACGTTACTGTGGCGTCACCAGCCTGCATTGGCCCTGTTGCGCGATCAAAACGCAGGTAGGCGATAGCGGTATCGCCCGCGCGACTTAGCAACGTGCCTGCAGCTTTGTCATTCGCGCTAATGGGCGTGCCGCTTTCAGCAGCTCCGGTTATTTTGACCTGCACCAAACCCTTGCGCAGTTCCGTTTTGTGTTTCATTCGTACGGTTACTTCTTGGCCTACATAACAGCCTTTGCGAAAATCAACGCCGTTGAGTCGCTCAAAACCTGCTTCAAGGATGAATGTATCAGGTGTGAGGTCTACCCCACTGGCCGGAACGGTATGTTGGATCTGAAGGGCGCTCCAGTCGACATCTGTACCAGCTGCCTCATCACTGCGATAGGCGCGCCATCCCAGGTCAGACGTGCGCGGGTCGATGTAGCCGTCCTTAGGAAGGTCAGACAGACCGCGGTGTACCTGAAGGTCTGTTTGGGCAATTTGAACATCGGCGCGTAGCTTGTACATTGTCAGTCGCTGGACCAATGCATCCGTTTGGGCCGCATCCGTATCCATCAAGATATCGTTGCCTTCAGTCAGCAGGAAGAAGTCTGCCAGATATTTGCCCCGAGGCGTTAGAATGGCGGCATAGACCAAACAATTGTCCACTTTGCCAACATCATTTGTGACCAAACCTTGCAAGAAATCGCGCGTGTCTTTTCCGCTTAGGCGTAAAATGCGGCGTGTAGGTGCAGTGGGGGTCATTCGTTGGTTCCTCTTGAAGTTATAGGTGTCATATAGCACCTTGTCGTGACTTCAAAAGGGCTGAGACATGCGTGCACCGATTTCTGTTATACTGCCAACACTGAATGCGGGCATTGGGCTGCATCATACCCTGTCTTGTTTGATGGAAGCCTTGGACGCGGGCCTGATTCGTGAAGTGATTGTGTCTGACGCGGGATCAACGGATCAGACACTTGAAATTGCCAAAGATTGGGGAGCCGAAGTTGTGAGCGGCGCGCCCTCGCGTGGTGGGCAACTACAGCGAGGATGTGGCGCGGCCAAAGGCGAATGGTTGCTAGTATTACATGCGGATACTGTTTTGAGTGAGGGCTGGGTCAATGCCGCGGCCCAGCACCTACAAACAGGCGACGCTGGCTGGTTTAGTCTTCAGTTTGATGTTGGTGGCGTTATGGGGCAGCTTGTTGCGTTCTGGGCTAATTCGCGCAGCCGCTTAGGGCTTCCATACGGTGATCAAGGTTTGCTTATATCGCGCGATTTATATGATGTTATTGGTGGTTACCGTGA
>Ga0307997_10000273_pt1 | contig 23413 bp, 20 predicted proteins | sample Davwhametageno36_FD_203165 | JGI IMG/M metagenome (GOLD analysis project Ga0307997, IMG submission 203165) | Marine microbial communities from Davis Island wharf, Antarctic Ocean - #36 | ecosystem: Environmental > Aquatic > Marine > Unclassified | place: Antarctic Ocean: Davis Island wharf... | reverse complement strand
CTACGCCTACGCCTACGCCTACGCCTACGCCTACGCCAACGCCTACGCCTGCGACCACGACCACGACGACTACAACTGATGAAGCGGCAGCGACCACTACAACTGACGAAGCGGAAACGACCACTACCACTACCACGACGGGTACGACGGGTACGACGGGCACGACTACTACTACTACTACAGCTACGACTACAACCACTGGAACGTGATAGTGTTCTCAGTTTAGAAAGGGGCATCATTGATGCCCTTTTTTAATGGTTTGGAAAAGGTTATTCTTCGGCTTATGCACCGACTTACACTGACTTTAGTTGCTACGATCTTTTCGGTGTCTTCATTGGCGTCAGACTTTGGCGTCACAGGGTTAATCGACATCCCAACGGCCCGTATGTCTGCCGACGGCACGCTAACCACTACCGCCGCAATTCAGTCTCGGACTAATTCTTATGCAATTACCTATCAAGCGACGCCGTGGCTAGAGGGAACGTTTCGCTATACCGGATTCACCCAAGCCCGTGCGTACCTCTATGATCGAAACTACGAGGTAAAAGTGCGGCTATGGCAAGAGCGGAACTACCTCCCTCAGGTTGCCATGGGTATTAGAGATTTAGTCGGAACGGGCTTGTGGCAGTCAGAGTATGTTGTTGCGTCGAAGGCAGTCGGTGATTTTGACTTCACTCTAGGCATGGGCTGGGGTCGGTTGGCCGGCAATGGGGATATAAGCAATCCACTGATTCAGTTATCTGATCGATTTGCAGTGCGCGACACTGAGTTTGGCGTGGGTGGGGAGTTATCAATTGGCGCCTTTTTTAGTGGTAAGAGCGCAGGCTTTTTTGGTGGCATACAATACGAGCCAGACTCTTTGCCGGTGTCACTCATGCTTGAATACAACCCCGATCAATATGAGAAGGAAGTGAGCGTGGGCGGACTAAAGCCCAAAAGCCCCTGGAGCGCAGCAGTTAAGTGGGACGCGTTACCGGGTGTGTCGCTTTCTTTGTCACGCCAGCACGAGCAGGAATGGGGTATTGAACTATCAGCGGCTCTGGACACGAAAACCCTTACCCCTAGGCGACCAGCACCCATATTTATATCAAGTTTAGATATGGTTCCCCAAGATTTACCACCACAGCTTAGTCGGCGAGACTGGTACGACATGCTGCTGTTTGACGTCGAACGCTCCGGTTTGCTGCTCTTAGAGGCGAGTATCGAGCCCTCCTCACACACAGCCATACTGGTGATGGGCAACGATCAATACCCGGTCTGGGCTGACGCCATCGCTAAGATGACGGTATTAGCAGACCTGCATTTACCATCCTCTGTTAATACCTTTAGAATTGTTGCTGAAGAAAATGGTCATCGGGTACAAACTATTCAGCTGCGTAGGCCCTCACTGGCCTATGGGCAAAGTAAACAGCTGTTAGAGCGACAAATTAGCGTGCTACCCGGGCGTAATTTGGTCTCTCCACAAAAAAAGACCAGCTTTGTGCAAAAAAAGGTGTTTTTTGATGTCGGCGTGGGTACCCGGTTTCAGTTCTTTGATCCTGATGATCCGGCGCGCTATCAGCTTTATACTAAGGTGGGTATAAGCGCAGCTTTGCCAAAGTCCTGGACGCTAACGGGCGCCTACGGGATTGATATCACTAATAACTTTGATGAGAGTGGTCGCATTGATTCAGGCACTGCTTTAACGCCTGTCCGCTCCGATATAGTTAAGTATTTAACTGAAGGGGACACGGGTCTAGACTCTTTATACCTTGAAAAACGTGGCAGTGCCTACAAGGGACTGCATTATCGGGTATTTGGCGGGGTCCTAGAAGAAATGTACAGTGGGTTTGGTGGTGAGGTGCTCTATCAGCCATTTCAGTCTCGTTTGGCCTATGGCCTTAGCGCCAATTGGGTGCGCCAGCGAGACTATGATAAAAGCTTTAAGCATCTGGATTATCAAACCGCTACCGCCTTTGCTAGTGTCTATTGGGCGTCACCCTTTTATAATTTTGATGTGGCCGTGCATGCGGGAAAGTATTTGGCCAAAGATATCGGTGCAACCCTAGAGGTGCGTCGAACATTTAACAACGGTTGGATGATGGGTCTTTGGGCGACAATGACCGATGTCTCCGCAGAAGATTTTGGTGAGGGCAGTTTTGACAAGGGTATGTTTTTCAAAATACCTTTTGATGGACTGTTTGGTCGTAATAGTCGCGGCAGTTACAATACGAGTATTCGCCCTATTCAAAGAGATGGAGGCCAGCGCTTGGAGGGTTATAGTGGTAACATTTGGTGGGACATTCGAAGCGCGCGATATGACGCCTTTAGTGACCTAACCCATAGGATGGTACCTTGATACTTATAATACGAATAACAGCTCTGCTGGCAGCTTTAGTGCTCGGCGGTTGCCAATATGTTGCTGTACAATCAGGCCAGTTGAGCACGGCAGTAAACGCATTTTCTAAAGACTCTAAGGCATTGCCTGTTTCTCTCTGGTCCGCCCAATTTGGGGGTTATTCAGCCAGTGTTCAGCCCGTGACGGTTGATAATCAGACGGTATTTGTGAATAGTGCTGATGTCATCTCATTTGATGGTTGGAGTATCACGAAAGTCAGTGGTTTAAAAATTTTTACCCCAGCCTGGGAAATTCAGGATTCGGGGAACCAAAGGTCTTTCCTTGTTAAGGGTCGAGTCGTCGCGATGCACCAGTGTGAGGCGTGGTTAAAGACAAGCAGCGAGGAAGTGGTACGTTTTGAGCAACACTGTATCGGCAGACAAGCCTATACAAATACGATTTTGGTTGATAATCTAGGCCAAATTACAGATATTGAACAGGTGGTAGACTCAAGCCTTATGGTATTGCGGTTGCGGCTTAATAATTAATAAGGGTTATGTGAAAATATGAATGTTTCTTTTAAAAGGCGGTCCAGCGATATAGATTATTCAAATGGGGCGTATACTTGTACCCGTCTTGTGAGAGCTACGGGGCTACGTATTAAGAGTCTGTTGCTAGTCGCAGCCTTGTTTTCGGTTGGCGTTTCAGCGCAAACCATCAGCCCTCAAATGCTACAACAATTGCAAGGTATGCCTCGCGCACAGCAAGAAGCCTTAGCGGAGCAGTACGGTGTTGACCTTGACCAAGTTCTCGGCGGCGGTGCTAAAGATGTAGCCACAGCTATAGCAATGCCTGGTCAACAACTGGAGCAGATAGATTTAGGCGGCTCAGCCACGGAAACGCAAAGAAATTACCAGTTGTTTCAAGAAAAGTTTGCTGAATTCGAAAAATCCTTAATCGAGGATGATGAAGACGTTAAACGCTATGGCGCGTCTCTTTTTGATAGAGACATCAGTACGTTTGCGCCAACAGATGATGCCAGTGTTCCTGATAATTATCGTTTGGGTGCTGGCGACAATCTGGTTGTCCAGCTTTTTGGTACCGAAAATGATAAGTATAATTTACAGATCACTCGAGATGGTCAGATTAGTTTTCCTAAGTTAGGACCAATAACTATCGCGGGATTAACCTATGAGGATGCTAGAGACCTAATTCAGTCCCGCGTGGCTGATCAAATGATAGGTGCCCAGGCAGCTATTTCGATGGGCCGTTTACGAGCCATCAATATCTTTATGGCGGGCGAGGTTGTGGTGCCTGGAGCCTACTCCGTGTCGGCATTGACCACTATTACTCAGGCTTTGTTTCAGTCCGGTGGTATCGGTGATATAGGCTCGTTACGTAATATCCAAGTTAAGCGCAGTGGACTCACAGTCGAGACTTTTGATGTCTATCAACTGTTATTAAAAGGGGATGCTAGTGGCGACCTTAGGCTTCAATCAGGGGATGTTGTTTTTGTACCACCCTACACTGGTGTTGTCGCCGTTGAAGGGGCTGTAAAACGGCCAATGATCTATGAATTTATTGATGGTGAGTCTGTTACTGATGCGGTAGCGATGGCTGGGGGTTTAAATCAAGATGCGTACAGTTCTGCCGTTGCAGTGGTCAGTAAAGCGGTTGGCAAGTCGTTACCGGGGGCTAAAAATATTGATTTAACTGAGTCTGCGAGTGCAAAGATAGCGTTGCGTAATGGTGACAAGATTAGAGTGCCAGAGAGCACGGAAAACCTAGAAAATGCAGTCATTCTAAAGGGTGCAGTGGTGCGCCCAGGGATCTATGGCTGGGTTGAGGGCCAGCGAATTTCTGATCTAATATCATCGGTATCTAGCGATTTAAAGCCCTATGCTGACTTGGGTTACGGTTTAGTGGTGCGGCAGATAAACCAACAGTTGGATATTGCGGTATTACAGATTAATCTTGTTTCTGCATTAAGTAATATTGACTCACCAGACAATATTCTTACCGCCCCGCGAGATAAAATTATCGTTTTTGCGTTGCCTAGTATCATTGATATTGGCGCTACTGATGCTGATGCTGATGCTGATGATGATGCTGATGCTGATGCTGATGCTGATGCTGATGCTGATGCTGATGCTGTACAAATAGCAAAAGTACAAAGGCTGGCATTACTGGCGCCGATAATTGAAAAACTAAAGTCCCAGGCGCGCAGTGGGTATCCCGTGCAAATAGTATCTATATCCGGTGCGGTTAAGGCGCCGGGAGACTACCCCTTAGGCACTGAAGATACTGCTGTTAAACTAATCGCGGCAGCTGGCGGATTAAAAGATAGTGTCTATCTTAATTCTGCAGAGCTCCGGAGTCTGTATGTTGGTGGGTTTGGAGAAGTATTTAGTCGCTACCGTGATCTTAATTTGACAGAAGAGCTGGCGAACTTATCAGCGACAATATTGCAATCAAGAGACCATTTATTTGTGAGAGAATTACCCGACTGGAATCCTACTAGTTCGGTCGTTCTTGATGGTGAGGTAAGATTTCCTGGGACATATCGCATTCGTAAGAATGAGACCCTTGCTGAGGTGATTGAGCGAGCTGGTGGTCTCACACAGACGGCGTTCCCGAACGCAGCGGTATTTAGCCGGGAGTCGGTCGCTGAACTAGAAAAAGTTAGATCTAAACAGTTTGCTCAATCGATTATTCGTGATTTTGCATCCTCTCAGCTAACCAAAGAAGATAACAGTATCGGTATAGCCGAAGTTCAAGCTATCGCTAATATATTGGAAAATTTCGAGGGCGCGGGCCGATTATTGGTGGATGTCGAAGCGGCCATGAGTGGTGATGGCTTGGCTAATTTAATCCTGAAGGATGGTGATAGCTTAAGTATACCTGAGCAGTTTTCTACGGTGACCATCGTCGGCGAAATACGGCGTCCGGGCACTCATACCTTTCAGTCGGGGTTAGATCTAAATGATTACGTAGGCCTGTCGGCGGGTATGACGGCGCGCGCGGATGCCAAAGAGCTCTATATTGTTAAAGCCGATGGCTCAGTTTTTCGGCCAACCAAAAGCTGGATTCTTTTTGCGGGTGGCAATGCCGCACTGAGCCCGGGTGATACCGTTGTAGTACCAGTAGATGTAGGATATACAGATAACTTGACGCTATGGCGTGAAGTGACTCAGGTGATCTTTAATAGTACGGCCGGCTTAGCGTCAATTGTAGCGGCGACAAAATAATGAGTACTCAGATGGATAACAATGCAACAGACTCGCGCACGTTGAACCAGTACGACGATGAAATAGACCTACGAGAACTATTCGGGGTTCTCTGGGCCGGCAAAATCAAGATTGTAGCTATTACCGCTGTCTTCGCTATCGCGTCGGTTATTTATGCACTCTCGGTTCCGAACCAATACAAGGCCACGGCTTTACTCTCTCCTGCGCAGTCTTCAGGCGGTGGTCTTTCAGGTGCCTTGGGTCAGTTGGGTGGTCTTGCGTCCCTAGCCGGCGTCAGCATCGGTGGTGGCGAAAGCAGTGAGGCGGAGGTTGCGCAAGAAATCATGAGGTCGTGGAGTTTTATTGAAGGCTTTATTGAGAGTAACGACTTGGCCGTTGAGGTTTATGCGGCTGATGGTTGGAGTAAAGGCTCGAACGAGCTACAAATTGATACTGACTTATACGATGTGTCAAAAAGTCAGTGGTTAGTTGAGAATGACGACACTGGCGAAATTAGGGCTCCAAGTAGTTGGAAATTATTTCAAACGTTTTCTGAAAAAGTGGCCGTATCCGAAGACAAAAAATCAGGTTTGGTCTCGGTGTCTATAGAGTACTACTCACCACAGATCGCAAAGCAGTGGCTCGACCTTTATGTTGCAGCCATCAATGATCACATGCAAAAGCGTAAGGTGGCCAAGGTGACCCGTAATATTGAGTACCTAGAGGCGCAAATTAAAAAAACCAACATCGCCGAGATGCAAGAGGTGTTTTACACCATTATTGAAGAGCAAATCAAAAGTAAGATGCTAGCGGAAGCCAGCCCCGACTATGCGTTTGTGGCCGTTAGCCCTAGCATGGTGCCAGAGGAAAAATCGCAACCAAAGCGTGCCCTGATTTGTATTCTAGGTACCCTACTGGGTGGTATGCTTTCAGTGCTGTTGGTGCTGGTAATGCACTATGGTCGAAAGTCAGGTAGTTTAAGTAATTAGGATTTACCCACGCTGGGTATGGCTCACATGCTAATCAGTGAGCTATTCAATTAATTGGAGAGTTTTTTGTGACGTTAAATACCCTATCTAAAAAAGATGTGACTAAGCTATTTCTGATGGCAGTAATAGCCATGGTGATCTGGGGTATTATTGGCCTATTCTTAATTTGCTTAATGCAGATAGTCAGCATGCAGAATTTTGCTAAAGATTCGGTTCATAAGCATGGCATTGCCGAGATGCAGGCATCACGACTAGGGGGTGCTGCAATTATATTTGGAGGTATTTGCGTATTAGTATTTTTAGCGGTTGGTGGACTCAAAGGTTCTGGATCAGGGCCCTTAAACATCGATTGGTTTGCCTGGATTGCGATTCTTGGATGCATGGCATTAGGGCTAGTTGAAGATATACGAAACGACAGCCTCTCGCCAAGATTACGTTTATCTGTGACGACGCTTATTTTTGGCGTTGTTCTCTGGTTTTGGCCTGTACTAATTCCTTCCTCTGTTGGGGCGCCAATCATAGACGAATTACTGTCATTCCCTGGCTTAGCATTTTTGCTCGTTTTGATATTTTGCGTCGGATTTTTAAATGCCATTAACATGGCCGACGGTGCCAATGGCTTGGTGTCTGGCATTGGTGTTGTGGCTAACATTATTTTTTATAATGAGATTGGTGGGCTAGGATTTTTGGTAGTATTGATGAGTTGCTCGGTATTTTTGATATTCAATACTATTTCAGGCCGTTTGTTTTTAGGCGATGCAGGGGCTTATGGTGTTGGTGCCTGTATTTTGGTTTCGTCGCTCTATTTTTACGCCGAGGGCTATTCTTCGCTGTCTTTTTTGGCCGTGCTATTTTGCTACCCTTGTATAGACTTTTTGTTCAGTATTACACGACGTTTCCTTCAGGGTCGCTCTATACTTCACCCAGATAACGATCATCTACATAATCGCATTCATTTTCAATATCGAAAAGTTTTTAAATCTAAAAATATGGCCAATTCTGCTTCAGGTCTAACGGTAGTAAGTTTGAGTTCGGGTATTGCACTCTGGGGCTATCTTACTGATTGGCTTCCTGTTGTTAGCGAGCAGTGGTCATTGGTCTTTTTAGTGCAATGTTTAGCCTACGGCTTATGTTATTACCTCACTGGTAAATCAGTCCTCGAGCGTCAGGCAGCTTAGGTCCCCACTACTTTACCGTTCAAAGGGCCGCTCTTAAATTAGGGACGGCCAATTATCGCCGTAAAAGAGTATCTTTTAACAACATCAAAAACTATGGCCAATTCGTCCACTAGACTGTCCGTTGCGCTGGGTAGTTCTGGTTTTGCTTAAGCGGAGCGTGTTATTGGCGTGATAGCTATCACAAGTCATTTTTGGCTTTGGGTATTTGTGGTTTAAGAAGCCCTATAATGGTTAATTTATGTGGGCGGGGATAATGCAAAAAAGGTCGCAATAAAAGTAGATCTGGTTCGCACTTCTGTGTCTTAAACTTGCAAATCTATTCATTTATGCTATCTTGTTCATCAAATGAACGGGGTTTATAACGCCTTATATTGGAGTTAGTTGCGAGGTTTGTTAATTTTAGTAGGATTCTGTGCTGACAGTGTCCTGCGGTAGCCTGCCTGAACTAATAAATTACTCGTTACACCTTTATTATGATCAACCAAGAGCTCGAATATCGCGCGCTCAAAATACTTGAGCAGCAACCCGACGTAACTCAGCGCCAGCTGTCTGAGGCGCTAGGTGTGAGCTTGGGTAAGACTAATTATTTGGTAAAATCTTTAATTAATGTCGGCTGGGTTAAGTTCGGTAATTTTCAGTGCTCAGACAGCAAGTGGGGCTACGCTTACCTACTTACGCCGCGGGGCATTATGGAGAAGGCTGCTATCACTGCACGGTTTTTGATCAGAAAACAACGCGAATATAATGACTTGCAGGAGGAGATTGCTGAGCTGCAGGCTGAGGTAAACCTTCAGCAGTTGCAGGCTAAGCAAGAACCACTTCCTAACAGCGAGTAACACTGACAATGACAACATACAACATTTATGGTATCGGCGCGGCGCTAGTAGACACTGAGGTCGAGGTGTCTGATACGTTCCTAGCAAATGCCGGTATTGATAAGGGCGTAATGACCCTGGTTGATGATGCGCGGCAAACTGAATTGCTCGTGGCCTTAGCCTCCGAGAGTGTTCACCTCGCCCGTAAGTGCGGCGGCTCAGTATGTAACTCAGTGGTAGCTGCCAGTAGCTTAGGCGCCAAAACCTTTTTTAGCGGAAAAGTTGCCGATGATAGCGACGGTGCGTTGTATATCAATGATTTAAAAGACGCGGGTGTAGCCTTTCATAAGGCTGGTCAGCAGCCGGGCATCACCGGCAAGTGCCTGGTGATGGTGACGGAGGATGCCGAGCGGACCATGAACACCTTCCTGGGTGTCAGTGAGGCACTATCGGGACGAGAGATTGATCAGAACGCGTTGATAGATTCTGAGTGGTTTTATGTCGAAGGTTACCTGGTTACTGATGAAGCCAGAACAGCGGCTACCAAAGCAGCGGTTGAGCTTGCCAAGGCTAGTGGCGTTAAGATTGCGGTCAGTTTGTCAGACCCCTTTGTGGTCGCCGTCTTTGGTGATGCACTTCGGGATGTGATAGGTGGTGGTGTTGATCTAATCTTCTGCAACAAAGACGAGGCCATGGCCTTTACGGGCACGGAGTCTATTGAGTCGGCAGCAGAGGGGCTAAAGCAGTACGCCAACACCTTCGCCATCACTGATGGCGCTAAGGGTGCCATGACCTTTGATGGCCAAGCAATACATCAGTCTGATGGCGTTGAGGCCGCAGCAGTGGATACCAACGGCGCCGGCGATATGTTTGCGGGTGCTTTTTTATACGCCATAACTTCTGGCAGAGACTATGCCTGGGCAGCGGATCTTGCCAATGACTGTGCCGCCAGAGTCGTGGCGCAGTTTGGGCCCCGCCTTGAGGTGGTACAGTTTGATAAGATAAAGACCAAATTTGGCATCTAGTGTCGCATGGTTAATAATGATGAGACCCTATGTCGCTTCCATTAACGCAGGTTGTAGAACATGACCATCAAGATCAAAAAAGCGGTTATCCCTGTTGCGGGACTTGGTACGCGCATGCTGCCAGCAACCAAGGCGATCCCCAAGGAATTACTGCCAGTCTATGATAGGCCCATTATTGAGCACGTCGTTCAAGAAGCCATTGCTGGGGGAATAGCCGAGATTATATTGGTCACCCGAAGCGGTAAGGAGGCCATTGAAAACCATTTTGATGCTCACTATGAGCTTGAGCACCGGCTGGAGAAGAAAGGCAAAGAAACGATCCTTGGTACCGTTAAGAACATTCTTCCCAAAGGCGTCAAGGTGACCTCGATTAGGCAGAGCGATGCGCTTGGTCTTGGGCATGCTGTACTTTGTGCAAAACACCTTTTGAATAACGAGCCCTTTGCGGTATTACTACCCGATGTACTGGTGCTGGACAAAGAATCCAGAGGTAAAAATGTCAGCTTTGCCCGGTTAGTAGACGCCTGGAATGACACCCGCATAGGCCAGGTCATGGTCGAGACGGTTGAGTCAGATAGGGTAGAGAATTACGGTATTGCAGATCTGGGTGGCGAGCCTACCGTGCCCTTTAAAAGCGTCAAGCTCAAAGGCTTGGTTGAGAAGCCGTCTCCTGCGGATGCACCCTCCAACTTGGCGGTCCTTGGTCGCTACATACTCCCAAACAGTGTCCTTGATCTGTTAGAAAACACAGGTGTAGGTATTGGTGGTGAGATTCAGTTGACTGATGCGCTGGACGAGCTATTAAAAAGTGAAGGCCTGAACGCCTTTGAGACCGATGCCGCGACCTTTGACTGTGGTAACAAGCAGGGCTTCTTGGGTGCTAACGTTGCTGTGGGTATCCAGGACCCTAAAATTAAGGCGTACCTGAAGGCCTTGCTTGAGAGTTCTGACGCTTAGGCCGCGATAATGGCTATTATCAAATGTAACCCATGACTGCCGTGATCTTTGGTGTCCGTCTGCAGGGCTCGGCAACAAATTAGCGGTCAGGCTGTGGGGCCAGTTTGGTCCTAGGCTTGAAGCTACAGAAAAATCTATCTAACAAAGAGTTTTCATTTTGACAAAGAAAATAAAAATTACCGTGGTAGGCTCTGGTTATGTGGGAATGTCACTAGCGGTCCTGCTTGCTCAACATAATGATGTCACAATACTTGATATAGATCCCGGGCGAGTAGAGAAGGTAAATAATAGGGAATCCACAGTTGCAGATGCTGATATTGAGGCGTTTCTTTCCGAGAAAGCGCTAAGCTTATCTGCAACCTTGAATGAAGAGGCGGCTTATAAGGGCTCAAGTTTCGTGATTGTTGCAACCCCAACTAATTATGACCCAGAGACCAATCGCTTTGATACAGGCTCGGTTGATAGTGTAGTTAAAAATGTTCTGGAGCTAAACTCGGAGGCGCTGGTGGTTATAAAGTCCACTATCCCGATCGGCCATACAAAATACCTTCAAGAGAAGTTCCACAGCAATCGTGTTATTTTTTCGCCAGAATTTTTGCGTGAAGGGCGGGCGCTTAAGGATAACTTGTATCCGTCTCGAATTGTTGTGGGCGGTGAGTTAGAGAAAGCTACTCAGTTTGCCAGGCTTCTGATTGAGGGTGCAAAAAAAGAGGATATCCAGACCTTGTTTGTAGGATCCTCAGAGGCTGAGGCCGTAAAATTGTTCGCCAACAACTATCTTGCGATGAGGGTAGCTTTTTTTAATGAATTGGATTCTTATGCGCTGGGCCATAATTTAGACACTAAAAGTATTATAGACGGGGTGTGTCTGGATGAACGAATAGGGGGAGGCTACAACAACCCATCCTTTGGATACGGAGGCTACTGCCTGCCCAAGGATACCAAGCAACTGCTGGCTAACTATAATCAGGTTCCGCAAGACATTATTCAAGCTATAGTTTGGTCAAATGCTACGCGCAAAGACTTTATTGCTCATGAAATTTTAAAACAAAGCCCTAAGGTGGTTGGGTTTTATAGGCTGATTATGAAGGAAGGTAGTGATAACTTTAGGTCATCTGCCATTCAAGGCATTATAAAAAGAATTAAAGCAGCAGGGGTTGAAATTATAATGTATGAGCCCTCATTAAATGAAGAGACCTTTGATGGCTCTCGAGTTATAAGTAATCTAGATGACTTTAAATCTAAGTCCGATATTGTTGTAGCCAATAGAATGAGTGAAAGCTTGGTTGATATTAAAAGTCGTGTTTTTACTCGCGACGTCTTCGGTGACAACTAGTGCAAGTTTACCATTTCGTTAATTTCAAGGATTAAAAGATTATGACTATTTGTGCTGTGATATTAGCAGGTGGGTCAGGTACGAGGCTATGGCCTTTATCAAGAGCTAAGCACCCCAAACAGTTTTTGAAAGTTTGTGGCGACAGTACGATGTTGCAATCCACGGTTAAGCGTTTAGATGGGTTGAATATTCAGTCTACGGTTACAATCTGTAATGAGGAACATAGGTTTTTTGTTGCAGAGCAGCTTCGTGAAATTGATAGACTCGGTCCCATTATTTTAGAGCCAGTAGGACGAAATACTGCACCCGCTGTAGCTCTTGCAGCGCTTATGTCTAAAGAAGATCCGCTATTACTTATACTTTCAGCCGACCATCTCATTCAAGACGAAGCCGCTTTTAGAGAGGCGGTTATGAAAGCTACCCCTCTAGCTGAGGCTGGAAAGTTAGTGACCTTTGGTATTGTCCCAGATGGGCCAAATACTGGTTATGGATACATCAAAAAGGGTTTAGCTGAAACTGTTGGCTTCGTTGTCGATAGTTTTGTAGAAAAACCATCAATAGCTTTGGCCACTGAGTATGTAAGTTCAGGAGAGTATTGTTGGAATAGTGGAATTTTCCTTATCAAAGCAAGCCGTTACATAGAAGAACTCAAGAAGTTTCGACAGGATATTTTTGAAGCCTGTGAAGCCTCAGTTGAGGGTGCAAAAATTGATTTAGATTTTTTGCGTATTAATCAAGAAAGATTTGGTCTTTGTCCGAGTGAGTCAATAGATTATGCCGTGATGGAAAAAACGTCTGATGCTGTGATGGTTCCAATAGATGTAGGTTGGAGTGATATAGGGTCTTGGACGTCGCTATGGGGCATTAGCGATAAAGATGAAAATGGTAATGCTACTCGCGGCGATGTGCTGCTTCATGAATCAAGCGGCACATATGTCAGAACAGATGGTGGGCTAGTTGCTGCTGTTGGCGTAAAAGACTTAGTTATTGTTTCTACCAAGGATGTCACCGTTGTTGCTCATAAAGACTGTGCCCAAGATGTAAAGATAGTTGCTGAAAAGTTAAGGAAAAACTCTCGGAGTGAGTGGGACATCCATCGTGAAGTCTATCGGCCTTGGGGAAAATACGATTCTATCGATAATGGGGATAGATATCAGGTAAAGCGTATCACTGTAAATCCTGGTGCAAAATTAAGTGTGCAAATGCATCATCATAGAGCCGAACATTGGATTGTTGTGTCAGGAACGGCCAAAGTTACCAATGGCGAAAAAACATTTTTATTATCAGAAAATGAATCTACTTACATTCCTACAGGTGTTATTCATGCCCTTGAAAATCCTGGGAAACTACCCCTAGAGCTAATAGAGGTTCAGTCGGGATCTTATTTAGGTGAAGATGATATTGTCCGCTTTGAAGATAAATATGGTCGTTCTGTTGATCCCTTAACTGCTTAAGTAATTTTTGCTGATTGGGGTGAGTTTTTTATGGGAGGTGTTACGAGTTGAATTATTCAAACAAAAAAATATTGGTCACGGGTGGCGCTGGATTTGTCGGGTCTCATTTGTGCCGCAGGCTAGTTAATGAAGGAAACTATGTGATTGCTGCAGATAATTTCTTCACTGGTCAGCATAAAAATTTAGCTGATCTTGTTGGGAACCCCAATTTTGAGATAATACGCCATGACATTAGCTTCCCTCTCTATATTGAAGTAGATGAAATTTATAATCTAGCGTGCCCAGCATCACCTGTTCATTATCAGTACGATTCGATTCAGACCACTAAGACTAGCGTTATGGGTGCCATCAATATGTTGGGCCTAGCAAAAAGACTAAATGCAAAGATATTTCAGGCATCCACTAGTGAAGTTTATGGTGATCCACAGGTGCATCCGCAGCCTGAGGGCTACTGGGGCCACGTAAACCCTATAGGTTTACGGTCTTGTTATGATGAAGGTAAGCGTTGTGCTGAGTCTTTATTTTTTAGTTATCACCGTGAGCATCAGTTAAAGATTAAAGTCGGTCGTATTTTTAACACCTATGGGCCAAGTATGCACCCTAATGATGGCCGTGTTGTTTCAAATTTCATCATGCAGGCACTGCAAGGGGAGCCTATTACTCTTTATGGTGATGGGTTGCAAACTAGATCTTTTTGTTATGTGGACGATTTGGTCGAGGTGATTATTGGGTTAATGTGCTCGGCAGATGATTGTATAGGCCCCATTAATATAGGTAATCCAAATGAGTTTACTATTAAAGAGTTAGCAACTTTGGTCATAGAGCTCACTGAGTCAAAATCAGAGTTGATATATAAGCCACTTCCAAGCGATGACCCAATGCAAAGACAGCCAGATATATCTGTCGCTAAAAATATATTGGGTTGGGAGCCTCAAATTCAGTTAGTTGAAGGGCTCTCTTGCACCATTCCTTACTTTGCGAATCTAATTCGTTAGTGTGTTTCATTTATATAGGTAAATTAAGGTGAAAATACTAGTAACAGGAGGTGCAGGTTTTATTGGTTCTGCGTTAATTCGTTATTTGGTTAATGACACTGACCACTCTATTCTTAACCTAGATAAGTTAACGTATGCTGGTAATATGGAATCACTGGTAGATGTTGAATCTAGTCCGCGATATCGAGCTGTCGTTGGTGATATTGCTGATGCCAGCTTGGTTTCAGCAGTTCTTGCCGACTTTCAGCCAGATGCCATAATGCATTTAGCGGCTGAATCACATGTTGATCGTTCGATAGACTCTCCAAGTGATTTCATTCAGACAAATATTGTCGGTACGTTAGTCCTGTTGGAGGCGGCCAGATATTACTTGGGGCAACAGCCAAAGGGGGAAAAAGCCAACTTTAGATTTCATCACATATCTACAGATGAGGTTTTTGGTTCACTTGGTGTAACCGGGTACTTCCAAGAAACGACAGCTTACGATCCAAGCTCTCCATATTCTGCATCGAAGGCATCGTCGGATCATCTCGTTCGTGCATGGCATAGGACCTATGGTTTGCCTGTTGTGATCACTAATTGTTCAAATAACTATGGGCCTTTTCAGTTCCCTGAAAAATTGATTCCACTGATAATCGAAAATGCAATCAATGGGAGCCCGCTGCCGGTCTATGGGGATGGTAGCCAGATTCGTGATTGGTTGTATGTAGACGATCATGTTCGCGCATTACTGTGTGTGGTTACCAATGGGCGTGTTGGCGAAACGTATAATATCGGTGGTAATAATGAGTGGACGAACCTAAAAGTAGTTGAAAAAATATGTGAATTACTTGATGCGCGTGTTCCTAGAGATTCTGCTTTTGGTAATAGCTATAAAGATCTAATTTCTTTGGTCGATGATAGACCTGGGCATGACCAGCGTTATGCGATTGATTCAACAAAAATTTCTAAAGAACTTGACTGGTCCCCGCAGGAGTCATTCGATACCGGCTTAAGAAAGACAGTAGATTGGTATTTATCTAACAGGCTATGGTCCGCGCGTGTTGCGGATGGTAGCTATCAGCAAGACCGGTTGGGGTTAACATCTAAGGTGATTAAAAAATGAAGGGGATAATACTGGCGGGTGGAACTGGTAGCAGGCTGTATCCGTTAACTCGGGTGACGTCAAAGCAATTACTTCCGATTCATGACAAGCCAATGATCTACTACCCATTAAGTATCTTGATGTTGGCAGGGATCCGAGAAATATTGATCATTTCAACTCCCCGTGATTTGCCACAGTTTGAGGAGCTTCTTGGCGATGGTAGTCAATGGGGCCTTCAGTTTGAGTATCTTGTGCAAGATAAGCCAGAAGGAATTGCGCAAGCATTTATTGTTGGTGAAAAATTTATTGATGGTGGTTCTTGTGCCTTGATTTTAGGGGATAACCTATTTTTTGGGCATGATCTTAGGGATACTCTTACTCGAATTGGATCCCAATCTCATGGCGCAACTATATTCTCATGCAGGGTTAGTAATCCACAAGATTATGGGGTTGTGGAATTCGATGAAGATGGAACGGTATTGTCGCTTGAGGAGAAGCCAACTATCCCAAAGTCAAATTACGCCGTCACCGGGCTTTATTTTTACGACAACCAGGTCGTGGAGATTGCGAAAAGTATTTCGCCATCATCGCGCGGTGAGCTTGAGATAACATCCATTAATGAGTGTTACTTAAAACTGGGTCAGTTAAATGTGGAAATATTTCGCCGCGGCATGGCCTGGCTTGACACTGGGTCGCATGAAGCACTTTTGGAAGCAGGACAGTTTATTCATACTATTGAGAAGCGACAGGGTCTTAAGGTTGGTTGTCCGGAAGAAATCTCATGGAGACAAGGTTGGATCGACAATGACCAGCTTAATATCTTGTCAGCTGCTCTGCACAAAACCGCTTATGGGGAATATTTAGGTGATCTACTTATAGGTGACGCCATTGATAAGTCTATTAAAAGAGAGAAAATATGAAAGCTGTAATTCTAGCAGGCGGTCTTGGTACAAGGTTAAGTGAAGAAACTAGCCTGAAGCCCAAACCAATGGTCGAAATAGGGAACTATCCTATTCTCTGGCATATTATGAAAATATACTCATCCCATGGAATAAACGACTTTGTTATTTGTTGTGGTTATAAAGGATATGTTATTAAAGAGTATTTTAAGAGCTATTTGCTTGGTTCATCCGATGTAACTTTTGACTTTACTACGGATACATACGAGATACATGATCATAAGGCTGAGCCATGGAAGATTACTCTTGTTAATACGGGAGAGCAGACTCTAACAGGAGGCAGATTAAAGAGAATTCGGGATTACGTTAAAGATGAGGACGAATTTTGCTTCACTTATGGTGACGGTGTAAGTGACGTTAATATTACTAAACTTATAGAGTTCCATAGATTGCATGGTAAATCAGCGACTCTAACCGCAACACGGCCTCAGGGACGATTCGGCGCTATTGATATAGCGACGGATGGAGTTATTAACAGTTTCAACGAAAAAAATGATGGAGAGGGCGCTTGGATTAATGGCGGTTTCTTTGTGTTGAAGCCTTGCGTTATTGACAGAATTGAATCAGATCAGACAACCTGGGAGCTGGAGCCATTAAGTGGCTTAGCCGCTGATGGGCAATTGATGGCTTTTAAACATGGTGGTTTTTGGCAGCCTATGGATACTTTGTATGAAAAAAACTATTTAAACAAACTATGGATAAGTGGAGAGGCACCATGGAAAACTTGGGATTAAACCCAAAATTTTGGGAAAAGAAATCAGTTTTTCTGACGGGCCATACGGGATTCAAGGGTGGTTGGATGGCTCACTGGCTATCACAGCTCGGATCAAATGTTTATGGGTATGGGCTTGCGCCGCCATCGGAGCCAAGTTTCTTTAAAGAAACTAATTTGCGAGAGCGATTGGCGGGCTCAACGATCGGTGATATCAGAGATTTGCACCAAATGTCTAATGCAATCAAGCGGTCGAAGGCGGACATAGTTATTCATATGGCGGCTCAGCCGTTAGTGAGGGAGTCTTATAATACGCCTACTGAAACCTTTGCGACGAATGTTATGGGGACAGTTAATCTTCTTGAGGCCGCCAGACATACTGATAATGTTAAAGCTATTGTCAGCATTACGACCGATAAATGTTATAAAAATATGGAGTGGCTGTGGCCCTACCGAGAAACTGACACGTTAGGTGGGCATGATCCATATTCTGCAAGCAAAGCTTGTGCTGAGCTTGCGGTGGCCGCATATCGTAGCTCATTCTTGACGGAGAATAAAATTCACGTAGCTAGTGCGCGTGCAGGCAATGTAATTGGAGGCGGAGACTGGGCCGTCGATCGATTGATTCCAGATTTTCTTCGAGCAATTGACGCCGGCGAAACTTTGAATATTCGCTCGCCTAATGCTTTGCGACCTTGGCAACACGTTTTAGAGCCAATACTCGGTTACCTAATGCTGGCCGAGAGACTCTGTGAGAAGAAGGAGGTGTTTGCTGATGCTTGGAACTTTGGTCCGAATGACGAGGATATGAAATCGGTCAGATGGATTGTGGGTCAGCTCTGCTCTCATATTCCTGAGGCCAGCTGGAGGACCGAAACAAAACAACAGCTTCATGAAGCAGTCCTGCTAAAACTTGACAATTCTAAAGCAAAAGTTGATCTCGGTTGGTCTCCACGTTGGAATATAGAAACTGCGTTAACCAAAACTGTTGAGTGGCATCAAGCTTGGAAAGAAAAAGAAGATCTGGATAGGCTGACAACTATGCAGATTTCAGAATTTCAAGGTACCCATAATGAAGGGCGTTTACAATGAAAAAAGCTATTATTACGGGTGCATCAGGTTTAGTAGGTAGATCTCTAGCTAAATACTTATCTTCAGTTAATATTGATGTACTTTGCTTGGGACGACAAGATTGGGATTCCGAACATGTTCGTGATTATTTTGGTGAAGACATTGTATATATGCAATTGGAAATGGAAAATATCTCACTATTGTCTGACAAAATTAGTGACCTAAATTGGGAAGTTGGTAATGATTGCGTATTTTATAATTTTGCATGGGGTGGAATTAAAGGTCTAACCGATGGAAGTTTTGAAGACCAGTTACGAAACGCAATTTCATCTTCTTTGGCTATAAAAGTAGCAAAGGAAATAGGTTGTTCAAAATTTGTCAATTCTGGAACTCTTGAAGAAACCTATGCCCAATCACATATTGCCAGTGGCTCACCATATTCTTCGTCGCAAGAGAACTACGCAGTTGCTAAATTGGCATGCAGAGACATGTGTGCCATGGTCGCTTACCTAGAAAAAATTGACTATATACATACTCGGCTGTCTGTCCCTCTATCGCCAGATCTTTCAGCTGGTGGGTTCATTTCAAATACATTGAGAAAAATTAGAAATAAAGAAAATTATGAGCCAGCAAAAAATAATCAATTGTACGATGTAATTTCTACTACTGATGTTGCGGATGCCTACCATCTCATCGGCTTGCATGGTAAAAACAAAGCGGACTATTTTATTGGGTCAGGTAATCCTACTAAGCTCAATGATTATTTCATGAATTTTAGGCAGGCTGATTTAGGAATGCCAGTTGAGGAGAAATCCTATTCTTCCTCTGACAACTTATCATTTTTCAGCACTAAATTACTTAACTCCGACACTGGTTTTGTTGCAATGACTAATAAATTCAATTTGACGGGAGTAAACTAAATCAAATGAAAAAAGCAATAGTAACCGGGGCTACAGGATTTATTGGCGCCGCATTCGTAAAGTCTCTTACTGATAAAGGAATTGATGTCGTAGCACTTGGGAGGAAGTCTCTAGCGGAGGTAAAGAAAAGTCGAAGAGAAAAACTGACTGCCGCCAAATACATTAATCTAGATATGAGAGAAATAACGAGTCTTCACACGAGGCTCAACGAAATTTCTTGGGATGTTGGCTCGGAGTGCGTTTTTTTTAATCTCGCATGGGGCGGTGTTACTGGTCTTTCAGATCTTGATATTGAAGCTCAGATGCAAAACGTGGGTTGGTCAGTCAATGCCCTCGAGGAATCAGTCGCAATTGGTTGTAGTCGTTTTGTTCAAGTCGGGACCATGGAAGAGGCTTTCACATACAAGTACTTGGCGCTGGATCATCACAAAAATAATGAATACAACAGACATGTAATATATTCGGTCGCTAAAATTGTAGCCAAGAATGCACTAGCTCTAAAGGCCTCCAATTTAAACATCGACTATATTTACGTGCTTCACTCACACATTATGGGTGAAGATGATGACAAAGATTCCTTTTTACAAGTGACACTTCAAAAGTTCGTCAACGGAGATGATTTAATTTTTTCATCTGGAGAACAGATCTTTGATGTTATCTCCTTAGAAGATTGTACCCTAGGATATTACCTGATTTGTGAAAAAGGTATCTCAGGTCAGGAATATTGGGTTGGATCAGGTGACCCGCGCAGACTTAGAGAGTATGTGGAGAGAATGTATCGCCTTTTTCCATCAGCAAAAGAAATGCAATTTGGAAAACTACCATACAACGATATCGTGCTAAGCAAAGGTGATTTTTCAATTGAGAATCTAGTAAAGCACACTGGATATAAGCCAGCTATGTCTTACGAACAAACTGTTAAAAAACTTTATCAAACTTTATTTAATTAACTTAGGGGAAGTATTAGATGGCCAATCTTATTTCAGAGCGTGGAGTCTCAATTTGTAGGGCGTGTGATTCCGAAAATCTTGTGAGTATATTAGACCTCGGAGACCAACCTCTTCCTGCAGAGTATGGATTAGATGCGAAAGATGTACTTGATAGATTTCCACTACATTTAAGAATTTGCCAGGACTGCGGTTTGGGCCAATTAGGAGAATACGTTCTACCTGATCGAATTTTCCATGACACTTATCCTTACTTATCTTCCGCAAGCGAGTACTGGGTCAGTCATGCGAAGCAATTTGCTGGTGAGATGACTGATAAGCTATCTCTAGATATGGACAATCTTGTAATTGAACTTGGAAGCAATGACGGTTATTTGCTTTCTCAATTTCAAAAGTTAGGAGTATCAGTATTAGGGGTAGAACCCCCAGAGAATACTGCAGAAATTGCTAGACAGGCTGGGGTACCAACTATTTCCAAATTTTTTGGAGAACAATTAGCAAATGATATCTTAGCTGAGTATGGCCATCCTAAATTAATAGTTGTAAATAATGTCTATGCACATGTTCCAGACCAGCAAGACTTTACAAGAGGTATGGCAGTGCTTGCCGATGACTCAACGATAATTACGATTGAGAATCCTTCATTCGACATCTTATTGAATAATGGTCTATTTGATACAATTTATCATGAACATTATTCATACCTGACTGCTCACTCCGTGGATGCTGTCGCTAAAAAATGTGGTTTGAATTTATTTCATGTGGAACGGTTACCAACTCATGGTGGTTCGAATAGATACTATTTAAGCCGCTCTAAACAGCCTGATGAGACTGTTGCAGCTGTATTGGCTGACGAAAAGAAATCTGGGTTATTTTCGGAAGATAAATGGAAAGAATTTTCCGCCGCCTCAACGCAGGCTATGGATGGCCTCCGGCAATGGTTTGCAGATCAAAAAGCAGCAGGTAATGTCGTTGTTGGATATGGTGCGGCGCATAAAGGAAATACATTTTTAAATGCGGTTGGGGAAGCATCAAAGATCCTTGAGTATGTTGTTGATGCGAGCCATGAGAAGCAGGGAAAATTTCTTCCGGGCTCTCAAGTCCCTGTGCTTGCTCCCGAGAAACTGAACTCAATAAATCCAACTGATGTTCTTATATTACCTTGGAATATTGCTGAAGAGCTCACATTAAAAATTAAGTCTCTTGCACCTGGCGCAAGGATTTGGATTGCTCAGCCATCAATGACAAAACTTAACTAACAAGGTCAAAATTATGAAACTAGAATCTACCCCCATTGCCGATCTTTTTGTTCTTCATCGACCATTAAGAAAAGATGATCGTGGCGCTTTTTCTCGATTATTCGGCGAGGATGATATTGCGGCTGCAGGAAGGCCAACGAATGCAGTGCATGTAAATACGTCTACGTCGAATCAGGCGGGAACCTTGCGCGGAATTCACTTTCAATATCCCCCTTATTCAGAGGCTAAGGTTGTGGCCTGTACAGCCGGTGCAATTTGGGACGTTGGTGTAGATTTGCGTCCAGATTCGCCTACTAAATATCAGTGGTTTGGTGAGGTGCTTACCCCAGATAATGGTAAGAGCTTGATTGTTCCTGAAGGTTTTGGTCATGCATTTATTACTCTTGAGCCCAACACGACAGCGGTTTACGTTATTTCTTCAGTATATGCCCTTGATCACGAGTCGGGTCTTCGATTTGATGACCCTATGCTGAACATTGATTGGCCAATAGAGCCGACAGTGGTTTCAGAAAAAGATAAAAGTTGGGGATTGCTTGAAGATCGTATTCAGGAGATAGACAAGAATTTTTTGGGCGGAAAATAGCTCAGGTTCGAAACTATAAATCATCGTTTTTCCTATTAGATTCAGTTAGCTACTAATAAGAATATTTTTGGTTGTCAGACCGCTGTGATGGCAATTTATTACGTGCGATAGGGCTAGTGAATAATCGACATTTATAATCAAAAATATGCAAAAAAATAAACGAAAAACCCAAGATGTTAAAATGGCTTGTTTCCGTGATATCGGAGTTCAGTTTTTATGGAAAAACTTATTGCTTATTCATTAGTTAGATTATTATCCGAGTATACAGTTCTATGAGAAAGAGTGTTTTACTGACTGGAGCAACAGGCTTTGTAGGTAAGCAGGTTTTAAAACGCCTGCTTCAATCCGATGTTGATATTACTTTGGTTACTAGAACAGGTTCAAATTACCCGATGGAACGGTTCGAAAATGTGGTCAAAACGATTGAAACTGATGATTTGTTTAATGAAACTAGTGCTTGGTGGGCGGCATCATGTTGTGACATTGACGTTGTAATTCATGTAGCTTGGTATGCCGAACCAGGCGCCTACTATACTTCTTTCAGTAATATAGATTGTTTACGGGGATCTTTAAATTTGGCTGAAGGCTGCGTTATTGCGGGTGTAGCGAAATTCGTAGGTATTGGCAGTTGTGCGGAGTATGAGATTTCAAGCGATCCGATTAATCATGATGGAGTGTTAAAATCTTGTACGATGTACGATGCTGCTAAGATAGCCACTTTTCAACTACTCGAGCAAATTTTTAATTCCAAAAATATATCTTTTGCTTGGTGTAGATTGTTTTATTTATATGGCGAGGGGGAAGATAAACGACGGCTTGTCCCATATATTCGCTCGCAGCTTAGTTTAGGTGAGTTCGCAAATTTGTCGTCCGGTCATCAAGTCCGAGATTTTATTAATGTAACTGCTGCAGGTAGCATCATTGCAGACGTCGCTTTGTCAGAGCAGTCTGGTGCTGTGAACGTTTGCTCAGGTGAGCCAAAAACGTTGCGGGAACACGCAATTGAGATTGCAAAGGAATACGGCCGTGAGGACCTACTAAATTTTGGGGGTCGCAAAGATAATCTCTTAGAACCTTTCTATGTTGTGGGCATTCCTAATTATGGTGATCTTGAGTAAGGGTTTTTATATTACCTTTTTAATGCTTTTTGGAAGTGTGATAGCGATATAGAGATAGCTACCCAATTATTTTATTTGTACAAAGTACTTAATGATGTTGAGTTATTTTACGAGATTGAGCTGTCGGATTATTTTCTTATTAGCCATAGTCTAGGGCTGGTTTGTAATCAGGCTAAATCTGGCAATTTTTGAGTATTTCGTCAGGGGCGCACTGCTGGTCGGAACAGTCATGATAGGCCAGTGCTGTGTGGTCACGCTATCAGCTTTCCTGAGTCATGAGCGATAGGAAAGTGTAAAGTTGGTAACAATACTTTGCTATATCTAGGTGTTCAGTTCATTAATACGGATACTCCTGAAAATTCGTTGGTATTTTTGTTAAAGATGGCAAACCTATATTGAAAAACTCCCATGAGATCGTTTCTAGAAGGTTCTTTTCAGATGATTGAAGACCAAAAACCGGTAATACT
>Ga0307997_10000271_pt1 | contig 23477 bp, 19 predicted proteins | sample Davwhametageno36_FD_203165 | JGI IMG/M metagenome (GOLD analysis project Ga0307997, IMG submission 203165) | Marine microbial communities from Davis Island wharf, Antarctic Ocean - #36 | ecosystem: Environmental > Aquatic > Marine > Unclassified | place: Antarctic Ocean: Davis Island wharf... | reverse complement strand
AAAGTTCAAATATTTGAAGAATAGAGTTTTTATTATTTTTTTGTCTAAATGTTCAATGAATTGAAAGTTCAAATGTTTGAAGAATTAGAGTTTTTCTCCTGATTTTTTCTAAAAATTCTCCAATTGAAGTTTCAAATGTTTGAAGAATAGAGTTTTTATTATTTTTTTTGTCTTAATGTTCAATGAATTGAAAGTTCAAATATTTGAAGAATAGAAAGTCTAAATAATTGAACATTTAGACAAACATTAACAAATGTCTTCTAAATCTCCAAGTTGTGAATTCAAATTCTCTGTATCAGACCCTACTGTGGATTTGGGTGGTAAACGTACACAACAGGACTGTGGTATAGAATACTGTACTGATACGTGGTGTATGGTCGGTGTGTTCGACGGACATGGTAAAGATGGTTTTAGTAATGCTGCTGCTGCTGCTGCTAAAATGTTCATATCTGAAGAAGGGTTCTATGAACGACTTGTTGAAACACCGGAATCAACGGCAAATCACCTATTTGATACAATGCAGACAGCTAACTTTGATTTTGTCATAAGTAAACTAGAAAAGAAGAATGTAGAATTTAAAATTAAAAATGGTTTTATTGATGTTATGAATTTAGGTCATTTACGAGGTGGAACAACTGCAACATTAGTCTTTGTGGACAACACTGGTCTTCTTACAACTCTGAACGTCGGAGATTCTGACGCATGGATGTATTCCAAAACATCGGCAGTGAAATTGATAGCAAATCACTATCCTGAAAATCCTGCTGAATATGATAGGTTAATGCTGATTGAGGGCACGCAGTGTGTCTACGATAATCCTCAATTAAATTGTACTGTTGTACCACTCTCTACAACTAGTGTTCATGGTCAAGAGCCACTGACGCCGTTTTATGTCTGTTCTGTTGATAATAAGCCAGCCACACTGGTCCGTTTTACCAACAAAGGACGAGTACATACGATTGCAATGACACGGTCTATTGGTGATGAAAATTTACGAGAAGGAGGAGTAATTAGTACTCCGTCTATTTCTCAACATCAATTGACGGGGGATGTGGTTATTAAAGTGGCGTCTGATGGGTATTGGGATGCGATTAAAAGTGCTGATGAGCTCTTGGCAACTAACGATGCTCTTGGTCGCTTTGGATATGCTGCAAATGAACTGGTGTCTGACTGGTTTGTGACTACGAAGGAAGAATCAGAAAAATTATTTGGATGTGTGGGAGATAATATGTGGGGATACGTTGTTACGGTTCAACAAGGAACGGTTTAATATCTTTCCAAAATCTTAAACGATGTCCTCGTGCTGTACCATGCCAAGGCATTGTGTTTAGAATCCGACGTGGTACGCCCATGGCTACTGCTGTACTAACTGAGACCATGTAGCAATGTGATAATTTCCGATTAAATCGACATTTCCCACAGATACGATGTCCAAAAACGCTGGCTTTTGTAGTGACGCCACAACCATGACAACGAGCCGCAAAAAAGTGGTCGGCTGCTGCGTGCCAGGTTAACCGACCGTAGAGATTGCGAGTGCGTCTGCGTGTCTTCAACATGCAAATACAAAAACGATGCCATGAAGTTTGTGTAAATGAAGTGCCGAAAGTATTGAGATATGCATACAACAATACTTTTGAACGCCACTGTCGTACAACGATTCTTTTTCTGAGTTCAAGGTGGACCCATGAACGCTTGATAGGGTTAATTCTGTAGTAGAAGGGTAAATAAGATATAATATATTTAACAATTACAATAGGCAACATTACTGTGCAAAGTATTCTTTATTTAATAAAACACATATGTATTAACATGTAGAACAATCTTGACTAAAATGTGTTTCCCATAGTCCGTCACAATAGTCATTTACTGGTAGACACTGTCCTTCCTCTGGCTCGCCACAGTTATTGGCAAATAGTTGTTTAATCTCTGCACAAGAGACGTCTGGATTATAATAGCGACATAAACATTGAATATCTGCTGTTATAGGTGGTGTATACTGTTCACATGCTCCAAATTTGACCATTGGTACTGCTGTATCAGCAGTGACTGAGATGCTTCTCTCGAAGTATCCACTGTATTTATCTGTACAACCATCCATTGAATTACCTCGTATATCACTTTCAACATTTCCATCGTGGTTAGCGAAAATGTAGTGTTCGTCACGGCCGGCACTGATACTGTCTCTCACGTTAACAGTGGCTTTGTACATTGTACCAGCAAATTTTTCCATTACAACACCGTAGAGACCACCATTGTTCGATTCGTGAAATAGTTGAGGTGGTTTGTTTGTGGCGTCCGGCATAAGAACACTAAACGTGACTTCATGTTTTGGAATACAAAGTGTTTTGAATCTACTTAGATGACAATTACTACTTGATGCAAAATACCGAACTTGGCCCTCCTGAGCACCGAGATTTGACAACACTCTAATTTGTCCTTTTTGCTCAAACGAATGGACTTGATTAGCTGTGTTAAAAGTATCAATGCCAAATTCACAACTTGCATATTCCTGTTTAGTAACTTCGTAAATATTGTCTCGATGGCGCCACGTCACTTTTGCCAATGCACCATCACATAAATCGTGCTCGCGTGGTTGAAAATTTATCGTTTCGCAGTCATCACACCCACAATTGTTGGTAATAGTGGGTGTACAGGCAACGAACATTTGTAATGTAATGTCTTCAAAGCATGCATCTATTTCAAACCCAGTCAATTCGTCGTCAGCTGTTGTGAAGCCATAGCATGTTGGATAATTGCATTTACATAACGAACATGAGCTAGCACAGTCTGCTGGCTGTACATCCCAGTCATGAATGTTAACTTGTTTGTGTTCATTTCTCCACCATTTGTTGAAGACCGGTGGATTTTTCCGAGCGGTCCATGTACCTTTGAAATCCCAAAGATGACTTTGACTACTGTGGAGGTTGTATTGTTCTACAGGCACATTATTATATCTCAATTGGTAGACATCATTACTGTCACCGTTAACATCATATTCTAACACACTAAACTTGACCCAACATCTTTTTCCAAAATATTGTTCTAATGCAATACTATCGTGAGTAATAATGAGGTTTTCGCCCTTTACTACTGCGTCATTTGGTAATGGTGTTATTATGACACTACCATCAGTTTTGTAAACGGCAATACTATAGACTGAGAGGTCGTCAATGTCATCAACAACTGCGAGGTGAACTGCTCTTCCTTGAGTTTTGTGTTCTCCAATGCCTATATCAAGTAGTCCTTGAAAGTACAAAGATGGACTAGAAGTGTCACATTCCCATGTCGAGTCATCTGACCCTGATATGACTATATCTGCGGCATGGCCGATTGTTGTTGATGTAAGAGGACAATTTGTAACGTCGTCTTGTGTACAGACGTAAAAAAGTTGCTCTTTATTCGTACTGTTCTGTGAGTTATCGTAAAAACTTTGAAACGACCCCCATCCATCACATCTATCTTGTTCTTTAATACTTCCAACGACAATGGGACATAATGCCACATCCACGTCATCCATAATATACATAGTTTTATAAGGATTCGAAGACATTTCATGGCTCTGGTGGCCTACTCTAATCGGCTCTGTACCACAGTTGAAAAGTAAGTCTGAGTCCCAACTTTGTCCAAACGAATCTAGTCGCACAATATGAATTTTATTGGCGTAAGTACTCGCAATCATCGTCGTAAAAAATAAATATTTAAACATAATTATAAATAAATGTAGGTTATATAGGTTTTTTTTTTACATTCATTCAACTTTGAAAGATTACTTATATATTTAGACATACTCTAAATAATCACATACTCTAAATATAAGTTCAGAGTATATATCAATATCTAATACAAATAAATAATGTTAACCTTTCAACACTGTGGTACTGCCCGACACCGTGACTCAGAGTATTGTATCTCAGTTCGTCTCTATGGCCGTTGTGCTGATGGTAAATCAGTCGCTGTCACCGTCAACGGTGTGACTGCGTATGGATTTGTCGGAGTGCGTTGTGACCAGGCATTTCAACGACGCGTGGCAACATTGTTACAATGGTGGTTGTCGATGCAACGCACCACCCAATCTACTAAAAAATATAAAAAAGAGAACGATGAGGTCAAGCCAATGGCTAAGATATTTGACCAGTGGAAGACGTGGTGGTTTCCCAAGTGTGAGGTCTTCTCAATCAAATGGTCCAAACACTTTGGACACAATATTCGGTCAGTTGTTCCTGGCAAGGGACCAGAAGTATGGCGTTTTGAAGTGGCACAATACGAACATTACAGAGGTCTGTTACAAATGTTTCGGAGTCCTAGTGTGTTTTACAACAAGGTGGTTGAATTTCGAAACAAAATGGCCAATTATTCAGACATTGATTACCCGCTTCCCGCTTCTGTCGAACCATACTTAACCGATTCCTCCGTCTACGAAACCATGTTTAAACCCGAAATTGTTTGGATGGTGGACCATCAATTACCAGCCTGTTCTTGGATGAACTTGTCAAATGCAGTCACAGTATTTCATGGGTCATCCTGTGACCTTAACTTTACTTGCAGTGCAACGGATGTCACGCCATGCCATGCACCACCCATTCCCATGGCACCTTTCCGAGTTCTTTCCTACGACATTGAAGCAGTACCTTTTATCAATGCAGCTGGCGATTGTGAATTTCCCGACCCTATCCGAGACTCCATTGTCACTATTGGTGTCGCTGCTTTTGACATTGTCTCTGCTGTGATGCATCAAACAGTATTCATGTTGGAAAATGAGAACCAACAGCGTTGCACAACACTAGCGCCGTTGACAGCAGAGTTGCAAACCGATGAGTACGACCCATCCATCACGCGCGTGCTGTCGTTTATAAGTGAGGCAAAGATGCTGGCAGCATTTACAGCATTTATCCGGAAATATGACCCGGATGTGATTACTGGCTACAACGTGCTTAATTTTGACAACTTATATTTTCTGCGCCGTGTGCAAGCCCTTTGTGGTTGCCCTCAAGATTCGGACTGTTCGGACTGTGCGTCTGCCCGTACATTTTCTCGAATTAATCGACCATCCACACTGAAAAAGAAGTATACTCATTCAAAACAGCGAGGTGGACAAGAAACATGGGAGGCGTGGATTGAAGGCCGTGATTGGATGGACGTGTACAGAGTGGTGATGTCTGACCACAAACTTCGCTCCTACAAACTGGACAATGTCTGCCAAGAGTTACTAGGCACTAAGAAGATTCACATTTCGTACGATGATATACCTCTTCATCAAGAAACACCAAGTGGTCGTGAATTTCTGGCCCAATACTGTGTTAAAGATGCCTGGCTTCCCTGTCAAATAATTGTGAAACGCTGCAAACTAGTCAATGCCTTACAAATGTCTCAAGTGACTGGTGTCCCACTCTCTGATATTTTACATCGAGGGCAACAAATACGAACACTATTACTAATGCTACAATTTGTCAAAGCACGCTGTCGCAAAGACAGCACCCATCCTCGCTGGTATTTACCAGACGAATCAGGTAAATCTACACCACCAATGGGTGGTTTTGAAGGTGCTGTTGTTATTAGACCGTTGCCTGGGTTCTACCAAACCCCAGTTGTCACTCTTGACTTTGCCAGTTTATATCCTAGTATAATGAGAGCATATAATATGTGCTTTTCGACATTGATTCCAAGTATGACGGAAGCCAAACGTCAGAATTTGAAATGGTCGCCGGAAACACACGACATTAAAGACCCTAAAGACCCCAACTATCCGGAAGTAAGACCAGTTCGGTCTTTTGACTATCCGGAAGGAGGCAAGTTTGAATATGTACCTCGGGACACTGATATTTGCTTTGTAACGCCAACAACAAGACTAGGTATTTTGCCAGAAATTTTAGAACACTTGTTAAGTGAACGCTCTCGCATCAAAAAACTTCGAAAGCAATATGGTGAAAAAACAATGGACTATGCCGTGCTTGATGGCCGGCAATTAGCTCTAAAAGTCTGTGCCAATTCTGCGTATGGCTTTACCGGCGCTGGGATGGGATATTTGGGAGAAAAAAGAATCGCTTCCTCTGTAACACGAGTAGGTAGAGGAATGGCCAATCATACCAAATTTATGTGTGAAGAAGAATACAAAGAACATGGTCTTCAAATCGTGTACGGGGATTCTGTTATTGGCTCCACACCATTGCTACTTCGCGTGAATGGTAACATTGTTGTTTGTCGGATTGAATCATTAGGTGACAAATGGTCAGCCTATCATAACGGAAAGGAATCTTGCGAATTATCGGGTGTTGAGTCATGGACAGACACAGGCTGGACAACTGTCCAACGTGTGATTCGTCATGCATGTAATAAAAAACTCGTTCATGTTGCAACACATACTGGAAATATTGTTTGTACAACTGACCATTCATTGGTTCGAGCATCAGGGGAAGAAGTGGCACCAAAACAAGCCAAAATTGGAGATGACCTGATGCATCATTGTCCTTTGGATTTTCCAGCCATCCAACACGAATGGTCAATTGCAATTGATATGAAACTAGTAGGCATTGATGGTCTACAATTTGATAATTTGAAAGATGCAGCGACCCATTTTAAATGTGACATCGATTCAGTTACTCGTAAATGGTGTCAATGCGTGTTGACTACCGAAATACTTCACTATACTCCTCAAATGGCACAATTATTAGGAATGTTTGTAGGAGGTGGCTCCTGCAGTACACACGGGACGGACAGCTCATGGACAATAAAGAGTGCAAATATGGAAATGTTGAAAGAGTGCAAAACAATTGCACAGAATATTTTCCCAGGATTCGTGTGGGAAATTTTACCGAAATCTTCAGGTGTGTTTAAATTAGTCCCAACCTCTTCGAAATATGGCAATCTTCGTCGCATGGTGTCGTTTTGGAGAAGACTGTGCTACAACAACAAACATGAGAAGATAATCGATGATTGCGTGTTACAATCGTCTCTAGAACATCGTCAGTATTTTTGGAAGGGGTTACATGATGCCGACGGTACTAAAGGGTGTCCTGAAATTTCACAAAAGGGAAGAGAAATTAGTTTATCTATAGTGATACTATTGCGCTCACTCGGTTATGCACATGTCGTTATTGACACAATCAAGCCGAATATTTATCGTATGAAAGCTCAACACACACAGACGCCGCGTTGTATCCAAAAAATTTCGGATTGGAATCATGATGAGGTCTTTGTCTATGATTTAACCACTGAAAATCACCATTTTCATGCTGGGGTCGGTACACTCATTGTACATAATACAGATTCCGTCTTTGCAGAGATTCCGGCCTCGATGTGCGATACTAACTGTTCTAGAGAAGAACTCGTCCGTAAAGTCGATGAAATTGGCAAGAAAATGGGAGAGTTTTGTACAAAAGCATTTTTACCTCCCAATGACCTCGAATACGAAAAGTTTTACTATCCTATTCTACTCAAAGGAAAGAAGAGATATGCAGGACATAAATTTGAACCGGGCTTAGCGCCCAAGTTAGATGTGAAAGGATTTGAATGTGTTCGACGTGATTTTGCCCCTATCGTTTCTAAAACACAGAAAGAAGTTCTCGTCCGACTTTGCAAACATAATGATGTGCAAGGCGCGATTAACTATGCACGTCAAGTGGTTGTGCAACTGTTGGAAAATAAAGTCTCCGTTGAAGACCTCACGATGTCCAAACAACTCACGCGAAGACCGGAAGAATATAAAAACCCAGCCCCACATACAGAATTGGCTAAAAAATTACAAGCCACACAACCCGCTCACATTGCCCCTAAAACTGGAGACCGGATTCCCTACCTCATACGACCTGGATATAAAGGTGAAAAAACCTGTATGCGGGCTGTTACACCGGAGGATGTAGCGGAGGGTCGGGAAGCCGCTGATACACGTTGGTATCTCAACCATCAATTACAGCAACCCTTGCAGAGAATCTTTGAAATGGTTATGGAGAATTCAACGGAAATCTTTGAAGTCACGCAAACGTGTGTGACACAAACTATCAACAATCCCACTATGCAGGCATTTGTACAACAACAACCCCGTGATAAACGAAAGAAAAGAGAGCAGTCACAAATACAAATGACTAAAAAAAGGAAAGCAGCACCACCAAAAGACATTCGTTCCTTTTTCACTTAAAAAAAATGTAAATATATTATAAATGTAAATTATTGTAAATTATTGTAAATTATTGAAGAATTCTCCAATCGCACAGCGTCTCTGAGCGAAGTAGTAAAGGCAAAGATTGACACTCATAGAGACGGTCCGGTGAGATATCGAAAGGGTCACAAAAAGTCTTTTTTATATCAAGACTCAAATGTCCTGGATGGACCATCAGTTCGGTGGTACCAAATGACAACTCACGACATCTCTTAAAATGTTCTGGTGTCAACTGTAATCCACCTAGGCCCAGACCTATGAAACTACAAGGAGCATTAATTCCGTGTTTTTTGTAAATAATGCGAGCATTAACCATCATTGGGAATAAACTCTCGTATTTCTGACGACGTGCGTGGCTCATCCAACTGTATGTTGAAATGTCTTCGTCAGGGACCCGTGTAGACAACACGCCATATTCTTGGAAAAGAGGGGCTAACAACTCAGCCATTCCACGCAAAACATGGACGTGTTGATGACCATCAACGTGGACGGGAAATGCACCCGTTAGTTGTTTGAACTTGATTATTTGAGCCCTAGCCTCTTGTATAACCGACTCTGGACATAAACGGTCCGCACGTAGAGCAATGAAATCGTCTTTGTAGTACATGAGCCCATTAGGTCGGGTCAGTTGTGGAACATCTGCAAGTGGAACTCCTTCTGTCAGATTTAAATGTAGACCTAAAAATAATCCAACCTTGGCCGCTTGTCGTGCTGCAGACTCCGCTGTGGGTCCGTTCACCATTAATGAGGCTGATGACAGACAGTTCTTGGAGAAACATTCAAATATACCAGCATCGCGGTGAGGCGAATAGCCAAGGTCATCAGCGTTCACAATAAGCATTATAATACACGCTCTCTTTTAAATAGACTTTTCTATTATTTTAGACATAGTTTAGACATAATCTAATTTATAATTCATCAACATTGAGTAGAATAATTATGACTAGTTGTCCAAGAACTTCGCCGATTAGTACTGATTTTAATCCGGTGACAGCCTATTGGTGTCCAACTACTTTGACCTGGTCTTATTACACTAATGATGACAGTATTGTTATCTGCATTCGTAACCAAAAAAACAGAGCAGTGGCAGGAGCGCTTTCTTTGTGTCAGAACGGTGAAATTGGTCAGCGTCAGACGAGCCGTTGGCTTAAAGAAGGTATTGAGCAGTGGTTGATAACGACTGGTGAGAGTGTGACCACCGCCAGTCAAGAGGAAGAGTTTGTCAACTATGTTTGGCATTCGATGCGGCAGCAGCAGCGTGATGCTGCCGCCGTCAAGGTAGAAGAGCAACTCAACTATATTAAATTACAATTGACTTCTCACTATGCTGAGTTCCCACTGGAAAACAAAACAGACATTGAACTGCTCCAGATGTTGGAACGAATGGGCTCTTGTCATGCTGTTGTTTCCAGTGAACAGCGAAACATTTCCAGTAAAAAGCGGCATGACAAAGAACAACGCCTCATTACTAATAAGTTTTGTGGTGATATTGCCGCCTATAATCGTTGGAAATTGTCGAATGAAAAGATTTCACTAGAGCGTGTTCGCGACGTGTCTCCAGGTCTCTTGGTTCAGTTTGCCGACTGGTTTTCTGAAAACCCAGACTATCTCTACCCAGGCAGCAAGTGTATAGCCTATGAACAAGCAGAATATAAAATTGCACTACCAAGCACCTCTATCTACACAACAGAACAAGTACAACATTTTGATGTCTCGTCCGAACACATGTTAGCAGCGATTGAGTCTCTCATGGTCGGAATGCACAGTGCACACATTGAAGTCACACTACAATTTGCTCGCTCTCCTCAACAATGGTCCATGACAGACAAATATCCATGCCTATCTATGAACGGTTGTGAACGACTTATACCAGGCAGCAAACAAACGATTATCGCCATTCATAGTGGAAAGTTAGTACTGAACCATTCAATCACTATACACAAGCGTCTTCCCGATGAATATCAACAACTCAATGGCCATTGTGAACGAGAAGGCCTGTTTCAATCGCTCGCATGTCGGCGAGTGTTATCTTATGACCCTGGTCTTATTACAAATGTGGAATGTTCAGGAAGAACGGAGACTCTGTCCGAGGGAAGGTTTAGAATTCACCTTCGCGCCACTAACCGTGCTGGCCAAACATTTGCATTTGACGACCACAAACACCTTAAACAGAACACATTTGTTTCGGCACTTAAACAAGAGGCCCAGTCAAAGCGGACCCCAAGCAATAAACAAGACGATATGAACAAGCGATTGTCTTCTATTCGTGCACCAGTTCCACCGAGTCCGTCAAGTTCACCCTGTAAAAATATGGCTATAGAACTGATTGAATTGGGAAAGATGTTTAGGGATGGACTCTTGACGAAACAAGAGTTTAACAAGGCTAAATCGGACCTATTGATGTAATTATAAAGAAGGGGTCTATATAAGGAGGTATTTTATAAAAAAAAAATGTTGGCGGTCGTTCACAGATGTAGTGTTTTTTGTAAATGCTATGTAAATGTCCACAATTCTGCGCGGCAGATTCGACAGAAAGGAGGTGATTTTTCTCAGTTAAAATCAGTGTTACGTGAAAAACAAGACTGTCAACTTGGCAAAAATGTTCAAAACAGAGACGTGCGTGAAAAGGCAGTCCTACCTTGGAGAACAATTACTAAAAATATAGAGTATTTTAAATGAAATGTTTTAATCAAGAACAAACAGTGTTTGTGTACTAATACTTTCTTCCTTTATCAGTACTGTTGAAAAATCTAACAACAACAAACGGATAAAAATGGGTCTGCATTGAACGCAACAAAAAATGGTCCTCACTTTCCTCTTGTGTTTTACCACTGTAATCCGCGATGTTACGAGGGAACAATCTTCACATCGAAATAGCCAGCCATATCTGGGTAATTTGGGCATCTATAAACATGCAATATCTATATATAATCAGTTTTAGTAGAGTCGTCTTTTTTAGACATTAAAAAGTCATAGTGGTATTAAAATCGAGATTTTTTTTAGCGGACTCGTAACCGCCAACTATAAGTTGACCATGTAGAAAAATAATAGGAAATGTGTGGTGATGTACACCGGTCCAGGCGTCTATCATACTTAGAAACAATTGTCTGTCTTTGTTTAAGTGTATGTCACATGAATAAACTGTTGCGTTCGGCAACAATTCCTTTGCTCGACGACACCATCCGCAATTATTCTTGGTATAAATGGTGTATCCATTTTCGGCCGGTTTTTCCATTTTTTTTCTACATGGTCAACTTATAGTTGATTTTCAGAAGGATGCAACAGCAACAGGCGAATAACTTGCCAACATCCGGATGACAATATCCAACAGCTAATTTTAAAATCGGGGATATTCATCTGAAACAACAACAAAATACTGGTGAAGCCGCACCAGATAAGGTACATAAACGCCCAATAATTGCTGTTACTCTGACCTGATTTTAAATCTAGCAGTAGTAGGACCATGAGAGACAGTAATGATATGAGTGTAAGACCTGGCGACTGTATTGAGGCGAGTTCGTCTAAGCATGTGGCAAGAGCTATTCCCAATAAGACGATTGGGTAAATGAACAGCATTTAATTTTTGGAACTATATTAGAGAACTTTATAGACTCTGACAAATGCAAGCTGGACTCGTTTTTATTGCTGGTCATGCTGGAAAAATGGTAGTGACTTCAGCCATTACTCCCGCAGTACAATCTACAATTGCAATATTAACTTCAATCCGTTCACAAGCAGATGCCACCATCACTCTTCAACAAGTCATTGCTAAACATGACATTACATGTACATTGCAAACCATAGAAGTCACATGTCTAGCCATCAAATGTGACAAGGAACCTCTCAAAACAGCCTCCGAACATGTAGTAGCCGGTGTACATGCTATTCATCAACTTTTTACTCGAATTGCTGACATTACTGCAAGTCACAAGGCGGGTTATATTTCAAGATGGCGACAGCTAGTGCTAGATTCTGAAATCGAACAACTAGAAGGGTTAATGGACATCCTTAGAAACCGATTTAAATTAATGTGTGATATTCGGTCCGTCGTTGAAAGGTAGTCATCTAGAAAAGGAAACTATATACATATTGAAAGTTGCAGCAAAATGTGTGAACAACTAGAAAGTAGTTTTTTTTCCACTCAAATCCGATTCATTGGATTTCAATGTGATAGTCTCACTCTCTACGTGTCGCTGATAGTGGGATACATGATACTCATTATGGGAACACATAAAATACACATTAACACAATACAAGCTCATCGAGAAGCGTTGAGTCAAGAACCAAATAGACGCAATATTTTCCAAATCGCCAAATATAATATTGCTCAAACTGTAATACACATTGTCTTTGTCCTGTTCATCACTTCTAATAACCTTGGATTTATAATAGCTTCAGTTATTGCACACTGTGTTGGGACTATAATAGTGTATAAGAACCAGCGCAAGGACCATAAACATCCGATATCGACACTTGCAGATGCAATACGAACCATGGACCAGACAAACACTACTCTAAAAAAAGATTTAGAGTTTATACTGACCATCGTTCCTAAAAAAAAAATAATGGAAAATAACCAAGTATTTTTTTAAGTCTCATTATTTAGAACTTTTTCTAAAACTTTTTTTCTAAATGACATCCATTCTGTTCTCTGCTAATCCAAGCGTTGTGGCCATTTCATGTCTCGTCTCGTTTGTCTCTTACATGATAGAGTCGTTGATAGTGGTCATTACAACTCTTATCTGTCTTTTTATCATCATTCGTTTTATTAACCGATTCTAAAAAAACTATTTAAGTTATGGTCCTAATAATAAATGGTTGTCACTACTGGCGGTGGTTTATATTGGTCTGGGCAAAACGAATGTGATAATTGGCAATGATAACCGCCAATATAAAGGCACAAGTGAACGGTTTAACGCGAGTCAATTCCATAGAATGTCGGAAGTTGAGCCGGAATACACTGGAATTGCTTTCACGATGACAGTCTTTATTGGAGTAACCTATACATTCATTGTTGGACTTTTCTATTACAGGTATCGAAAGTATGTGTTATGGCCTAAGCACATTATACAATTCTGTAGCGATGAAGAAGAGTCTAGTGGTTCCAGCTCTTTGAAAGAGCCAATGAAGGCCACTTCTAAAGAGTTTGCTAGGGTCCAAAAACAGCTCTATGACGAGTCTAAATACTACAAACGTCTTGCTCAAATCCATTTTTAGAGTAATAGAAAAAGACAGGTATTTAGTAGAGTGGAGTATTATTAAATGTGGCCTTTGATTTTGCAAGCGATGGTTATGGCTTCTAGACCGGATTCAACTGAAGTGTTAACCGAATCTCACCTTACTCGAATGAAAAAGCGTCCACCACCTAAAACCAAAGAACTGATTCCCAAGAAAAAAGTCCGACGATGGAGAGGTGTTTTCGAACACAAAGATACTCCTATTCACCACCATTAAACTTCTTCAAGGCTCTCGGCCAGGCCATGGTCATGAAAGGTTCTGGGGCCATTCCTACCTCTAAACATTTGGCCGACATCAGTTCACGAAGTTGTTGTTGAGTTGTGGCAGTTTTGATTGACTTTTCCATAATATAGACGTGTTTGGCAATGCCCTCACATCTGTCGTAATGTTTTTCCCACTGGTTCTGCCACCATTCTTCAAATTCCATCTCTCCAACAGTGTCCATTTGTTCTGAAAATAGTTGAGCCGCTTCCCATGCCATTAGAATTGATACTTAGTTTTCATAGAACACATGAATAATTTCACATATGTGTTAAATTTAAAAAAACGTATAAATATTCACTTTTATTGTACCAGATATGGTCTCACGTCTATGTGTCGATGTTACAAACCCTTTAATTTTTCCACCGGAAGAGTGTCCAGTTTGCCTTTGTGATATGTGGGCTCGTGTTACGCTATCATGTGGTCATCAGTACCATCTGAAATGCATAGGCGCTTGGTTTTTGAGACAGGAAAATTGTCCATATTGTCGGCATCCTTTCTCTTGCCCACCGTCTTTACCACCTTCTCCGACTTCCGACGATTCGGATGAACCAAGAGGAATTTCGGACAATGCCACTGTATGTTGGTGTTGTTTCGGTGGGCGAATACGCTCGCAATCACGAAGGCCCCAACGCACACGCGCTTGGACATTTTGAGATAGATAATCCCATCCCAGGCGTCGGCATTGGCGTTGTTGTGAAACAATGCCATAGTTTGAGCAAATTCTGGTTTTTTAGTGAGGTCAAAACGACAGCTATCATGAAACACTTCGGTGATTTGAAGTGCTGGTGTTTTAACGATGAACGAGTCGTACATTGGCACTGAGAGAGTATTGAAATTGACAGTAGACCAATCCCATGGTTTTTTTATTTGTGGTGGAGGTCCACCCATCCGGACCACTTGGATACCAGCAGTCAATTGTGGACGAAATCCGAACTCAACGTGGCCACCCTCATCACTTTTCCACAAAGACCATCGAATTGGAAGGTTGACAGTGGAATCTCTTGGCAGTCCAACTGTACCAGTAATCTCACTTTCACCATTGAACATATTAATAAACTGTCGATGGTGCCCGCGTCGAGTATAAGCATAATCCACAATATTGATAGTTTCTGAGGGTTTCCGACACTGTTGCCAAAACATCTCAAACTCTGTCTCTGGTATGGCTAAAAGCTGTTGGTCAAACGCCATTTTGGCAGCCAGTTTCAATTTCTCGACCGTTGTTCTTACCCAGTCCGGCGACACCTTCAACGATAAAAACTGCTCATCCGACTCAAATGTGTTCACAGTGGACCGGACAACCCTGCACTGACCCGTAGTCGTCACCCAGTCCGCACCATCTGAACGAAAGTAGACACAGCCTCCATGAACAGAAGCTGATGTAATAGGTCCATCGACAAAAAATCCTTTATTTGATAAAAAACCAACAGGTTGACTCAAATCATTAAAAATACGGGTCTTCAAATCAAGAATATTCATTTTTCAGTGTTTTATTCATAGAAAGACACAACTATACTCTCATATTTGTAACATAAGATGAATCTGATAAAATGTCACCATTTCTATATTTAAGACGAACTGTATTCAGGAATGATATTTGACAGGTTTGTCTTTGTACTTTATTTATTATTTTGCTACACTTGGTTTTTCCTCGGCTTTATGTACGACTCACCCATTAAAGACCTTCCCGTCTGGTCAATGTTGCTATCTATGGGTGTCGTCTGTATTATAACACTGTTTCAACTACAGACAGTCATACATGAAAAACAATTCAAACAACATGAAAAATGGGCCACAATTGCTTGGGCAAGTATCCAAATTTTACTATGCATACTCTTTATCACGGACGGCTTAGAAGCTGCCAATATCATCTTTATTGGTCTTGTCGCCGGTATCATACTGTCCATAGTCATTGTAGTAGTAGGAACCTGCGCTTGTTACGTTATCATGTTAAATGGCAATCAATGGTATCCTCATATTCACTTAACTTGTATCTGCTTTTGGACAGTGATTCAGTATATGTCAATACGTTTACCTTCTGACGAATTACATTACATGACTACAGTTCCAGTAGTCTTAATGTGCGTTTTAAGAGCCACAGACTGGTCAGAAATCGGATGTAATCGAACCGCTATTGGTGAACTCTTTATTTGGTGCATTTGTATTGTATTGCATCTGTTTTGTGATAACGACGGTATGACAAAATTAACTTTTTTGTGGGGAGCGTCATTGTCAGTGACTGCCCTTATTATGGTGAATCGATACGCCTCGTCTATTATTGTCATGGCGCTACTACCAGTATTTTTCTGTGTATCAGTGGTCTATATCCTGAGAGGTCTGCTGCATCATAAAAAATACCAGACATCGTTCAATGAAGTGTGTAGTATGTACGACAAGTGGACAGCAGAGCCAGAAAACATCCCATTAGATTTAGAATACGGAGACGAAGATTTTGGAGTGTCACTTTAATATTTAATTTTTTGTCTTTTAATGTTATAATCATCCACCAATGATGACCTCCCACGCTTTTGTACGACACGCACATGATTTTGATAGATTGAAGCATCACGATGCTGACCAGAATCGTGCGTAATAAAAAAGCAACTTCGTGCCGAATCTTCCTCACACCACTCGCGCAACGTCTCCTGCACTGAACGAATACCAGGCTGGTCCATCGACTGACAGGGTTCGTCCATAATTAATAAGGGGAATTCAGAAGCAGTCATTGACTTCCAAGCCATAAACGAGGCCAGCTGAACCCGTTTATATTGTCCACCAGACATCGGACCCGTACAATCGGGACACACGACTCGTCGTTGAAGACGTTCCTTCTCATCGAACCAGATATCCAATCGAATATCTGTCCGGTTAAAAAATTTCTGAAGCCAGACAGTCGTTAAGGCTGCCAATTTTTGGAGTTGGTGTTCCATTACGTATGTTTGGATACCACGCGGTCCGGACCACGTTAAAATTTTCTGGAAAGAAGAGACTTTGAGAGCAAACTCATCTGTGTTGTTTTCAGCCTTTCCCAACTCCGTCAACAGTTGCTGGACTTTGGTCTCAGAAGTGTCATGGGGATTGACATGTGAACAGAGCGAAGTATGACTTCTCAACTGACAGTCCAATGCTCGCTTTAATTCCTCCTTTCGCTGAACAGTCGAGGCATATTCAGAACAGGCTCTTGATTCGCTTCGCCAAGCAGTGGCATAGGACTCAACGTCCTGTTCCAGTTGCTTCAGAACAGTCAAAGACAGACCCAATTCGATTTTTTCTAAACTTGAAGCAGCTTTAGTTATTTTTTCCCGTAGTTGTTGTGCCTCAAATTCCACTTTCTTCACTTTCATTGTAACAATCGACTCTTTCCATTCTCGTACTGCATTAGAATGGAGACATCGAGCCGATTCCAGCGTTGAATGGCGCAATGTATGATGTTTGTGATAGTGAATGTCTCTGTCAAACGGTCTCTGACATTCGGAGCAATGGCCTTTGTTCTCAAAAGTTGTCAACGAATCTTTTGCTTGTGTAAGTTGAACCTGACGTGCAGTCATCGAAGATTTACACTGTTGTTCTCGTCTCTGAAAATCTCCCATATCAAACGGCAGCGTCTCTACCAGGGTGACATTTCGCCAATCCTTCGGTAACTCTCGAAGAATAAGTTCTTTTTCCATTGTCAAACGGTCAAGACGAGTACGTTCACGTGAGACAAGTTGTCTCTTCTGTTTCACCATCTGGTCAGAATGTATCTTACAAGGCATCTCTTCCAAAACAGTGACTTGTTCATATGATTCACGGACAGTCTTCACCAACATTGATGAGGCCAACGTCCTCTCAGAATGACTCTGGTCCCAAGTTTTCTTTAACAGGAGATTTTTTTCCCGTTGGACAAGAGCATAGTCATAGCGCTCTTTCGCCATCGACTGGGTGTTTTGGGCCATTTTTAATGACTGAATCTCTTGCTTCAAAGTGTCCTTCGCCCACGAGTGGAGAGTAATCCAGAGTCCCATATTTGACAATGACTGAATCTCTTGCTTGGCCAATGTATCCGGCGCATCACAAAAACGAGTGACCGCTTCTTGCGACCAAATCGCGTTGCGCAATAACCATTGCCACATTTCAGAACCACTCAAATCGAGACCAAATATCTCACTCACACATGCACGCTGCGTCGCTGCGATAGTAGAGCGTGTACGGTCCACAGAATCCACAGTAAAATTCAAAGTATGTTTTCGACGAGGATTGTCAACCAAAGTTCGAGTGATTTCCCATGCAACATTGTTAGAAAAACCAGACACAACTACCTTACACATACCATTGTTTTGATGACAGACTGAAGACGCCTCCCAGGACAACGAAGAACGACCGTCAATCATACCAGTAATAGCCCACAGTAAGGCTCCAGTAGTTATCATCGATTTTCCCGCACCATTCGAGGCATCGTCATCTTCTTTAGAACCACTCACCAATGTAAATCCCTGAGACTGTAAAGGAACCGTGACAGGACCAACAAATGGACCAAAGCCAGAAACAGTCATGCGTACAGGCAGCACAGTCTTACAAGACTGCAAGGTCGTTGAGTTCTGGGTTTTTAATTGTTCTAACAATAGAATCCAAGCGTCCTGCGTTGGGTCCAGCTTGTTAATACGGGCAAATTCACCCATCAATTCTAAAGATGACAAGTTGCCAGGCTGGGATATTCGAGTAGTAACTGGTTGGACAATGGACTGTTTAATTTGAACGTCGATACCACGGTCCCGTAATTCAGTCACAAGCCGGACCGGGATTTCACCCCCAGACACCGAGACACGGTCATCCTTCTGTAATTCACTGGCACGTTGTACAAGCACTTCAGTAGTCCATTTGTACTGTTTACGTCCAATATCAATGGGGATTCTTCGAAGTATAGAGCCGTCCGCCTTCAACAGTACTAACGACTTGTTATCTTCCGCTTCAGACAATGTTAATTGGTAGGGCGACCCCAAATAATGAATATTCTTATGGTTCTGAGGCGTATGATAATGGCCAGTATACACAGGCATCTCTTCACTAAACATAGACGTTGATAATCCTTCTGTCGATATCCTAGACGCGTTCAGCTTAAATCCGACGATATCAAAATGACCAAATATAACATCCACGTTGGGATGGGCGTCGATAATACGCTTACAAGTGACTGAATCTCTTCTCCAGGGTATCCAGAGACGATTGTCCAGGACTGTTGCTTTGTCCAAGACTGTAATGTGTTTAGAGGCAAACAAAAAAGGCGTGAGTCCGTGTTCAGTTTCTTCAGCGTCGAAATAGTCATGGTTGCCCGGAATCATAATCATAGGGACATGCCACTCAGTAGAAAAATATCGCAACAATTCATTCAAAATATCCACAGGTAGAGTTCCCTTGTTGTAGACATGGTCAAAAAAATCACCCAAAAATCCAACAGGGACCTCGTGCTCGACCGCCAGTGCATGGACACGTCTCAAGACTTTCATGCATGTCTCGAAAGTTTTAGGAGATAAGTGCAAATCAGAAAACAGCAACATTATTTTACTTTCTTTTAAAAGAGTTCTGTTTAAAAAAAGACTTATGTGTTAAAATAGTATATAAGCGTTTTTTCAAAAGTAAATATGGTTGACGAACAGCAAGCGACCAATGAAATACAACGCGATTGGAAGATTATCAAAACCGACCAGTACAAAGCATTACTAATACAAAAAACATTTGTTCTTAAGATTATTGGCTTCGATAAACATATACTAAAATATTTACCAGACTTTAATAACGATAAAGATGTGGTTGAAAAGGCCGTTATGGCAAATCCATCTGCACTTAAATTTACATCCGAACTTCTTAAACAAGACAAGGAGTTTGTTCTTAAGATTATTGGCTTCGATAAACATATACTAAAATATTTACCAGACTTTAATAACGATGTAGATGTGGTTGAAAAGGCCGTTATGGCAAATCCATCTGCATTTAAATTTGCATCCGAACTTCTTAAACAAGACAAGGAGTTTGTAATCAAGATGCGTCTGTGTTTGCCAACAAAACACATGGTATTGGATAAATTAATACCGGAAGGTCTTTTGCGTGAAATCGAGCCTTATTCCCGTCGTTGGTTAGATGAAGCAGTTGTCAATGGCAACTTTGAACATTATCAGTTGCAAGCAGAACACAACATTGTCCCTGAGCAGCGTGAGAAATTAATCGGTGATTTGCTCCGACAGTTTGTGCTTCAATCACAAACTCGAGGCTATTTTGAAATTTTCAAGGCTTTGATACACGACGACAGCGGCCAAAAATCACTTCTCATAGTTGCCAGAAGTGAAGCTGTTAAACGGTTGTGTATGTTCTGTCTTGCCAGTGACAGTATTTTCAATATTGTCATAGAACTGTTACGGTTTGTACATTTATTCGTTGAAGAAATGACTACACAATTGACAAAGTCCCTATTCTACACACACACCGATATTGAACGGGACATTACCCGGTTGGACCAACTTGCATTTGGACATTTGAATATACTTAACCGTATACTGACAACAGTTTTTAAAGTTTTAAATCTTAAAACAGTAGCAATACAGTTGGATTTTAACGATGTAGACGATGTAGACGAACAACTAATACATTCATTAGACATATCCATGATAGATGGGATTATGACACAACTGCTTAAGAAAGTCATCAATAGGAAGTGGGGTGGAGGCTTGGAACAATTCATGATGCAAAGCGTCAAATTAAATTTAGTATCATCGACTCGTTTCTTTTTAGAAAAAAGAAGACTATCTCCCGATTACAGTACAATGGGAACAACACTGAGTATGGAAGCAGTCCAACAGTCCAACATTCATAAGGGACACGACATGTTGAGACTTTTATACGACTTCGAAGCAAACTTCAAAAAAAAAGTCATACATGAAGCATACAAACTTCGTAATTTTACACTAATCTCTTATCTATTAGAACTGGGAGCGAATATTAACGAAAAAGACCATAATGGATGTACAGTTCTTCATTTAGAGGTGAAGAGCAATATCATTGATATACATATGGTCACACTACTTTTGGACCTAGGTGCTAACATATATTTAACAGATGACAAAAAAGAATCGATACTGCACCATTTATCCCGTACTATTGGACAAGACAATAATGTCCGACAACTATTCGATATTTTTATGACTCACGATAACACAGATAAAACACTGCTTTTAAACGGTGAAAATAGTGAAAATGAGACACCATTAAGTACTTCTAAACAACATTTATTCTGTGAATTGATGATGTCTAAGGGGGCGGGCGGCAGCATCGATGTACAAATATTTAAGGAAATAGTCTTTTCAGAAGTCACTTCAGCAGTGGTTTGCAAAGAACAAACAGATTTAATAACCTTCGAAAAATCTTGTCCATGTCCATGTCGATTAAATTGTCGTCATGTGAGTGGTGGAGAAGGCATATGGGAATGGCTGAAGTACGGTAATAATTGTCCCAAATGTCGCGCAAAAATAAAAGTCGTAGAAGTCTTCTCATTGGCCGCAGCAGTTAAATGGGATGAAATGACAGTAGAGATGGTCAATATAGAAGCTATTATGGAGAATGAAATCTCCAATGTTACTGAGAGCGTTGGCTTTATTCAACTTGTCCTTGATATTGAAAAAATTAACAATAAAATAAAGATTGAAAACAAAGAGGAGGATAAGGTGAAAAGGGCGAGTCTAGTTGCAGAACAAGAACAATCTACAGAGGAAAAAAGAAAGAAAGAAATTAGAAGAGCAGCGAACATATGCATTAAAACAATTAGGGATAACCGAGTTATAGATTCTACAATGATTTTAAAATTTTAACATTATTTTGTAGCTGCTCTTCTTATCATTTCGTCTAAAAATGAACCGAATGGATACTCCACATTGTGACCATTCATAATCTCAAATAAAGCGTCCATTTTCATTTCTAAATAATTAAAACGTTCATGATGATTTACATGTGTTTTTATATATATTTTTTTACCCTCTGATATGTATTCCCGCTGTATTGAAGCCAATACATTACGCTCTTCTTGACGAATACGCTTCAAATCTGACATCTTTATTTACAGAACCATCTATTAAATAATAGAACTTGGTAACTTTTTTTAGAATCATATTTTTTTATATTATTTTTCTCTAAATGAGCATGACACTCTTTGTACTAATGACTGACCCAAAGATGACTGACTCGGACGATAAGACTTTAGAGGCACAAAAGCTCCACAAAATGCAGCGTACACGTAAGAAGTCGCACAAGAGTTACGCGAGCAAGAACAAGAACCCTGGTCGCACAAACCGTCACATATATACAAATAAGGATATGAAATGTAAATAATGTTTATTTCTAAATGTATCGCGACGCTTGCGTCCAGTTGAACGATGCCCTGAACCACTGAGTGAATTCGGTAGTACTCTCCTGCTGTAATCTTTTTTTTCACAAGTTGATGGTTTCTTCTTTATTTCTTTTCATCATGGTAATATTTTATAAGTATACGATATACTTCCGCACCGACGTACATTTTTATTTCTTTTTCTATCGTCTCTTGGGACTGTTTACATTCATTACTATTCCACGTCACATACATCGGCGGAACGAGTACCGGCTTCTCCACCGGCTTCTCCACCGGCTTCTCCACCACCGGCTTCTCCACCACCGGCTTCTCCATGGACAATAGTTCAACAAACAACTCTCGTATCTTCGAGGAAGAAATCGCAGTATTTCCGTGCTCGAATTCGAAGAGTTTTGTGTTGAGTTTTTCAGACTTGTGTTTTTCAGAATTTTGCATTTTAGCGTCAAAAGTCGCTGTTTCCTTTGTGAATAGCATCTTAATCTCTCTACACCCTCCTCTTTGTGACCTCGCCCCACTTGTTGCTTCGCATGATGCTAGAAATTTGGTATTGTGTAACAGGTTCCATTTGTCGTCGTCGCCGAGGTTCCACCCAGATGTGGATAACATATTTTTGATATTATCCGCCCCTGACAAGACAAAGACATTTTCAATCTTTGACCTGAATTGGTGAATTGTATAATCACGTTCTTGATAGGTCGCCAGTTGTTTGGTCTCATTTATTCTATCCACTTCAATATTGTATAATCTATTTGTGTTACATTCATTAATTAGTGCGTTAAGTAATTCAACGCGAGTGTTAAAAGGAAGTTTACCATTTTTAGCATATTCATTTCCTACAGGCATCACAATCAGGTTAACTTGGTTAACTTCTGCCCCTGTCAGGATGCAAACTTTTTGAATCGCTAGTATCCAATTATCATAGTGACCTTTGTGTACAGGAGAATACGTACCACCAGCAACAATAAAATACATCTTGCAGCCATGACGTGTCCATATATACTGACATTTCCTTAAAATTACGAGTGACGTGTCCATATACTGGCATTTTTTTAAAATTACGAGTTCTTGTACTTGACGGACCGATGAAAAGACTGGGACATGTCCACAGACATGAGTTATTTGTTTTCCGAGCATATTGCCTTCCAAAAATCTCCCAAATTTAAATCAATTCATTGAACATTTGAGAAAAGAATAGAAGATATTTTTTTGTCTTAATGTTCAATGAATTGAAAGTCCAAATGTTTGAAAGTCCAAATGTTTGAAAGTCCAAATGTTTGAAGAATAGAAGATATTTTTTCCTAAATGTTCAATGAATTGAAAGTCCAAATGTTTGAAGAATAGAGTTTTTATTATTTTTTTTCCTAAATGTTCAATGAATTGAAAGTCCAAATGTTTGAAGAATAGAAGATATTTTTTTATTTTTTTGTCTTAATGTTCAATGAATTGAAAGTCCAAATG
>Ga0307997_10000270_pt1 | contig 23499 bp, 39 predicted proteins | sample Davwhametageno36_FD_203165 | JGI IMG/M metagenome (GOLD analysis project Ga0307997, IMG submission 203165) | Marine microbial communities from Davis Island wharf, Antarctic Ocean - #36 | ecosystem: Environmental > Aquatic > Marine > Unclassified | place: Antarctic Ocean: Davis Island wharf... | reverse complement strand
TGTTCTTGTTGCTCGGCAAGGATCATCTGCTTCTTAATGACAGCACGGTTATTATAGTATTCATCAATAATTTCAGGAATGATTCCTTGCTTCTTATTTGAAAAACAAACACCGTTAGCAGCCACTGATACATTAGGACGATCATTCTTGTATTCACGATTCAGTACCATGTCTTGAGTCACGTATTCACGATCATTAGGCATATATGTTTCTGGTGACATGTTATATTGTAACATCAAGTGAGGGTATAGAGAGTTAAGGTCAAAAGATACAACCCAAGGATGCATTCCAACTTTAGGATCTTTAACATAACCACCAACAAGATCACCAGCAATCATTCCTGGTCCACCTTTAAGTGGAGGAACAATTTTATCTTTCATCAGTTTACGATATATGGTTGCTTCCCATATACCAACTGTACCAAACGCATCGCAGTAGTTAACACCACCATCATATGCAACTGTCATAACTAGCGCAAGCAATCCTGTTTCTTCTTCAAGACGAGCAATCAGTTGAGTATCTTTTAAATTATAGTCAAGATACAATTGAGGATTCTCTTCCCATAATCCAGTCAGCGAACCATATTCAGAGTAATCAATTTTCTTTTCACCAAGTACTGCATAAGCAATATGATCTAACTTGTATGATTCTTGAGGACCGTACTTATAACCAAACTTCTTGAAACAGTCCATGTAATCAATAACAGCAACACCCATAATACGATAGGTTGATGCAACCTTACCAAAGATCTCTCGAGAGGATTGTTTAATTGATTTGTGCGGAGATAAACGCTTTGCGGTTTCTTCACCAAGTAACGCGATGATACGAGTTACGATGTATTGAATATCAAAGTATTCAACGTTCCAACCAGTTACAACATCAGGATAATCAGTTGTCCATAATTTCATAAAGTATTGAAGTAAAGCACGTTCACCATCAATACCATCAAACAATACGAACTGAATCTTGTCCTGAGGAATATCAGTAACTGTTTTGGTCTTGTCGTAATCTTTGCGTCCTAAAACATAATATACATTATCTCGAGAACTGTGATAGGCAATAGATGTAATTGGTTTATCAGCAGTATCCATATTCGGATAACCGTCACTGATGTCAACCTCAATATCAAACGATACGATATTAACCTTGGATACGTCGTATGTAATCTTACCTGGGTATTCTTCTTGAATGAATTGTGTAACGTAATTTGTAGAACCAAACGTCTTCATACCGTGAACACCTTTGTATTCTTCGATGAAGTTCTTTGCTTCCCGCATATCACCAAACTTATGTGGAGATACAGGTAAGTTACCTTCTAGTGAATGATAACCTTCTGCTCCTGACTTTGGTGTATGGACAAATAGTGTAGGCTGAAAAGGTACCTTATACGAGAATCGTTTACCGTTTTCGTAACCTCGATGTAGAATATTATTTCCGTATCTTTCAACGGATGTATAGAATTTAGTCAATGCCATAACGCCTTTTTATATTTGAACAACCATTATACCATAGTTCAGGTGAAATGTCAATGGTTATTGTACTAACTCCGAGAAGTTCTTGATTTTCTCAAACTTGAGGTTGTTCTCAAACTTTTCAGCGAACTGATCACCACGATGTGATATGACAAAGATATTATCATCGTTGTTCAAACCATGCAGTGTTTCAATCAAACTCTCAATACCAACTCCATCCAAGGCGCCGTCGAGTGTTTCGTCAAGTATCAATAGATTCGTTGAAACAGAGGATCTTAGTTTAGCAACCGATCTCCAAGCCAACATAATTGATAATGTGATACGTAGCTTCTCTCCTTCAGAAAAACTAGCATAGGTGAACTTGTCTCTGAACCTTGAACGTATTACTTCATTGAACTCTTCATCAAGTTGAAAGTCAACGAACAGATCAAACGCAGCAAGATACTTGTTGATAAGTTTATTAATTACTGGAATGTACTGAGAAATAATCTTTGCCTTAATACCACCGTCTCTCAATATCAATTGAACAATATTGAGTACTTCGTGTTCATCAAGAAGTTCAGTACGAGTCGTAGTTAGAGTATCTATTCTGTTTTGCAGATTCTCAAGTTTAGAAGTATCAATTTCAGCAACTTCCTTTTGAGCATTATCAAGTTCCTTCTTATAACTCATTAGAGCATTCTTGGACATTTTGATTTCAGCTCGGATCTCTGAGATCTTGAAGTTAACCGATTGAATCTGTTCTTCAATTTTTGAAATAGAACCTAAACGTGTTTGGTGAGTTGTAAGTACGTCTGCTATATCAACAAGACCTTTCTCAATCTTAGCCTTCTGTTGATTCTTATCTATAATTTGTTCTTGTTTGAAGTCGTGGGCAATACCCTGTTTACACGTTGGGCAATCATCATTGTGTTCGTAGAACGATAGTTCTTTTTCAAACGCAACACGATTTCTTTCAAGCTCAGCGCGATTCTCGGTTGCTTCTTGAAACTTTTTCTTTTCTTCAGGTTTATCAGCTATATCATCATATAGAACTTTGATTGCTTCATCTTGAGAATCAATCGTTGTGTTCTTTGTTTCGATTTCGTCGATATGACCAGTCATCTTATCTTTGATCTTATCAACTTCAATAGATTTAAGATTTCGTATTGCTGCATCACTATCTTCTTGTGATACAATTTTACTCTCAACCATTTCTATATCGTATTTGTTTTCGTTGATATCAGTCTTAATACCTGACATACGTTCTTTTGCCAATGTACCCATAACACTGAATACCTGGATGTCTAACAAGTCTTCAATAATCTCTCGACGTTGATATGCTCTTAATTCCATAAAAGGAATATAAGTAGCAGAACCAAGTACTACGATTTGATTGAATGCCTTAAAGTTAATACCTAGAATATCGTCTTCGAGGAATCCTTGATAATCTCGAATAGATGCATCTTTATTAATCATTGCACCATTCTTCCAGATCTCAAAAAGATTAGGTTTGATACCACGAAGGATTTTGTACTTATCACCACCCGCAGAGAAATACAATTCTACGATCAGTTCTTTATTATTAATCGAGTTAACTAACTGCGCTTTATTGATATTACGAAAAGGTCGGCCGTATAGACCAAATACAATTGCATCAAGCAATGTACTTTTACCTGAACCGTTTGATCCTGCGATTAATGTACTAGGAACGTTATTTAGTTCTACGGTTGTAAATACGTTTCCTGTCGATAGTATGTTTTTATATTTAACCTTCTCAAAGTTAATTCTCATAAACTAAGTGCCTCATGATATAAATCATCCAATACAGTTTTTACTTTAACCTTATCAATTGTAGTCTCAAGACCATCAATGTATTGTGATAATATTTCTGTCGTATCTTTTGTTTCATCAAGTATCTCATCGACACCTTCTGCGTCTAAATTTAAATGGTCATCAACAGCTCTAACATCAACCGCACCACATTCAGACATACGACCCATAAACATATCGTAAAGATATGCATTAGTTCTATTCTGTACAATTACTTTAACGAACTTGTCTCGATATTGATCTACGTCATAATTAGCAACATCATCAACTGTCCAGTTTTCATCGTCGTAGAATACTTTATAAAATACACGATTAGGATTCTCGATCTTAATCATCTCTCGAGTTTCAGTATCGAATACATGGAAACCTCGACTACCTTTATAATCAGACCATGTCATTTCATACGGAGATCCAAGGTATTCTACGTTGCCATATCTTGAAGGATGGTGGAAATGACCAGAGAACGCAGATTCAAAATTCTTAAACACGTTCATATCAACACCGTGAGTACACAGCGCACCTTTCATCATCTCGAAACCTTTTACTTCAAGATGTCCCATTAATATATTAGCATTAGAGTTCTTTACAATTTCTAAATTCTCTTCACCGTTTTCTTTATTGAGCCATGGTAGCATAAGGAATTTAGTTGAACCAATTTCCAATTCTACGCCTTTATCTTGGTATAAAGTAAACTGAGGATACTCTTGTGTTAATAGATTCATACTATTGATTTCATTAGTACTTGCGTAATAAGTATCATGGTTTCCAATCAGTGCATGGAAATCTATATTACGTTTTACTAAATTATCAAAGAGGAATGATTTACCAGCCGAAAGAGATACATAGTTAATATATTTACGACGGTCAAATGTATCACCAAGGTCAAATACAACCTTAATATCATGTTCGTCAATATACGGAAAGAATACTTCTTCAAAAAACTTTCTTTGTACTTCGTGAAATACTTTACTATCTCCTCGACAACCGATGTGAATATCGGTAACGATCGCGATTTTCATATTACTCCTGGGTGGCTTTTGCGTTGTCTATTGCTATTTGAGCATTAGCACCAGCATCTTTTGCGTTGTCTATTGCTATTTGAGCATTTTGCATATAAGCCGTTAATTGGTTTCTTTGCTTTGTAATTTTTTGCTTCTTCTTTAACGCCCTTTCCCATTTGAGTCGAGATACTTTATCTGAAAATACAACTCCATATAGGTGGTCAAATTCGTGTAGGAAGCATCTTGCAGTATAACCTTCAAAGTTTCCGGTTTGTGCGTTACCGTCTTCGTCATACCATGAAGCTTCAACAGATGTTGGTCGATGCATTTTGAGAAATACATCAGGGTAACTAAGACAACCTTCAAAGTCAAGTTCTGTTTCTTCAGATACAGATATAACCTGAGGATTAACAAACATCATTGTAGTGTCTTTATCTTCACCGATAATAAACAATTTATAATCTATACCGACTTGACAAGCAGACAACCCTAGACCTCTTTTAGATACCATCAGCTCTATCATTTCGTCTTTGGTTTGCTTTAAATCAATCTGAGGATTCTCAATATTGATATCTTCCAATACCTTTAATAGAATTGGATCTTTGTTAGATACTAGTTTCATAATTTACCTTCTTTTCTCAATTGTTCTCTAATTTCACTTGACATAATATAATCTAGACCTGACGATTTCATATCATAGTTAGATATTCCATTACCAGGTCCGCTGAGAGACCCTACTATATTTGGAGTACATACAATAATATATTGCTGTCCATCATAGTAGCCTTCTTTTTCTAATGATATTGTTATTTGGTTAATAACATCAATCTCACCGAATGGAGAGTCTTCTCCTTCCGATTTGTATACATCTTTAACTATTATAACAACTTGTCCTGTGAATGTCAAGGCCTTTTTGAATAAATTTGTATGACCTTGGTGCCAGGGTTGCCATTTACCTATAATCTGAATTGAGGGCTTCTTATAGTCAAAAGCCTTATCATAATCAAACATAACTTTTACTCTGCTGCGTTATTCTTCTTTTCTTCTGCCTCAGCAGCGTTCTTTTCTTTTGCCTTTTTAAGCTTGCCTTCAAAATCATCAATGAATTCATTAATGTAATCAGGTAATATATTAGCGGTCACAGCATCACCAGTAGAATCAAATACTTCGTTGTCATACATTTGTCTTTGTGATGCTTTGAATTTAATATACATCTGCTTCTTCTCTTTCGAGATTCTACGGAGGAATGCATACCAAATGATTTGAGTGAAGTAAGCAAACGGATTTTGCGATTTCTCTGGATTAAAGTTATGTATATATTGTAGACAGTTCTCGATTCCGTCTGAGACCATTTCCTCCTTATACATGTATCCACTGAAATTTGGTCGTGTTGCTAATCGTTGTGCAATTAACATAATGCACTTGCCAATGTAGTCGGGTACTTGTGGATTCTTATCTCCACATTCTTCTGCCTCAACGCACTTACTCTTATATTCGATTAATGCGGCAAGGAGATCTTTATTATTTACGTAGTTCTTTTTCTTAGCCATTTCAAATACAAACTCCTTTGTTTAAATATTGTAGTTATTATAATCTATTTACTCTTATATGTCAATGGTTTAAATTTATTTTCACAAATATGAAAAAAACTATTGACATTAGATGAAAGTCCTTGTATAATAAGGTTATCGCCTTTAAGGTATATAGTACGATTAGATATCAATTGTAAAGATCTTAAATGCAAACTCCTCTGAAGAGTAGATTTCGATTCTCGACTTAAAATGTTTTAATGTATAGTTTTCGTAACTACCTACCGACAAATCATCAGCGATATCATAGAGGACCGCTTTCTGCGAGTCCTCAGCTTTACGTAAACTTCTACCAATTGATTGTAATACTTTAATCTCAGATTTAGATGAAGAAGCAAAGATTACGTTATCAAGTCTTTTAATGTTAACACCAGTACTAAAAACTCCATAGGATGCAAGGATGTTATGTTGCTTAAGCGGGTCGTTCTCAACCAAATGTCGAATTCGTTCACGTTCTTCTCCTTTTGTATTACCGTATATAAAATGTAGCTCACGTCCTTCTTTTTCTAACAGAGGGGCAAGTACCTTACCATGCTTTTCTACCAAGTCAAATAGAATCAAGTTATTCTGATCTTTCAGAGACCAAACCAAATTCTTTATAAAATTGTTTCTTCCTACATGATTAACAATGAATTCTCTTTCAGCAGGCCATTTACGAACTGCTTCTTTCACTTGTCCCATTGCCTTTTTAAACGCAGCCTTCGCTTCATTACTATGATTCAATACAATCGCTTTAACTTCAAAATCTGCAACCGTACCTTCGTCCATTAATTTCTTTGTAGATACGATTCTTTTTACTTCTCCAAAACAACCTTCGAGTACTAATCTATGTGTCTTGCTTTCAGCAGACTTTAGAGTACCAGTAAATCCATGTCGGAATTCGCAATCTTCGAGTTTATGCATAATGGTTGTTAAAGACTTTGCTTGAAAGGTATGAGCTTCATCACCCATCACACAACCAAATTGACCAAACCAATCCTTATCTTGTTTCACTAAAGATTGCCATGTGGATATAACAATAGCTGCTTTCGTATTCTTATCAACACCACCTTGTATTTTATAGATATCGTTTTCATCACAACCGTAATCAACAAAGTCGCCAGACATCTGATGTACTAAAGATATAGTAGGAACAATAATTAACGTTCTTAAACCAAGTGCTCGATAGTAATGTTGTTGTATCAGGTAAATAATTAAAGACTTACCAGATGATGTCGGTGATAGAGATAAAGATCTACGGTTACGCAGAGCGTTATTGATATACTCGATTTGGTAGTCTCTTGGTTTAAACTTACAATTAATTTCTTCAGCCAACTCTTCAACGTAGCCATCTTCGATATTCTCCTGTTCTGCTATTGACGCTGGTGCTTCTAAAACATAATCTCTTTGTTCACAAAACTTTTTTAGATGCGGATATAGGCCGACGTATAATACAGGACGCATTGCTTGAAACAACCGAATGGTCCCATCCCATACTCTTGCTTTATATTTTGGGCTGAACTGATAACCTTCTGGTTTAAACGCAAAGAAATCAGACAACTCTGTTTTTAATCCAGCATCCGCTTTAATGCGCATATATACTGAATCAATTAATTCTACTTCTATTCTTTCACTCATAAGCTTTTAAGAAATTGGATTTCCCTTTCGTTAACTCTATAAGCAAAACCGTAAGATTCGAATAAACCTTCTGGTACATCGTAAGCTGAGAGCTCTTTGCCTTTAGAGTAGTTTTCTTTTGTCGTTGCTAATACAGTATTATCTCTTTCATCAATAAAATCCCAAAATTCTTTAAAAGACCAATCGTACTTTTCAAACATACTTTTATATGTTGCTGATCTAGAATATTGATGAGATCTATTTACACCATCTTCGCCACGACCCGGAGGACGTTTGTAATTTAATTTTCTGAATACTTCCAATGCATCTTTTGTTATACCAACAACATGCCAACCTGGAATCATTCCTTTTATTTCTTCGAATGCTCTTACTTTATTTCGTATCGGCAAACCTTCTATAACCTTAATATGATTAAAGGCTTCGTAGATAATAAACCGCGCTTTGTTATCACTAATGATTCTACCATCTGTTAATGTATGCATCTTCACAATTTAATTGCTAATAATAAAAGTATTGCGATTAATAATACATTAGTGAAAAAGATACCTATTGCTAATATTGTATGGTACCAAATCCATCTTGTCTTATATGCGTTTTCAATTGTTAGTTCTTGGGGGTCGACATCGTCCTTCATCATGTCTATGACAAGAGTTTCCTGTTGCTGAACTTCAGGCTTTCTCCAAAACTTTGTTAACCAATCCATTAATAATCTCCTGACTGAAACTTCAATATATCAATCATATTCTTAACGACGAAGTTTCTGCTATGTATTGTTTTAATAATATCTTCGAGGTAGTTTGCGTTGGCAGTATGGAAATCAATCGTAAGACTTAATTTAATAACATCCTTATCTGCTTGAATATGTTTATCCAAATCGTTTCTTATTACCTTTCTTTGAAACGGCTTCCATCCTTTTTCTCTCAGATCTTCTTCAGCCATAGAACCATCGTACCAATTACGTTTGTCCATTTCCAATTCTTTATATTCGGCCTTTAACTTTTTAACACGCAAGACTTCTCTATAATAAAGGTTATAGTACTTACTGTGTAACGACGGGATTCTTTTACTTTCACCTAAGAGGTTTGTTTCGTCTATTGGTGAATCAGCTGCCCATATTACTGATATATCATTTGTATCCATAATCTATTCCATAAACTTTAAATTCATTACAATTATAACAGGTTTCATTGTGAATGTCAATGGTTATTTACATAAAGGGCTTTTTAAGATTGAATTCTGTTCTCCAACCCCACGTCTTGCCACTGTATAACCAAGATCACAGTATTTACGAATTGTATCGTCTACCGTCTCTTTTGGTGTTAAGATGTTTGTTTCAAATTCAATCCATGAAGGCCAACGTTCTTTCTCATTGGATTCAAGAAAAGGAAGAAAGGAATTTAATATAAAACAATCTCCGCCTTCTGTATCTATCTTTAATATAGTAAGTGTATCAACGTCGTGCTGATCAAAGATATCACCTAAAGGTATTGTATCAACATCAACTGTTTCTACAACTGATTGAAGATTATTCTTTTTGTGTTGATAGTGATAGTCACCCATTGAATTGCAGCCACGAATCCAAAGAGGCATATCGTGTTTCTGAATTGTCTCAAGAGGAATATAATAAACCTTATCACGACCTACCTTTCCATCAAAAGAAATCGCAGAATTGATTTTCTTAACGTTTGGTTTGTTTGGTAGTCGATCTAAATAGAACTTGATTGGTTCAATGCACAGACCAATACAATTATCAGTTGCGTCTTGTATAAGGGTATCAAAATCAGATGTACCCACTTCAATAAAATCATAATTCATAATAAAAGGTTTATCTTATAGTTGTTCCATCGTAAAGGTATCGTATCTCCAGGTAACTGTCGTTGTTGCATATGCCACATCAGTAACATTAACATCAAGAGAAACACCACCCAAAGCGGTTGGGAAGCAATTCTTAAATACGAATCTTATGTTTGGATTTTTGTGAGAGTTGGTAATGGTCGCAATGATATCGGACTCATGACCAGTTGCGGTGTATATTTTGTTTTGTGTTGATCTTTCAGGAGCTGCATAGCCTTCCATCCAATTGAGAATTTCTTTATAGTTATTCATATTCTCATCGAGGATCATTGTAGTCGTCATTTCACCGTACTCAATACGATCCCCATATTCGTATAGGGTTGATAAAGGAGTACCTAACGATGTGGCAGTTGCAGTGACATCTGGAATTTGCAGCTTCTGTGTAAAGAATTCTACGTTCGGGAGTTTCTCTATACTAATCGTAAAATTAGTTGGAGATAAGTAATTGTTAATAATTTCTGGCATCGACTCAATCCTGTTTGTATATTTCTATTTATTAGAATTGAGTCGGTAAGAATTATTCGTTAGTGATATATACCATGAATGCACAACACTTAGACCAATCACCTTCGTTTAACCATTGGTCGTTGTGTGCTAAAGCCTGATGCTTCGTATCCATCCATCGTACTTTTTTGAATTGAGGCAATAATGAATCTCTTATCTTTATCCATTGTTTTGCAGCTCCGCCATAACAGCTTAAGTGAAACTCTACGGCCATGTGCTTAACATTTGTTTTTAGATATTCCATATTGATGTCAGTAAATATACCATACTCTCCACCTTCGCAATCAATTTTGAGGTAATCAATTTTTGGTATATTATAATCAACTACAAGATCGAGAAAAGACATTCTTTTAAAATCTGAATATTCTGAAAAGACATTATTAAAATGGTTTGACGTTGATCCTATTCCTGCTTCGATAGGAATGACAGGAGTAGTACTATTGTCAATATAATGATCCGAAATATTTTGGATAAGAGTTTTGAGATGAGGCCTAGAAGGCTCGATAGCAAATACACGAGAAGCTTTACGATCAAGAGCATGGCAGACAAAGAACCCAACACAGGCACCAATATCAACAACAACATCACCTTCTTCAACATCTCTCCACCACTTGTAATCCATTCTGTGAAAGAATTCAATAAATTGCGCGTTAATATCCGGTAAAGGTAACCCGTCTGTTTTTAAATTCAAGTTAAGATACTTGTTAGTATCCATTCTTTCGTAATCTTCTTTTCTGCTCATCACCAATGCCTTATCGTATTTGCCATAATAAAGAAACACGTTAAAAAGTTTACACCAACAATAATCGTCCTTAGCAACACAACATAGTCGTCATAAGGTTCGGTCTTATCATCAGAGAAACCACCTAGTGAGTATTTCCAAATCAATTTAAGTTTGTTCATTATTATTTATCCCTACGTGAAATACTTTGTATCAGGAGTAGTATCTGTTTCACCTCGAAGCTTTTCATCTTCTTCTCCTTGTGCTGCATAATCTTGAAGCATGTTACGTGCATACTTTGCCATCTGCTCGAGTTTAATAACTAAAAGTTCTGCATCAGGAATATCTATAGGTCGAATCATATCACCTATTGTATAACTTTCAAAGTGGTTCTCAATCAAATTTTCAAAATCAAAGACTGTTTCAATAGAAGGTTCACATGTGTCTGCGCCAATATAGACAGAAACTTCAACACCTCTCTCGCATATGTACGCTGATGTATCAATTTCTAATTGAGTTGTATTACTTTTCCATCCCATTATATGTTCTCCAAGTCTGTTATGAATTGTTCTTGTGGTGAGGTTGTATGCCAGAAGCTTAATGTCTCAGTAGCGTCAGCAATCTGTTTCTTAAGGTTTACAATTTCCTCTTTTGTACAATTTAAGAAACTTAATGCGAGCAATCGGTTTGTATCACCTCCTAGTGCCGATGTCTCTTGCATTATTTGTTTAACGACCTGTGCTTTATTATTATTCTTAAACACAATACGATCATCAACATTTGCTTGAACGAACTCCATTTTGACATTAAGCCATCGAACTTGTTCTGTGAATTCATTTACTCTGGCGTCAATTCTCTGCTGCAGGATACCATTGCGGTAGTCACAAAAGTCCTTTACAAGTTGTTTAGCGGACGAGTATTCGCGGAGTTTGCCATCAAAATCAATAACTGTTAGGTTTTGAGAGAATGGCTTACTTAGCTTGAATTTGGCAATGAGCTTAGAATCGTTCCATTTAACCGAAGATTGTTTGAGTTTAACCTCAAAGTGGAATCCATCTTTATTACATTTGTCTTCGTAAGATACGATATCACCTTCTTCTTCTAACTTATCGAGAACCTTTACATATCCTTCTCGGTCAAAACCGTATGGTACTTCTGTAATAGATACCGCAGTTTTACCAGAACGTTTAAAGGTACCATACGAAACGTATTTGGTTGGGTCTTCTTCGCTTTGTTCAACCTCACCAGTATAATCAGGAAACTTAATTCCTAATGATGTTTGTATTTTACCATTCTTAATGTATTGTAAACAGGCCTTCTTTAGATCACTAGGGTTATGTGGAAGGATGTTTGTTGCGAATCCTGTAGCAATACCTTTGGTTCCATTTACAAGTACCATAGGGATGATTGGTAAATAGAATGAAGGCGGTTCGTGTTCAGGATCTTCGTGAATAGGACTCAGATCAATATCTTTAACGTACTTACTGAAATTATCGTGAACTCTTGAGTAGACATAACGAGCAGCACCAGCTTCTTGAACAAGCCGAGTACCAAACGATCCTCTACCTTCAATAAGACATATGTTGTTATTCCAAGTGGCTGCCATTAATTGACCTGCACCAGCAGCAGAAGATTCTCCGTGGTTATAACCGTAGTCAGATATAATACCTGAGACAGCCGATACCTTTTTAAAATCCTTCTTGCTATTAACTAACGATGAATAGAGGTAGAACCTTTGAACTGGTTTTAGACCATCAATCATATTAGGAATTGCTCGACTCTCAACAGTATACATTGCGAATGCTTTCCATTCGTTAGCAGCAACCTTTGAGATTGGATAGTTATTGCCTTTCAGCTCTTCAGTAAACATTTCTAAATTCATGCGAACATATACTCCTTTCTTAAACTTGAATCTTTTCCGAACATCATCTGAAATACAGAAGCATCATCAACTGTAACCGTGTCATATATTGGTTTGTTAATAATAACATGATATTCGTCTTCTTGAAGGCTGCCCAAGCCTTTAATGTAACGATGTTTCCAATTTGAATTTTTTTGCTTGAACTCAGATGCTTCTTCGTAAGTATAGAACCACTCAACTCTATCCTTAAATGTGGAGATCATAATTGGTGTTCTTGTAATTTGAACACGATTCTCTAATAACAGTCGAGGCCAAAATTTGTAAAAGAACGCAATTAACAATGGTGATATATGTCCTATACCGTCATGGTCAGCATCTGTTAAGGTAGCAATATATTTGTATGTCATATTGTCCACACTGTCTTTATCGTTGATGTCTAGTCCTAGAACCGCTACTAATTCCGATAGTTCTTTGTTCTTTAATACTTCTGCAGGTTTCATATCCCAAGTATTCATAATGACACCACGTAATGGAAAAGCTCCAACAGTATCAGGATCTCTAACCTTTAATAGGAATCCCATTGCAGAATCTCCTTCCACAATTTTTAACGTAGCATTATCTTTATTAGCAGATATATGTTTAGCAACCTTTACCTTACGAAGTTTCTTTTGAGCCAATGTAGCAGCTCTTTTATCCGCGGCTGCCTTCTTAGCTAACTGAGCCTCGATAATTGGGTCAATAATTTCAGGAGTGTTTAGAATCTTGTTAGCAAGCCATTCAGCATCACGAACTCTACAGATATCTAGGTGTTCCTTTACATTACCAAAAGGATTCGTTAGACGTTCTTTTGTTTGAGAATCGAACTTAGGATTAACAAAGTTCCTAGCAAACATAACAAATGTAATACCACTCTTAATCGTAGTCTTTAATACTTCAACCTTATGACGTCTTTTAATCTTTACGGTTAACGTATCAATAATCTGATTCATAAAGTAATCAACATAAGTACCACCCTGTCTGGTGTTTACTCCATTAATGTAACTGTTAGTTCTGAACCCATCTTCCGAAGGAGCAATGAAGTAAGACAGATTGTTTGTCTTTTCCATAATGGATATGTCAGAGAACATAGCAACGTACTTTTTGAAATCATTAATAGCAACCTTCTTTTTATTAAAGGAAAACTGTATCTCAGGAAATGCCATCTGTAAACTGATAAGACGATCTTCAATTAATGTGATCGTATCAAGTTGGTCCAATGAATCTACTTCAAACAAGTCAAAGTCTGGTATAAAGGATACCTCAGTACCATTACCTACTTTAGATCCTGTCTTAACTTTCATTGTATCAGCACCGTCTCTACAGTCAAGTTGTATTGACTTTTTATTAGACCATGTTTTACCTGTGAATGATTTAGATAAGAAATTGGTTGCAGCTGAACCGACGCCGTTAGTACCGATCGTAACACGTTCATCATCAAACGATGTGCCTGCATTAACTTTTGTCCAAGCAGCTACAGGTCGTAATATATTAGTTTGCATTGCTTCGTCAAAGATCTTATCTTGAGGAATACCTCGACCGTTATCAGTGACGGTAATTTCGTTGCTATTAATAGATACATTAATCTTGTTAGCAAACTTGAAGTTAGTACGGATTGCTTCATCAATTGAGTTGTCGAGAATTTCGTCAACCATTTTTGATAGTGCAGGAACGTATGTTGCTTTAGTCCATTCTCCAAGAACGAATCTTTCGATCTCTTCCTTAGAACTTGAACCCATGTACATACCAATCCTTTCTCGAACATGCTGTCGAGCAGTAAGAATTCTGAACTGTTCATTTTGTTTAGTCAAATCATTGTTCTCCATATTAGCAACCATTATAACACAGTTTGCTGTCGATGTCAATGGTTATTTAAATTTAATCTCAAGGCTATAACCTTCTCAATCAATTCGTTATGATACCATTATACAATAGTTCTTTGTGAATGTCAACCATTATTTTCGTGGTACCTCAACCATCTATATATTGTATAAGGAGTCGTTTCCTGAAAATAATTTCAGAAAACCATTGACATCTGCAGTCTAACCAGTTATAATAGATTTATCAAATCGAAAACACAAATAGATAAAGGAGAAAATTATGGGATTAACAAATGAACAAATAACATTGCTTGCGAAGCAATCCACCGTAGGTGGCAAACAAAGGTATACTGAATCGCAAATTAGGGATATGGTTGGAGCACCATCAATTGAAGAGGATCAACTCTGCGGTTGTGGAGACAATGTCAATATCTGTCCTGACGCATACGAACATATGACCTGCGGAGTCTAATATATTATTAGGTTATATGGATATTCTTTTTTGTTCTAACAATAAGTAAGATATCTATTGACTTTCTTTATGATACTGTATATAATAGTACTATAAATTGATAAAAGGAACAGATCGTGGATTTAAGAATAAGACCGTCAAATCGCATGACTCGGTGGATAGACGCAGTAGACGCAGTTAACGAAATCATCGCAATTGACCTTGCTGATGAACAAGGCCGAACAGACGAAGATATCTTAACTCAGGTTGAGCACGAAAATGAAATAAATGAAATTAATCTAAAATAACTATTGACATCATAAAGAAACTATGGTATAATGGTTGTATAAATTAAAACAATGGGAGTTGTTATGAATTCAGAGAATTATAAAATCAAGCCTAGATCAAACTGGGTATCAACAAGTCTTCAAGGCTATATCACTGCAAGCTATGCAGATTTGGTAGAAGTCTTCGGAAAACCTCAATCAACAGAAACATCTGGTGATGGCAAGGTCGACATTGAGTGGGAACTTCAAGTAGAAGATTACGACTTCAATTCAATCTCTCCATTAACCATTTATAATTGGAAAGACTACGACGGTGGTTTTACTGCTGAAACTCAAACTGATTACAGATGGCATATTGGTGGTGATCGTGTGATCGTTGCTGCTTATGTCCAACAATACTTTGATAATATGATGGAGACTGTGTAGATGAAAAAATTAACATCATACGAAAAGGTCATGAAAGAATTGACCAAAATGAAGAAGCAGTACGACAAGGTAGAAGCTACAAAAGAACGTAAAGAAATAGCAAAGAACGAACGTGCGGTTGCTAAGTTGGCTAAGCTACGTGATGGGTTTTCATTGTATTCAGATGATAAGTTTGATGCTAGTTCAGAACTTAACTTGAAACCTTCTTATGATGAAGGTGGGAATTTTCCTGAGTGGAACTAGCAGCTCTATTTTACTTATTCGTAATGGTCGTGATATTTTTTGCAGCTGTTAAATTTTTATTAGGAACGTTAGAATTTATTTGGAACTACGTTTGGTTGTTATTAATTCTAATGATTATAGTTATCGTCTCACTAACATAGGTTATTACTATGAAAGTTTTTTTCTCGGGTCCACGTGACGGCCGACTAAATTTGAATCTACAGGCTTCGGCAATGATGGCAGTTGATTACTTTGCTAAACAACTTAAGATCAATCGACTCCGTACCACTATTCAAATTAAGTTACATCACAAGCTCTTTTTAGACAACTCCCACAGTGAAGGACTTTGTGAGTCCGTGGATTCGAGAAATTTTATTATAGACATCGCGTTATATGGGAATTGGATGTCGACTCTAGCACATGAGTTAGTTCACGTGAAACAGTTTGCTCGAGGTGAACTTAGTGATAATTTACAGTATTGGAAAGGCAAGGATCATTCCTCTACAAAATATTGGGAGCAGCCCTGGGAGAAGGAAGCTCGAAAGTTACAGAAAAAATTAATGGTCCAATACATTACAGAGTTTGAGGTTGGTTAATTGGAAATGAACGGCCCATAGCTCAATAGGATAGAGCAACAGCCTTCTAAGCTGTAGGTTCCAGGTTCGATTCCTGGTGGGTCGACCAATTAACGAATAAATAGTCAAAAAGGATTAGTGCAATGTCAAAGAAAGAAAGAATACCGTTAAAAGGCGGAGATGAATACGATGCCTTAACTAGCGCCAGAAAGTGGTATGTATATCTAACTCGTTCAGGTGTTGCGAAGTCAATTAAGAAAAAGTATAATAAAAGGTTTAGGAGAAATGGAAAAGATAAAGTCAAATCCAGTTGCGAAGAACTGTAACAAGTTCAATAAACCAGCCACACATGTGGACCGTAAGAAAGCGGCAGCACGTGGATACGACAAATATAAAAGGCATGTTAAGGAGTAAGTAATGGATACTGTAGAATTTTTTAAACTGTTAACTGACCACGATTGGACATACAACTATTCTGACGATCATAGAGCCTGGACAAAAGGTTCAAAAGAATCGCAGCTTCTCCACCAACACAAATCGCCTTTATATACCAAAATGTATAAAGATTATGCCGATTACATATTCAGTTCAACAGAGAAACCAAAGCTTGAGGATTACTTATCGTAAGCAATGTAAAATGAACGATGATTTAACAAAACAAATTAAGGCAGACATAAAGGAACAGTACAAAGATAGTGCTATGTCTAAGACCGGCCGTCTTGCGATGGAGCTATCTGCTGAAAAGGCTCGATTGAGACAAGAGATGGAAGAACTTCAAGTACAGGTTGAAGATCTTAGTCCGGCTACACCTACAGGTACTATTGATAGTTATGTTAAATGGATTGCTACATCACTTGCCGTGTTTGGAGTATTTACTCAAAGCGCAGGTTTTATTTTTATGGGTAAAATTGCATATGCTTTGAGTTCAATTGCATGGACTTGGGTTGGTCATGTTTGGAATGATAAAGCAATTATGATTGGCAGTGCAATTACAGGAACTGCGGTTCTATTAAGCTTAACGGAGTATATTCAATGAAAGAAGTATTTGTATTTGACGTAGATGGTACGTTAACAGAACCAAGAAAGAAAATAGATTCAGAGTTCAAATCGTTTATGTTGAAATTCATAGAGAGCAATGATGTATTCCTTGTTACAGGATCCGATCGTCTTAAGACCTTTGAACAATTAGGCTTTGAACTTTACGAGGCTTGTAAAGGAGTATGGCAATGTAACGGTAACGAATTCTGGGAAGGATCAAGCCGTGGTCCAAAGAATGACTTTAAAGCTGATTACGAGTTTACAAAGTTTCTTAAGAACATTGTAGTATCAAGCAGATATCCAATTAAGACAGGTTCTCATATTGAAGAAAGAACCGGGATGTTAAACTTTTCTACAGTAGGACGTGGTGCAACATTAGAACAGAGAGAAGAGTATTACAAATGGGATCAGAAATACCACGAACGCGCTTTACTTTGTGAACAGATCAACCACGAATACCCAAAGCTATTAGCTTCAGTTGGTGGACAGATTAGTATTGATGTTGCTCCGAGATCAAATAATAAGTCTCAAGTCGCAGATATCCTAAATAAACAATACGACCATATTCATTTCTATGGAGATAATATGGAGTACGGTGGCAATGATTACCCTCTTGCTACTACAATAACAATTGGTAAAATGGGAACAGCATATCCCGTTGAATCTTACAAAGAAACCTGGGAGGTTTTAAAACAACTATGAAAAAGAGAATAACTTACACACACGAAACAGATGCCGATAGAACATTAGAAGTAGTTGGCGAAGAACATGTTATGCCTAGCGGCGATCACCACGAGGAAAGAACTTACATTAAAAGAATTGATGATTATGTTGTTGATTTCCCTACTGCTAACATTCTAACGGAAACGGTAATAGGTTAATATGATTCGTTCTGATAGAGGTGAAAGAAAATTAGATTGGTATGTTAAATGGGCAGCATCTGTCCTTGTTCTATCGGCAATCATATTCCGTTCAGCAGGTCAAGACTACCATTTACTTGATTTATATTTTAGTGCAACCGGTATTGCATTATGGTTATGGGTATCTTTATTATGGGAAGACCGTGCATTGGTACTATTAAATGGAGTTGGATTTACAATGCTATGTGTTGGTATTGTTAAATTACATGGAAGTTATTGGATGGCTTATTGGTCATCTATATTTTAAGGCAAGCGGCTGTAGTTCAGCTGGATAGAATATCGGTCTACGAAACCGAAGGTCATAGGTTCGACTCCTATCAGCCGCGCCACTGTTAAAGAAACTATTGACAAGTGATAAGAAGTTTGTTATAATAGACAATTGAAAATCAAACTAGGAATATATATTATGGAAACAACAGAAAAAGCTACTCTACTTGCAGCTCTTAAAGAAGGTGTAGTAACAGTTACATTTAAAAAGATTGGTTCGGAGGAGATTCGTATTATGCCTTGCACTATCAATGAACAAACATTGGTCGATGCTGGTGTTAAACCAATGGTGAAGGATATTGATTTAGATACAGAACACTTCGCGGCTTGGGCAATTGATAAGGAAGCTTGGAGAAGTTTTCGTTTAGACACTGTAATCGGATGGGCATTAGGCAATGTATCAACAACAGCTTGATGTCCAACATCAAACAAAGGTAAAGGTAAATGTATATGCCTAAATGGCCAGAAAGCAAACCTCACCATGACGGCGAGAGAAAAGAATTTAACTTTGATAACGGATATACAATTTCGTTAGTTAAGTTTACAGGTTCTTACGGATACAAAAGAGGTCTGTGGGAATTAGCGATCATAAATAAAGATGGTGAGTTCACAGACACTACTGATTATGATTTATTAACAATATTGGAAGATTATTCACCTAAGAAGGGAGACCCAGGAATCTATGGATTTCTTAGAGATCCTGATGCTGATAGAATCATCCAACACGTAGGGAATATGGATTATGCCAATTAAATTTAAAGAAACTCAAGTCACCGTAGATCGAGCCACAGGCAAAAAAACTACTCTAAACTTTTATATGAAATCAACACCTTTAAAAGAATTGTTGGATGTATATACGGCGACACGTACTGAACCTAAGATGCGCCAAAAAGTTCGTAAAGAGTTAGTAAAACGAAAGGTAGAGATACCTGTGTTAGAATCATGATTGATAAAATTTTAGACCAACTTCAAGAATGGTCTATAATGGCAATTGTGTATGTAGGAGTTGCGTTCTGGGTAGTCATATTCGGAATCGTAGTGTTAGGCGCGTTCGAAAGCGATCCCGTAATCGGAACATCTGAGCATGGTATTATAATTCGCGAAAGCGATTTGGAGATAGAGGAAAATGAGTAGAGAAACAAGTGTTAGAAAAGTGCCGGCTGCAGGAGTTACTAATGAAAGTAGCGGACCTGATACAATGTATGTAGTTGACCTAATAGAAGATGGACAGGTTGTAGAATCAAGGAAACTTCCTGGTAAAAATATAGCGTATGTAAATGACGTTTGTGAAAACTGGAATAATGGTATCATCCAGCTGTTAGTAGACTGATAAATAGTTTATTAACAAAAGGAAAGTATAATGGCATTACCAACATCCGGGGCAATAGATCTAAACGCTATACATCGTGAAGCTGGCGGCCCAAGCGGTGGCAGCGTAGGTATTAACGATGCAGATGTCCGAGCTCTGATCGGCAAAGGCTCTGGCGCAAGCATGGGGTTTAATGAATGGTATGGTGCAAGTAATGCCAATTTCGTTATTGATGAGGGATCTTCTGGCACCAACTATGGTTATAGTCGCGTGGGCGGCAACTATGGAAGTATATCCGGTGCCGAGTATTGGCGTGGCGTGCAATGCTTAGCTATTTACACCTCTTATTTTGTTGTTAAAGGAAGCGTTGGGCGTCTTCTAATAGTACGATTCCAAGGCAACAGGGCTGCTAATTGGTTTAATAGTGTAAGAGTCGGCGGGACCACTCATACCTCCGGCTCTTTTACTAGATCATATAGCGGATCCACGCTGTGGCTTAAAACCATAACAGCGGCTCAGATGATGAATGGCGCCGGTAACACTTCAGGAAGATGGACATAATAGGATTATATAATGACAATTAGATATGATATGATAACAGAGATCAACGACATAGAGTTTGATCGTATGTTTAACGACTGTATTGATAATATGAACGCGGGTTCGTATCCTTGGGAAATAACTCCTGTAGTAACAGGTACTAACGAAGAAAAGAGAGTTTATATTAAAACATGCTTTCAGGAATTCATTAATATTGCGAACGGAGTTGTCTTTGTATGTTCTGAAGATGGATACGCATTAACGATTTCTAGCGGTTTTGTAAATGGAACTCATTTCGAAGGCCACATGTTACTAATAGGTAGAAATCAGGCAGGCAGCAAATCTTTTATGTACTCTGATGTATATCATACGGCAAGAGAAACATTTTGGGATGAAGTAAATTTTGTTACTTGGGACTTTCAAACGCAAGGGCCAGGTACAGCATTTCACGATCATATTAAAACAGTATATGACGACGTAGTAGAAAACAATCCAGAGTGGATTCAAAATGCTCGATTTGCTAGAGGCGAAGGAATTGCTCTCGCAGGAACCGTTATCGAAGGTTCTGCAAATAATACTATCATTCCAGAATCTCTCCTTACAGATTCCGCAAATAATACTGTCGTCGTAGCAACCGCAGTTATAGAACATACGCTTGGCAATTCAAGCTTAAAATTAACAAAACACGTACAAACAGAAATTGTTAGTAGTGAAGAAGAACTGGATCCAGATCCATCATAACAGGAATAATATTATGAAGCAAAAAATTGAAATCAAAACACCAGCTAAAGTGGCACTCTTAGATAGAATGGCCAAAGCAGAAGCAGAACCGTACACTGCAAATTCAACAGGTCCATTTAAGACTGTGTTGGATAAAATGGACGGAGTATTTCGCAAAGAAATTACTAACTACAGTATGGTAAATGGTAACCACCATAAAGAAGTTTCAATTAGAGATTTCAAGAATGGCGATTATAATGACACCACAACTGTAACTATACTAAATCCCTGGTTGGGAGATAGCAGCAAAATCGGTGATGGATTCTAATATCCCATTACGGTAAGAGAAGGGGCATTGCGCCCCTTTTTTATTTCTTTGAATAAGCTTGAGCGCCAAAGAACGCGGCAACAATACCAGCAACAGCAACAAAATATGTTGGTGCCATTGAGCCAAGAGTTGCTTGTGCCTCATTCAATCCGGCTAATGACGCAAGTACTACTGCGAATGGATATAGTAATAATCCAGCTAATGCAAACCATGTCATCTTACGTTGTGCATCTCGCATTGCATCTGCATCGTCGAGTTCTTTTCTTTTAAACTCTAGATACATATCCTGTTCTTCTTTTGATACTTTGCCATCGCCATTAGTATCGGCTGGATGAGTTTTATTTTCTAGTTCTACACTCATTAGTCTTCCTTCTTCCATATAGTCCATGCACCGTACGCAATAAGACCCCAGCCAATTAAAGACGTTGGTATTAATATCATAACAATACCTCCGCCAATAGCAACCGCTCCATCTAATGAAGTCCTTTCTTTCAATCTTGCTTTAATAAAATCCACTTGATCACCTCCTTTTTATTGTTGTTTATACATATATGTCTACCTTAGTTCCTATTCTGGAGTTTCGGTATCCGTATTTACGGAATATATAATATCCGTAGTTTTTAACTCTCGCCATTTTACTTAAAACCAACAGATACACCACAACCGCATTGAGTTTCCTCGAGCGGATTAATGATTTTAAACTGTTCGCTAAAACCTTCCTTCACAAAATCTATCGTAGCGTTTTCAAAGTAAGGCTTGCTTTCTGAATCAATAACGATTTTAAATTTCCCGTAGGATATTATAGTATCATCGTTACTAAGTGCGTCAGTCCAATCAAACAGATACTCGTAACCATTACAGCCACTAGGCTTAATACCAATTCTAATATATTTTTTGCCATCTGCCGCTGCTTTCTTAGTCGCTTGAGATATTGCTGCATCAGTTAAGTTCACTTCCGTTTCTTTTCAATTGTATCAAGTCTTTTACTGATACCAGTGATTAATTCCTTGAGTTCAGTTGCGCCGCCTGCTTCAATAGGCGGATGGGAATCTATCTCGAGGAATTGGATTCTTTGTTCGAGTTCATCAATCTTTGAAACAACCTTAGGATATTTCTTTCTCCATAACTCAGGATCTGTTTGTAACCAAGTCCAACCCCAGCGAATTGCTAGCATCTCTAAAAAGGAATCAAACTTGGCAACTCCCCATTGAGCAGCTCTTGTATCTTTAAACCAAAATAGGAATGCGGCACCAGTGATTGACCCAAGGATTGCTGTATAGATCCATAGTGTATCGTCGGTTAGTCTCTCTAATATGTCCATTAGTTATCCTTAGTATATTTTGTATAGTTATCCATTGAGTGGTCAGTAAGTCCGTCAAAAGGCTTCAACTTTATCCACGAAGTAACGATACCTCTTAATTTGTCTTTCAGTTTTCTCCACCAAGCAAGGTTCTTAATGATACCATTATAGTTAAAATACATAACTTGCCCATGATGACGGTATCCCATAAACCAAGGTGGTATAACAGTTACAAGATCGTTATTATTTACGAAACGATAATGTTCTAAATCTTCGCATTCTTTCACAAACGTTGAGTTACCAACTCTTGGTGATCCGAAGGTATATAGAATAGGCTTGTATTGTATTAATCGAGAACCAGCAATTGTTGCCATGGCTCCGCCTAATGAATGCCCACATATACTAATCCTCTTATCAACGTGCTTTGAGAATACTTTAATTATATCTTTCCAAATATCATCGATTTCTGTTTGGAATCCATTGTGTACCCATCCACCAACTTGAGCTTTATCAGGCCAAATATTCAAGTCTGCTTTAAGATCGTTAAGTTCTGTTGGTTCAGTTCCTCTACAGCATAAAACAAATTCTTCTTTGTTCCATACGCAGTGTGCTTGTGCACCGTCGTGGTCAATAAACTTATGACCGGTATAGCCTAATGCTTTAAAATGTTTTTTTGCAGTAGGACCATCTTCGTATGCTATTTTTGCCATTTCTGCTTTGAGAATGGCTTCACCTTTTACATCATCAAATTGTACTTGTTGTTTCATACTAGCTCCATTTGGATATATACAATTGTGTTCAGTTATTATTTATAAATAGTTTCATATAC
>Ga0307997_10000268_pt1 | contig 23630 bp, 18 predicted proteins | sample Davwhametageno36_FD_203165 | JGI IMG/M metagenome (GOLD analysis project Ga0307997, IMG submission 203165) | Marine microbial communities from Davis Island wharf, Antarctic Ocean - #36 | ecosystem: Environmental > Aquatic > Marine > Unclassified | place: Antarctic Ocean: Davis Island wharf... | reverse complement strand
TAATTGTACTGCAAGTTTCGGGAGTACACGAAACTGCTCGCTATACCTCTCATCTATTAATGGCAACTGATGATAAGTGCATTGCAGGTTATCAGCGTTTAGCAGACATGTGCCACAGCTACGACACACAGATTTTTGGTCAGTTATTCCACCCTGGCCGTGAAATCATGGAAACTGCTAAAGGTATCCAGCCCGTAGCCTATTCAGCATCCGCTGTACCTTCTGAACGTTTTCATCAAACGCCTAAAGCCATGAGTTTAGAACTCATTGGTGAGGTAGTGACGGGTTATGCTGATGCCGCAGGCCGCATGCAAAAAGTAGGCTTAGATATAGAATGAACATGTAAAACATCATCTTACCTAAAGTGCTTAAGACAGGCTTGAAGCTGGGGGGGGCATGGTCTCCCCAGATACCTTACCCTCAAACACCCTATCAAGCGTTACGTCTTCAAACTGCCTGTCTGTGCTTTGCTCATGGCTGGAAACTCTGACATTCCCGATGTGCCGTCCTGTAATACTAACTCCACTAGATTCATAGCTGCCTAATGGTGCCTAATGAAGTCTCGAGTTTATTGGCTAGGGTGTCAATAATTAGAATATGGGTATATTGGGCTCGAAGCAAGAGGGTTTCCAACCAAGTTCTAATGGGGCCTATTACGTAAACTCATCTGGACATGACAGGATACTCAAGCCCGTGTAGGAAGTAATGCCACTAACATGAATGACATGCCCTATCGTTAAGCCTAAATAATCAGTAGAATAATGACACATTCACCACCCCCCAATAAGGAAATAGGGCCTACACAATGAATACAGAACAGTCTCAACCAAATAATGATGAAATTGACCTAGCTGATTTAGTTCGCTCTTTATGGGATGGGAAGTGGGTAGTCATTAACACCACTATTGCCACGGTTATAGCGGCCCTAATATATCTGATAGCAGTACCTAAAACCTATGAAGGCGCACTTGAGATATCACCCCTGCCATCTTTCCAAGCCCAAGTGTATCTGACATTTAATGAGACAGAACTCATTAGCATTGACAGTAAACAGTTTGAAACACTATTTATCGAAGACATTCTGAAATACGAAGCTTTAGAGTTCTTTCTGAAGGAGAACAGTTACCTCAAAAAGCTCGAAAACGAGTCGGAGTTAGAGTTTTCGGTGAGAATTAGTGATGTGGCTCGTGAATTCACTGTGTCAAAGCCAAACAATAAAACAGACAGAGAACAGCAGCCTAAATGGACCATAGCGTTAGAAACGCAGCAACCTGAACTGGCTACTAAAGTAGTATCTGACGCCCTGTCAGTTGTGAACGACAACGTCAACCGCCAAGTCCAGAGCACCATGGACAGGCTCTTGGATGCTTATTCTAGAGGCATTACGAGAGAACTGAAAGATATTGACACAACAATCAGCATAGCCATCAACAACGAGAAACTAAAAACACAATTCAGACTAGCCTTCCTCGATGAGCAAGCAAGTCTAGCAAGAGCCATCGGCATAGACAAAAACACACTCACTGCTCAAACATTTACAACACAATCCGCACTCGTAACCTCAGTCAACAAAGAAGACCCTTTTTACCTTCGCGGCTATATTGCCATCGAAAAAGAAATGGAAATACTTTCATCTAGACAGTCTCCTCAGCTGTTCATTCCAGAAATCATAAGCAATGAACTAAGAAAGCAGCAACTGCTGAAAGACGTCAGCATCACTACCGCCAAGCAACTCATTGCACTAACCCCAATAGGCACCGAGGCATTTGAGGCAGTTTCATATGACTTAGCTTCCATTGACTTTCAAAGCAAAACTAAGACCTCACTAATATTAGCCTTATCTATTGTTCTAGGTGGAATGCTTGGCATCTTTGCATTATTGATTCGAAATGCTGTTGGCCGTAAAGAGTAATCTCCTCAGGGCTGGGCCGCTGAACTCTGAACGATGATAATCTTCAAGTCAATTAGGGTTAAAGCCGCCCTGCAACAAACTCTCTGTTAGCTGCAAAACATACGACTAACGAATGAATTGAGTACAAACAGTGCTGAAACGGGCGCCACTGAATTATTTATTTCTTCTGAAACGGACAAAAGTTAGCCCTGGCATAATCGACTCCAGTCTCTTTCTGCTTGTGTATTAATTTTTATTAGACTAGCGGCAGCTAGCTTAGGTTCAGTTGTGTCTGTGGATTTAGCGAGGAAGGTTTTGCCATCGCAATGAGGCTCCAAACCCTTGAGTTTGCGTCTAGGATAGTAAATTGTCTTACTGGGTGACTGGGTGACTGGGTGACTGGGTGACTGGGTGACTGGGTGACTGGGTGACTGGGTGACTGGGTGACTGGGTGACTGGGTGACTGGCGTTGAGCGTATTCCATGAAGACAGACTATGTACCAGTTAAGTTCTACAATAGAACAAAAAAGTCTTTATATAACTATGCCTCCATACACGCAGCGCTTCAAAAGCTAGCTTCTCTGCTCATTCATTCGTGGCAAAGCTTGAAGATTACTGGCTAAAGGTTGATTATCTTGACTAGTCTAATTCTGTAAATGACATCTTTTTAGAATCTATCTCGATCTAGTTACCTAATAAAACCAATCAATACAATCCTAACCATACTCTTCACATCACTTCTGTCGCCTCCGTGCAGTGGTACAGTGAGTTTGACCACCTAACAAGAGATGTTATGATCATCTTTGATCAATTAGGTGAACCAATGAAAAAACGTACAAGACCCACTTTTAGCCCTGAATTTAGGCTACAAGCATCACAATTAGTAGTGGATCAAAATTACACCGTTCGCGCCGCTGCTCAGGCCATGAATGCTGGCATTTTAACCATGGCCAATTGTGCCATGTTGTGGGCTAGATCACTGGCCTCTTGTTACAGGCTGTTAAAGTGGACTAAAAACAATGTTATGATGATTGATGCCTATGGTGTTGGTTAGCAATGTAGATGTCAAATAACCTGCCATTTAACGGACTTTGGTCTATCACATGTTAAAAGCTCCAACATGACACTGTCATTTGTTAACTTTTCCCAGTTTATTTCTGAGCTCAACGAGCAGGCTCAAACGCAAAGTGCGTCTGCGACGGCTGACTGGGCAGTAAAGGACCTGGCTGACCGGTTATGCTTTGATAGTGCGTGGTTTGGCTGGGCCGATTTAAGCCAAGATATACCTCGGATACAAACTCAAACAACCCTCAGTTTGCCAATAGGCTTTTACCAATATTGGCAACAAATGTCCCACCAAGACGTGCTTATCGAGCAGGTTTTGCGCGACGGACTAAGCATTGCCACATACGAACGAGAGGGCAGCAGGCAGTCAGATGGAATGGTGAGCCTCGCAGACAAATTTGATTTAAACAAGATCGTTACTGTGATTCCCGAACATTTTGAAGTGGATAGAATGTTTTTCTTGTCAACTTATCGCAACGGCGCCAACCAACACCGTTGGGACTCTCGAGAAGCAGAGTTTTTGCAATGTGCAGCCGACCAGCTTGGCAAGGTGGTAAGGTCCTGCGCTGTAAAGCGAAGTGCTAAGCCTGGGCTAACACAAATTGAGGTAGTGGTGAGTGATCAGGGCATGTTACTGTTCGGCTTACATTTACTCAAATCTGAGCTTGGAGACCTGTTTACTGACTGGCAAGGACCGTACTTACCCAAGGCGTTACTGGCCACCATTCAGCAGCAGGGTCGCCATGTGGTACGCGACTATAATCTCATCGTCAATTGCAATCACGCGTATCTTGAAGGTCAACTTCCATTAGTTAATTTACAAATTAGAAAAATGACAGCACTGGATTTGTTGAGCAAGCGAGAGTTTGCGGTGGCCAAAGCCCTTGCGACAGGCATGAGTCATAAAGAAGTGGCCAAGATGTCCAATGTGTCTCCCTCCACCGTGCGCAACCAAACACAGGCCATTTACATTAAGCTCGGCGTGGATAACCGTGCTTCACTGGCCTCATTGATCGCCAACAGCTAGCCTCAATCACCCCCGCTGGGCAATTTATAGTGCATTTGAACTATTCATATCACCGCCACATATCGCTATTCTTGTTCCACTCTAAAAAAAATAACAAGGAACAGAGCATGTCTCTCAAATTATTGTTCACCACATCCGTTGCCACTCTTGCGTTGTCCACTGCCAGCCTAGTTTGCGCAGAAAGCATCGTCATTGGTGTGCCGGCTGCACAATCAGGTCCCGTCGGGATTGCCGATCACCAAGATTTTGTTAACGGTCTTAATATGGCTATTGATGAAATCAACGCCCAAGGCGGCGTAGCGGGAAATATGCTAGAAGCGAAGGTCGTCGATATTGATATATTGACACCAGAAGGCACCATTACTGCCTTTCAGTCGTTAGTAGATGCCGATGTTAAGGCCATTGCTTCACCTTTTGTGCTGATTCCCCAGACCGCGATGGATGTTACCGCCGCATCTGGTATTCCTTACCTACACGGCAACACCTCAAAAGCGTCGTTAGATCTAGTGGCGGCTAATGCCAGCAAATACAGCAACGTGTTTCAGTTGGATGTAGACGAAACCCACTACGGTAGTGGCTTTATTAACTACATTACGCACTTAAAAGCATCTGCGCAATTCACTCCAAAGAACAACAAGGTGCATATTGTTCAGGGCCAGATAGCCTACACCCAAACCATTTCTCAAGCCACCCAGGCGGCCATCGCGGCTTCTAACGGTGAATGGGAAATCGGTGCTATTACTGATATCCAATTTCCTGTTCAAGACTGGGCGCCAGTGATTAGCGCATTAAAACAAACGGACGCAGGCGTGATCATGATCGACCACTGGGTGGCAGCAGAGCTAGCGGCATTTGCAAATGCTTATGCCTATGATGCTGTGCCGGGTGCATTAGTATATTTGCAGTATGGGCCATCACAGCCTGAGTTTTTGGAATTAGCTGCGGGTACTGCCGAAGGTATGATCTGGGGCACAGTATACGGCGTTTACGCCGATGCTAAGGGACAAGAGTTTCGCTCTGCTTACCAAGATCGCTATGCCGGTACGATGGGCTTAGTTTACAGCGGCGCTGGCTATGACGCAGGCTATTTGCTTGCCCAAGCCTGGACATCTGCGGATGCCAATGATTTTTCTGCTGTCAATGCGACCTTGAAGAATCTTTCCTACCGCGGTGTTAATGGCCATTACAGCTTTAACAATGCAACCCAATCGGCTACCAGCTACCCTAATATGACGCAAGACTTGGAGGCAGGTCAGGGCCATCTATTCTTCCAGGTACAGGGGGATGAGCACAAGATAATTGCTCCGCCGCTGCTGGCCGAAACGCAGCTCGTACCAGCGCCATGGATGTAATAGTTAATGGCATCATCATCTGACTATGTATTTGGTTGCCAAGGGATTCAATTATCCCTTGGTGGTCGCCAAATTTTAGATTCCATTTCTATTGCCGTTAAGCCGGGCGAAATCCTTGGCTTAATCGGCCCTAACGGTGCCGGTAAAACCTCTTTGTTTGAAGTTTTATGTGGCCGTTATAAGGCCTCTGCAGGAGAGGTGTTTATAGCTGGTGAAGATGTTTCTAACCGTTCTATTCATGGCCGGGCTAGGCTTGGGGTGGCACGCACCTACCAAAGCCCAGTGGTACCCAACGCTATGTCCATCGATGAAGCGTTTCGAGCTGCTCGCTTCGCCTATGCACCCAATAAAACACGCTTTGATGCAGAGGCAGGTGCTCGCCGAGCACGCTTTCACCAGCCCTGGGATATGGCCTGTGGCGCTCTGGGAACGTTTGATCGACGCAAGCTATTACTATCTAGCCTGCTCATGCGTAAACCGAAAGTCTTACTATTGGATGAGCCAGCTTCTGGTTTGATTAATAGTGAAATTGACGAGTTAGACCTGATTATTCGAGAGCAAGCGGATGAATATGGTATTGGTGTGATCTTGATAGAACATCGCTTGGAGTTACTGTCGGCTATTGCTGATCGTGTCGCGGTATTGGACCTGGGTCAGCTCATTGCAGAAGGCAAACCTGACGACGTTTTTGGCCAAGCCAAGGTCAGACAAGCCTATTTTTCGGATGCTCAATAAGATGTCAAATATTCTTGAAATAGAAGGTTTGTCTGCGGGTTACGGCCCTTTGTGTGTATTGCATGACATAGATTTTAGTTTGCGCGAGGGTGAACGTCTGGGGTTGGTAGGCTTAAATGGTCACGGTAAAACCACGTTATTTAGGGCCATTACCTCATTGGTAGGCTGGCAGCGCGGCTCTATTCGCTTCAAAGGTCAGGAAATAGGTGGTGCTCGTTCAACTGGCGAAGGCCGTAAAACACCTTATATCACCCGCCTCGGCATTGCTATGACACCCCAGGGCGACGCTATTTTTCCAGGCCTTACTGTACGCGAACATTTGGACTGTGGTGCTTACACCAAGCTTGCCTGGCGCCAACGCAGCGCACGTCGCGACATGGTAATGGATATCTTCACACCTTTACAAAAGTTGGAACGGGTGCAGCTTGGTAAACTTTCCGGCGGTGAAAGGCGCATGGTTTCGGTGGGCCGTGCACTGATGGTGGATGCCACTATTTTGTTAATCGATGAGCCGTCATTAGGCCTTGCTCCAAAGATCTGTCATGCCGTCATGGAGGCCCTGTTCTCTTTGCCGACGGAGGGTCGTGCCATGATCATTGCGGAGCAAAATGTGCCATTGGTGGCTGGCCGAGTAGATCGTGTGCTGGGTATGCATTCTGGACATATCCGCGGTGATATGAGCGAATTAGGTTTAGGATAGGTATGAGTATTGAATTAATTATTTATGCCTTAAGCTTGGCAGCTGTTTATAGCTTAATGGCGATTGGCATCTCCCTGCTTTGGTCGTCCTTGGGCATGATCAATATGGCTTATGGCGCGACCTTTGCTTGTGGTGGTTACACCGCATTGATGACTGCCAAGTTGCTGGTGCCTAGTATTAAAGTATTGCTGGCGGGTACAGGCTTTGTGAAACTAGGCATTGCCGTGGTTACTTTGGGTGGTGGTATGTTGGGCGGCGCATTAGCTGGCCTTATTACCTATTATGTGGCTTTTTTACCTATTCACGATAAGCCAAATTTTTCCGTGCGGAGTCTTATTCTTACCCTAGCAATCAATTTGGCGTCGGTACAGTTGTTACTGATGTTTTTCGGTCCAAGGAACAAAGCCTTGCCAAAGATATTTGGGTTTGGCAAATTTGAGGTCTTTGGCGCCAGTCTACGGTATGACCAATTGGGTATTATTGTCATCACCTCAGTGTTGCTCATAGTAGTGCTAACTTGGCTTGCCAAGTCCCGTAAAGGCCTTGAAATCCGCGCTATGATGCAAAATCCCGAAGGCGCAGCCTTGTGTGGTATCTCACTTAGGCGCACAGCCCTACCCATTATGTTGCTGACTGGTGCGCTGGCGGGTATGGCGGCGGTATTGTTATCCCAGACTATATTTGTTAACCCATATGCAGGCGCTACGCCGTTGATGAAAGGTCTCACAATCGCATTGTTAGGAGGTTTAGGGTCGGTGCGTGGAGCCATGATAGGAGCCCTTGTTATCGGCTTTCTGGAGGCTGTAGTGGGGCTAACACCATGGTTAGGTCAGCGATATGTGCTGCTTTCTCAGTTTATTTTCATTATCGGATTTCTCATTATCCGTCCCCGAGGGATCTCCGGGTTACTTGATGAGACTAGGAAATAGAGCATGTCAAATTCGCAACAAAAACACGTTTATTATGCTGTTGGTCAGTGCCATGACGAGCTCGTCATGCACCCTTCGGGGCAACAAGAATTACGGCGTTGGCGCTTGCCTTTTACCCGCCGCCACTGGTTTCAGTGGCGTGGTATGCATAATCATAAAAGCTTGCAGTATGAACGCCGTTTAGTCGACAAAAAGCCCCTTTGGTGGATGCTGGCTTTGGGTCTGCTGACATTGACCATCCCACTTTTACCTAATTCAATGGTTACGGCAGCCATGGTGTTTTGTATCTACAGCGCCATTAACGTCTTTTGGACTCTAATTATTGGTACGGCGGGTATTTTTTCTCTTGCCACTTTAGCGGTAGTTGGGCTGGCGGGTTATGGGGCTGCCGCAGCCAACGTCTATTTAGGTGTGCCCTGGCCATTGATGTTTTTGGTGGGCGGTGTGCTGGGCTTGATAATTGGTTTTTTATTGGCCCTGCCATCAACTCGTCTAGACGGGCTTTATTATGCCTTGTTAACACTGGGGTTTGCCGAAATATGTCGCAATGTGATCACCCAGTTGCGGCCACTAACGCCAACCAATGGATCCATTAATAATGTCGCTTCGTTTGTGCCTGATGACTGGTATTTGCAGCGGCCTGGGTTACTTTTAAACTTCTTTGCGGCCCTGGGTCTGTTGCTGCTGGCATTGTTAGTATTTCGCTTGGTGAACTCGGAAAAACTGGGCATGCAATTGCAAACGGCCCGTGAAGATGAAGAATATGCGGAGGCCATTGGTATTGACTTTCGACGCTCTAGAATGTGGGTATTCATCATTGCTTCTGCTGGTCTAGGGGTCATTGGCGCTTTCTATAGTATGGTTTATCGGTCCATATCGCCGAGCATATTTTCACTAGATCAATTGCTGCTGATGTTTTCAATGCTAGTGATTGGCGGCATTGGCCGCTCTGAAGGCGCTGTAGTGGGTACCGCGGTGGTTACTGTTATTGACAAGGGGCTTATCTTTCTTGGTCCCATACGCATCCTATTAATAGCCGCCGTTATGCTTACAGCTTCCCTATGGACCAATAATGGGTTAGCGGGTATCAAACAACAATTTACACACTTTCGCGAACGTAAACAGTCGGAAGCAAGAGCCAAACGTACAGAAAAAGGAGGCGAAGTTATGCCTGAAGAAGCCATTGATTTTACCGATAAGCAAGACATTTACTATCGTCGCTTTGACAAGCGATTACGTGAAAAATTAAAAACATTGGTTACGCCAGAAGTGATCAAAGAACACCAGCTAAAACCCTTAGGTCAGCACTCGGATGCATTGTCACGCCTGCTCAATTACTTTCGACGCGGTAACATGGCTGACAAGTATGCCATTTTACGATTGCCGGAGAATTTCCATAGTTATCGCGTCGTTGCCTTTTCGGGTCGGCGTGGTGCACCACCTCGGGTAGTAAATGATGTTACTTACAACGATATAAATGAAGCTTATCACGCAGTATTTTTGCTGCGTATAAGCGACTTAATAAATAGTTAGGAACAAAAAAATGGCTAACTCACGCATATTTGGATATTCAGAGCCCCTAGTCCCAAGAGCCGGGACTAATGTTGACATTAAAATATCCGTGGAAGGTTCGAACACTGTTGATGCGCAGTTGGTGCGCCTATTACATGGTGACGAAGACCCCGCTGGCCCGGGTTTTGTTGAACAAGAGGTGGATTCACCTATCAACGGTAATCTCGAGGTTAAACGCCAGTTCCTTCAACTTGGTAATTATTGCCACCTTGATGACGACACTAATGAATTAGGAAACTTGCGTAGTTTTACCTTGTTTGCACATGTTCAACCTTGCCTGCAATCGACCCAGCGCCAAGTTGTCATGGGCAATTGGGACCTAGCGAGCAGTTGCGGCTACGCCTTAGGTATTAACCCTGAAGGAAAAGTGTGTTTATGGCTAGGGGATGGTAATAAAGTTGACCAAATTACCTCAGACACGCCTGCTATCTCTCGTTGTTGGTACTTTATCGCGGCTACCTTCGACGCACAAACTCGCCAAGCTAGTTTACACGTAATTAACTGCGTTAACTCGTGGAACTCGCGTATATCAAGCCTAGTGCCGTTTGAACTGGATAGTTGGGCTACGGAAAAGTTGTCTGTAACTCCAGCCATTGGCGACGGCAAATGTAGCTTCTTATTGGGTGGAGCTTGGGATTCAAACCCGAGTCGCGGCGATTTTGTAGCATTGCAGTTTAATGGCAAAATAGATCGCAGCGGAGTATTCGCTCGCCCCTTGGAACGTAATGAACTTGAGCAACTAGCGGCTTTCTCCGCGCCCAGCCCGAAGGATTTGTTAGCCTATTGGGACCCCACCGCTAACATTACCAAACAAGGTGTGAATGACGATATTTTGGATACCAGCGGCAATAACCTGCATATGCATGGAGTCAACCGCCCTGTACGTTTGATGACGGGAGCTAACTGGAAAGGCACAGACAGCTACCATATGGATGCTAGCCAATATGGGGGGGTGCACTTTCATAGTGATGCGTTGACGGATGCCAAGTGGGCAACGACCTGCAGCATTACCTTACCAGAGAACATGGTTTCTGGGGTGTATGCATTACGCTTAACCCATGGCAAGCAGCAAGACCACGTGCCTTTTATTGTTACCCCCCATACGCCAAAATCTGCCATTGCCGTGCTGTTGCCAACCATGACCTATCTGGCCTATGCCAACGAGCACCTGAGCTATGAGGCACCCATTGCTCAGGCCATTGTGGCCCATACGCCTGTGATTTCCCAGCAAGACATAGAATATAAAAAGCTCGAAGAGTTTGGGTTGTCTACCTACGACCATCATGCAGATGGTTCTGGTTGTTGTTATTCAAGCTGGCGCCGGCCTATTGTCTCGTTGCGGCCAAAATACCGACTCTCGGCCATGAACTTTGCTTGGGGTTTGCCTGCTGATCTGTCATTGATTTGGTGGCTAGAGCAATCCAAATTTGATTATGATGTGATTACGGATCATGACTTACACGCCCTTGGTAAGTCCGCTCTAGAACCCTATAAGGTGGTCATCAATGGTACACACCCAGAGTACTACACCGCTAACATGATGGACGCCACAGAAGATTACCTGCGCCAAGGTGGCAGGCTCATGTACACCGGTGGAAATGGCTATTACTGGGTTGCTGGGCAGCGTAAGGACGAAGCCTACTGTATGGAAGTGCGCAAATTGGATGTTGGTTCTAGGGCTTGGCAGGCCGAGCCTGGAGAAGGGCACTTAGCCAGCACTGGCGAACGTTCTGGGTTGTGGCGGTCCCGTGGGCGAGCGCCACAAAAGATCGTCGGGGTGGGCTTTTCGGCTGAAGGCATGGATGAGAGTCAACCCTTTGAACGGATGCCTGATAGTTACCATAAGCGGGTATCTTGGATCTTTAAAGGCCTTGGCGATGAAGAACTAATTGGTGACTTTGGACTGGCAAACGACGGTGCAGCAGGGGTGGAACTGGATCGCTATGACTTAGCGTTGGGTACCCCACCGCATACCCAAATACTTGCTTCTTCAAGTGGTCACTCGGATAACTATCCCTTGGTATCAGAGGAAATAACCTATGCCTTTCCCGGTCGGGGCGGTACACAAGACCCGCAAGTCCGCGGCGACATGATTTTCTTTACTACGCCCAACAACGGTGCCGTATTTGCCGCCGGTTCAATTGCTTGGTCGCAAGCATTACCCATTAACAATGGTGATAATAATGTAGCAACAGTGATGACCAATGTATTGGATGCATTAACTAGTCCAGGTCAACTGCCAGGCGTTGAATTTGTCGGTGATGAGAAATTGTGGCGATGATAGATTAAAACTTAAACTACTGCGTTAACTAGTCTGTTCTATCGAGGGATTTAGGTTGTTTCACTTGCTCTAGCAAACTCATGACTCATCAAGGCTAGACTGTGACCCACAATGGCAGCATTCAGGGTGTGGACAGAGTTTAAAAAGCACAAATTACCGCGCGTTTTATAGACAAGCGCCTCACCATCAATCCCGCTGAACCAAATCCTCTAATGATGCATGCATCTCTGCTACCAGCTTACGTATGATGATGACTTCTTTAGTTCTAAGCCCATGAACATAGAAGTGAAACTAGCAAAATCGTCTTTATTGATTAAGGCGACTTTTGCACCTTTTGTAGATAGCGCCGCCGCAGCAACATTGGCAGAGCCCATTCTATTAACACCAGCACCAGCACCTACAAACTGCAGGTCGTACATTTTATACTTGGGATCTATTGTTCGTGCTCCCACCACATACAAGTTGTGATTGTACTGAAACGTCTGCAGTTTCCGTGAAGCACAACCTAGCACCACCATCTCAAGGGTTGGGTAGGTAACCCTTGAGATGGTGGTTAGTTCGCTTGAATTGAGGCAGGATGTTGAGCTGCAACCTTTGCGCTTCGCTTGATGGATACCTTTACAAGCACAATTTATATTGTGCTTGTAAAGGTATCTTACGCTGTCGGTTTAAAATATCGGGAGAAAACCAAAATGATTTAGGGCATATTTGAGGGTGTCAGAAACAGACTTATGAAATAAGTCTTTATATATCATAAAGTTATATAATAAATGGTGCGGGCAGAGCTTTGGAATAACTCTCATTCAAGATATATCAGCTAGTTTAGGGGAATCGTCATAGAGTTTTGAAGAACTAGCCACAACAACTGAATCATCCGATCAATTGTCCTAGCAAGTCCAGCAATGAACGCCACAAGCCTGTTGTTTTTAGGGTATAAAAAACAACCCATAGATAAAAATACGATTAATATCAATAGCTTAAATAAAAAAATGGCGCGCCCGAGAGGATTCGAACCTCTGACCGCTCGGTTCGTAGCCGAGTACTCTATCCAGCTGAGCTACGGGCGCGCTATACCTTGTTCCGGCTGATGCCTTATAAGGGAGGCGTATCATAACGACAGTGGGGTACAAATTCAACTATTATTGGTTGATTAATAGAGATTTTTTTAATATCTCAGGGCCTCTCACTATTCCCACTTAGTGATAATGCCAGCTATTTTATCAATCAATTTTTTCGATCTAGCTACCTGTTGCTGCTGGTCTAGTGGTATTATATCGGTCGATTTAATTTCCAAGCCTTACTGGCTTTATAACAACTTACGGCACCCATGAACGAACAATATAACGCGCACGACATAGAACCAGAAATCCAAGCCTTTTGGGACACTAACAATAGCTTTGAGGTGCAAGATAATCCTGAGCAAGAAAAGTATTACTGCTTATCTATGTTTCCCTACCCTAGTGGTCGCTTGCACATGGGCCATGTGCGTAACTACACCATTGGTGACGTGATTTCTCGCTTTCAGCGAATGAAAGGCAAAAACGTATTGCAGCCTATGGGCTGGGATGCCTTTGGTTTACCTGCTGAGAATGCGGCAATGAAAAACAATGTGCCACCTGCTAAGTGGACCCATGAGAACATTGCCTATATGCGTGACCAACTCAAGCGCATGGGGTTTGGTTACGATTGGAGCCGTGAACTGACTACCTGCGAACCTTCCTACTACCGATGGGAACAGTGGTTTTTTACCAAACTATTAGATAAGGGTTTGGTTTATAAAAAAAATGCCGTGGTTAACTGGGACCCAGTAGACCAAACTGTATTAGCGAACGAACAAGTGATTGATGGCCGTGGGTGGCGTTCTGGCGCATTAGTTGAGCGCAAAGAGATCCCTCAGTGGTTCCTTAAAATTACTGATTACGCTGATCAGCTATTAGATGATTTAGATCAACTTGACGGTTGGCCAGAGCAAGTGCGTACTATGCAGCGCAATTGGATTGGTCGCTCTCAAGGCGTAGAACTTAGCTTTGATGTGTCTGGCCAGGGGCCGTTAGACGTATTTACTACTCGCCCAGACACGTTAATGGGTGTCACCTATTTAGCAGTGGCTCCACAGCATCCTCTTGCTCTAAAGGCTGCAGCAACCAATGCAACAATGGCCACATTCATAGATAGCTGCAAGAATATGAAAGTGGCTGAAGCCGACATGGCCACCATGGAAAAGCTGGGTTTAGACACCGGCTTTACTGCAACGCATCCCATTACAGGAAAATCCGTACCCGTATGGGCTGCCAATTTTGTGCTGATGGACTATGGCTCTGGTGCAGTAATGGCCGTGCCAGGGCATGACCAGCGGGACTGGGAATTTGCCACTAAATATGGCCTTAGCATACATCAAGTGGTTCGCTCTGCAGACGACAGCGTTATAGTAGATATTTCTAAAGCAGCTTTCACAGCTAAAGGCCTCTTGGTTAACTCTGGCACGTTTGACGACATGGATTTTCAAATGGCCTTCGACGCCATTTCAGCAGAACTTGAACGCCATGGTAAAGGTAAAATTACCACTAACTATCGCTTGCGCGACTGGGGCGTGTCCCGCCAACGTTATTGGGGGACTCCTATCCCCATAATCAATTGTGATACTTGTGGCCCCGTAGCGGTGCCAGAAGATCAACTGCCTGTGGTATTGCCTACCAATGTAGAATTTGACGGCAGTGGCTCTCCACTTAAGAAAATGGCTTCGTTCATTAATACCAGCTGCCCTAAGTGCGGCGCGGCAGCAAAGCGTGAAACTGATACCTTTGACACCTTTATGGAGTCTTCTTGGTATTACGCCCGCTTCACTAGCGCTAACCATAACGACAACATGTTGGCCCCTAATTCTGCAGATTATTGGGCCCCTGTTGATCATTATGTGGGTGGTATTGAACACGCCATATTGCACCTTTTATATTCACGTTTTTTCCACAAGCTAATGCGTGACATGGGTCTTGTATCTTCCGACGAGCCCTTTAAAAAGCTTCTCTGCCAAGGCATGGTATTGGCTCACACGTATTACCAGCAAGACGAAAAAGGCGGCCAAGATTGGATTTCTCCATTAGATGTGGACCCCGTTATTGATGACAAAGGCCGTATTACCGGGGCAGTGAAAAAATCTGATGGCTCCGCTGTGTTGTATGACGGCATGGGCAAGATGTCTAAGTCTAAAAACAACGGCATTGATCCACAAACCATGATTGATCAATATGGTGCAGACGCTGTGCGCTTGTTCACCATGTTTGCTGCACCTCCAGAGCAGTCTCTTGAGTGGTCTGATGCTGGCCTTGAGGGTTCTCAACGATTCATTAAACGGTTTTGGAAGCAGGTATACCAACACTTAGCAGCGCCTGCTGCGCCTGCTTTAGAGGCAAGTCAGCTTAACCAAAAGCAACAAGACATTCGCCGGAAGACTCATGAAACTATCCGCAAGGTTAGCGACGACATTGAGCGTCGCACGACCTTTAACACTGCAATTGCAGCAATTATGGAACTAAGCAATACCATTGCTAAGTTTGACGACATTAGCGACCAAGGCCGTGCTGTGCGAGCAGAGGGCTTGAGTACTGCAGTGCTGTTGATGTCGCCCTTTACCCCTCACTTATGCCATACGTTATGGCAGGCATTTTCTGGCAATGACACCATTTTGCAAACACCTTGGCCAGAAGTGGATGAGAGCGCTTTGGTGAAATCGAACATTGATATGATGATTCAGGTTAACGGTAAGCTGCGCAGCAAGATAAGTATTGATGCTAATATGGATCGTGATACGATTCAACAACTTGCCTTAGCAGACACAAAGGTGCAGAGTTTCATCACCAACATGGCGGTACGCAAAGTAATAGTGGTACCCAATAAACTGGTTAATATCGTTGTTAGTTAACCCCTAGCAGGGTTGCTCAAGTGAGTATAAATAGGAACACAACCAATGATTAGCACAACCTCTACGTTAGGTGTCTTGGGCAGGTTTAGCATCGTTGTATGCCTTAGCCTGGTTATGGCAAGCTGTGGCTTTCATTTGCAAGGCCAAAGCCTGCGGTCTTTTCCACCCCAGCTCAACCTTTATGTAGACGATCCAGTACTAAAGTCTCTGGTTGCCAGCAACTTGGTTGAGCATGGCGTGGTGTTAACTCTGGTAGAGTCTGTGGTAGGCACTGATACCAAAGCACCCACCCTGCAGCTAAAGCGCACTCTAAAAAATAGTACTGAGCTCATTTTAGACGCTAATGGTGATGCTTTAATCTGGCGCTACACCCTAAGTAGTGAGTATTTAGTGATTGCAGCGGGTGTGCAGCCAGACCCTCAACAAACACTCATTACAACTGGTTCACTACCTATTTCTGTCAGCACTGATGTTGACTTGAGTGGAGGTAACGCCACTATTAACGAACGTATTGAAGCTGACAGCTGGGCCTTGTTGTATAAGCAACTTGCCACTCGCATTGCTCGACAGCTTAGTTTTGAATAATGCGCATTAAACCAGACCAACTCCAAAACCACTTAACGAAGGGGTTGGCTGGCTGTTATATGGTGCATGGTGATGAACCTTTGTTGCAGCAAGAAATATGTGATGCTATTCGAACCAAAGCGCGCCAAGAAGGTTTTTTGGAACGCGATTTATTCCATGCAGAAGGTCGCTTTGATTGGCAGCAAATTACTGCTTCAGATCAAGCTATGTCGCTTTTTTCTAGCCGAAAAATCATTGAAATTAGAATGCCCAATGGCAAACCTGGCAAGGAAGGCTCTGCCGCCTTAAGCCTGCTGGTTAGCCAACCTAACCCAGATAATTTGGTGTTAATTAGCAGTGGCAAAATTGATTCCAAAGGCCAAAGTGCTAAATGGTTTAAGGCACTGGACACCGCTGGGGTTTGTATGGCCATTTTTCCACTAGAAGCCCAGCATATGGGTGGCTGGATTAACAATAGGGTCCAAAAACTAGGTCTAAAAATAACCCCAGATGCGTGCCAATTACTGACCCAAAGAACTGAAGGTAATCTACTCGCTACGGCTCAGGAATTAGAGAAATTCACCCTTAATGGTGCGCACTTCGAAATTACTGCAGAGCATATTGATGCCGATGTGGGTGGCCTTGCCAGATACAGTAATTACCAGCTTGTAGATACAGCCCTTACCGGCCAAGCGAGCCACAGCCTCACCATGCTCTATGGTTTAAAGGAAGAAGGCACTAAGGCCATGGAAATTCTGTGGGTATTAAGCCGAGAAATCAGGCTGCTCATTAATGTTATTAACCACCCTCAAGGGGTTGAAGCTGGACTGAAGCAAGAACGAGTATGGGAAAAGCGTAAAGGCTACCTGCGTGCTGCAGCAAAAAATCATAACAGCCACAGTGCCCAAGATATGCTGCAGCAATGCGAAGCCATTGATGAGTGTGTAAAGGGTGTGAGCAAAGCTAATGCATGGGACTTGCTAAGCGGCTTAATAATGCAACTTGCTGGCAAACCTATTCGTTAGTAATTAAATAAAGCGACCAATACTATAGGCTGTTAAGTCTGTGCCTTTATCTGGTTCCAGCAGTACTTCAGCTAACATTTGCCCACTAGACGCAGCCTGAGTCATACCTAAATGGGCATGGCCAAAGGCATAAGACAATCCCTGCCACTTTACTGACGGGCCTAACACAGGCAATGAATCTGGCGTAGATGGCCTATGACCCATCCATTGCTGGCCGTTTTCAGTATTTAAATCGGGTAGGTAGCGCTTAGCTAAAGCCAATAAATTGTCACTGCGCTTAAAGTTGGGCGCGGCTGTTAAGCCGGCAAATTCTGACGCACCACCAACACGCACACCCACAGTTAAAGGCGACACAGCAAACATTTGTTCGGCAAATAAAAGCTCATGGCTTAAGGCTATATTAGGGTAAGGCAAGGTGGTGTTATAACCTCGTTCAGATTCTAACAAGCACATCTCTCCCGCTTGTTTGGCTAACTGTTTAGACCAAGCACCTGCGGCTACTAGAGTAATGTCTGAAAAATGCTCACCGGCCGGCGTTTTAACACCCAATACCCGCTTATCTTGAGTGACTAAAGCGTCTACGTTAGCCGTTACCAAGGCCACACCGTGGCTCACTAGCCATTCTCTCAAACTGCCCACTAGGGCCTTTGGGTCGTCAATAATGCGCCATTGGGGCTGCAATACACCGAAGGACTTTGCCTGCCCTATAGCAGGCTCCATACGCCTTAATTCAGCCTCACCCAAAAGCTCAAAATGTTGCCCATGCTGCTTGCGGATATCCCACTCTTGCGCACTTAATTTAAAACTTTTGTAATCATCGTAGACTCTAATACAGCCTTTATCTCGCACTTTACCTGCATAGCCTATGGCTTTAAGCATAGGGTCATAGTCTGCACTTACTCTACCATTGATGGCCTGCAGTGCTTTGGCAATGTGCGATACGTTTTTTTTACGGCTGTGGCCAAGATACGCTAGTAACCAGGGCATAAATTGAGGAATGTGGGCCGGCCTGATAGACAAGGGGCCCATTGGATCTAACAACCACTTGGGTATAGACCAAATTTGCCCTGGTAAACTGTGTGGCACACATTCACTGATAGCTAAAGCACCCGCGTTACCATAGGAGGTTTTATCTCCCACAGGGTCTCGGTCTACAATAGTGACCTTAACCCCTCTAATGTGTAAGGCATAAGCGCAGCATAGGCCCACCATCCCAGCCCCAACAACAATAGCGTTTTTAGGCTGTTGCACAGTTAATCCAGATGATTCAGGTGTTTAATGGGCTCATGATGATCATTTAGATAACTCAACCAATCAGACACTAAGTGAATTTCGTTGGGTGCTGCACTAACACCCGCACTAATACGTTCTTCTAAAACTGCGTCAACAGCTAAACTCACCGTGGTTGATACCAAGCGCGCCATGGCACTACCTTGGTCGTTACCAAAGGCGTCCATTGAATAGCTTTGGCGCCAAATACATTGGTTGGTATCTGGGTCTTTAGCCAACAGTTCTACATACAATACCACGCGGTCTTGCTCACCTTCTTTATAAGCGTATCGCTGCCAGAGCTCATCAGACTTGGCAACAAGCTTGGCATTTGCATCAGCGCCATCGGCAGATTCCACTAAACTAAAAATGTCCTGCCATGCCTCTGACCAACCTGGTAGCCGCAGAGAACCACGAATAAATGTATCAACAGGCCACTGAGGGTCAAATTGGTATTGAGCCATGAAGGGTAATGAGTCACGGTTAGGAATAGCTTCAAAGGTTGCATTGTGCTCCTCCGACAGCGGCATAGTATAGTCACGCACGGCAAGCCAAGGCTTACTATTGGTTTTAACTTCACCACCTTCAAGCCATTTTGCAGTAGACCTTAGGGCAGTAAGCACACCCAGTGGTGACCAAGAAAACTTGTACTTAAAATCATTCTCCTTCGCGGGCAAACCACCACAAAATGACCTAAACTCTAAATGATTAGTTTTTGTATATGCGCCAGAACCACGGTAATGGTTTAATAATGCATAGGCCAAAAGATGATCGATACCAGGGTCTAAGCCTACCTCGTTTACCAAACATAGGCCTTTAGTTTTAGCGTCTTGGTTCAAGGCCTCCATGGCAGGTGATAAATAGCTGCTAGACACAAAATGAGCTTGGCTATCTAGGGCTAACTGGGCCACCTGAAGATGAAATGACCCAGGCAACATGGACACCAAAATATCACCCTTGCTTACATTACTAGCAAGTTGTTGCCAGTCTAGGGTTCGTGCCTGACATTGGCCCTCTAAATCATGGATAACGGCTTCAGCTTTACTTAAAGTGCGGTTCCACAGCCATAACTCTGCACCATTACCGATGAGTCGTTTAATACCTGGCGCACTAGAAAGCCCAGCGCCTAGCCAATGAATGATCGCCATAACTAGTCCTTACCTTATGTTGTTTTGTTTTATTTTATTATGTGTTGCGTTACGCAATATCAAGTGTACTTTTTTATCTGCAATTAACGTATCACTTCGCCTTTTACTTGTAAATCTGCATGATAAGAGGACCTCACTAGTGGCCCACTGGCTACGTGCTTAAAGCCCATTGCTCTGGCTGCTACACCCAACTCATCAAACTCTGCAGGTGGCACAAAGCGATCTACAGGCAAGTGGTTTAGACTAGGTTGTAAGTATTGTCCAAGGGTGAGCATATCTACATCGTGGTCTCGTAAATCTTGCAACACTTGCAATACTTCTTCTTTGGTCTCACCCAAACCCAACATTAGGCCTGATTTAGTTAACACATCAGGACACCGCTGTTTGTATTTTTGCAACAAATCCAAAGACCATTGGTAGTCTGAACCTGGGCGGATTTTTCTGTAGAGTCGGGGAATGGATTCCAAGTTATGGTTAAACACATGGGGAGGTGTTTGGGCTAGGATATCTAATGCAACGTCCATACGCCCCCGAAAGTCTGGCACAAGTACTTCAACCTGAGTTGTTGGTGTACGCTCATTAATGGCGCTAATACAATCTGCAAAATGCTGTGCACCACCATCTCTTAAATCGTCTCGATCTACTGAGGTGACCACAACATACTTAAGCGCCATATCAGCCACAGCGGTGGCTAATTCTCGAGGCTCATCAACAGACAATGCATTAGGGCGCCCGTGGGCTACATCACAAAATGGGCATCGCCGCGTACATATTTCACCCATAATCATAAAGGTCGCAGTGCCGTTACTAAAACACTCTCCTAAGTTAGGGCAATTAGCTTCTTCACATACAGAAGCCAGCTTATGCTCTCTAAGTTTAGATTTAATGCGGTTAATTTCAGGTGAACTCACCACTTTAATGCGCAACCAGTCTGGCTTACGAGGCATTTTATCAGTGGCAATAACTTTAATTGGGATACGCGATACCTTATCGGCGCCGCGAAGTTTAACGCCTGCTTCAGCTTTGTATGATGTCGCCATAATGACTTATTGCTCGTCTGTTATATTCAATGGTGTCCAACCCAAGGTTGTTGAGTTGTATTAACGTGTAGGTACTGCAATTGCTTTACTAAATGTTGGCACATGCTACTGGCTACTTGATCAAAATCAACAGCCTGATTAAAATCGATCATCTGCACCATGTCTAAACCAGGGTAGCCGCAGGGATTGATGCGCTTAAAGGGGCTAAGATCCATGTCTACATTAAGAGCTAGGCCATGAAAACTACACCCTTTGCGAACACGCAGCCCCAATGAGGCTATTTTACTACCATGCACGTATACGCCAGGGGCTTTAGTGTCTGCATTAGCAGTAATGCCATAAGACTTCAAGCAGCCAATTAGTGCTTGCTCCATATGCGAAACTAGTACCCGAACCCCTATACTTAAGCGTTTTAAATCTAACATTAGATAGATCATCATCTGCCCTGGCCCATGGTAAGTTACCTGACCCCCGCGATCCGATTGCACTAGAGGAATAGTGCCTCGGTCTAGCATATGTTCTGCTTTACCTGCCTGGCCTTGGGTAAATACAGGCAGGTGTTGTAATACCCATATCTCATCTAAAGTCGCATCATCCCGCTGATTGGTAAAGTCTTGCATACCTTGCCAACTTAGCTCATAGGCTTGGGCTGATAGCCGCCTTATCAACACACTTTCTTTAGTGGCTAAGCTAGAGGACAAGTTTAACCTTGCCACTGTCCATTAGAGTTTGATGTATTTCTTTCAAATGATCTTCGCTCTGGGCGGTTACCGCAAGGCGTATAGACTGAAACGTGCCATTTCGGCTATCCACTACCTGCACTTTTTGGGGGTCTAGTTCTGGTGCTAGTCGCTGCACACACTCAACCACCCACTTATGATAATTTGCCGTTTTAAGGCCCACAATTTTCAAACTATAGTTAGCGCAGGGAAACTCAATTTTGGGGGCTTCAGGCTTAACTTTCATCATTCGCCACTAATAAGTCGTTTTGCACTATCGGTGATGCCTTTGAAAAAGCTTCCTTGGGGAATATCGTTACTGGCCACTAGATCTCGCTCTAAAATAATGTCTGTGTCTAGAGTAATGACAAGCTTACCTAAAATATCACCTGCAGATAATGGAGCTTCAATGCCATTATTAATATCCATGGTCGCGTTAATGTATTTGGCTTGGCCACGCGGAATAGTGACCGCAACTTCACTTTCAAGCATTAACTCCATATAGTCTTGTGCACCACCCCAAACCCGAGCTTCATTTAAAATTTCTTGGGCGTCGTAAAGCACATGTGTTTCAAAAAAGCGCATGCCGTAGGTGATGAGTTTTTGTGATTCTTGTGCCCGAGCCTCAGTGCTAGCGGCTCCTAAAACAACGGAAATTAATCGCTGACCATCCTTTTTAGCTGATGCCACCAGACAGTATCCAGCTGCAGACGTATAGCCTGTTTTTAGGCCATCTACTGTACTGTCACGCCACAGCAACTTATTACGATTTGGCTGCCTAATTTTGTTAAAGGTAAACTCTTTTTCCGAATACACCTTATATTGCTCTGGGTATTCGCGAATAATTGCCCGAGCCAAGGTGGCTAGATCCCGTGCTGTGGTTTTGTGGCCTTCTGCAGGCAAGCCTGTAGAATTGCGAAAGTGTGTTTGAGTCATGCCTAAGCGCTCAGCATGCAGGTTCATTAAATCTGCAAAAGCCTCTTCACTACCTGCCACATGCTCTGCAACGGCTACACTAGCGTCGTTACCCGATTGAATGATAATGCCGCGCATTAAGTCTTCTAACTTAACAAAGGTACCCTCTTGGATGAACATCCGCGAACCCTTTGTACGCCATGCTTTTTCACTAATTCGCACCTGATCATCCAGCGAAACATTGCCCGAAGCGACCTCATAATCCAACATATACGCAGTCATTAACTTGGTCAAGCTTGCTGGGGCCAGCACGTCGTCGGCGTTCATTTCAACGATCACCTCACCAGTGATCGCATCAATTAATATATATGCATTAGCTGCCAGCTGGGGCGGCTGGGGCACAAGGGCTTGAGCAGCATGGGCCGAAGTAGCCAAGCCAATGGGCAGCAGCATGGACGCGGCTGCAACCAGCGCCACAGTTTTAAAGCTATGTTTTATTGTTTGCCTAACGCTGCAAAATAATAACTTAGCCGAAGCCACAATATTTACCATACTCAAACACCTTAGTTTATTGGTCTAATGAAAACTAGTCATTTTCATTAGCAATTTTCAACGGCTCAAAGTGTACCATGAGAGCCACTCTTGAAGCAGCAAATTACGGCTTTATCATAAGCCCTTGGCCACGACCTAACGTTGCCAATTGCTGCATCAGTAGAGTTGCACTGCCAGCATCTGTAATAGGCCCGATGAGGATGCGAAATAAATCTGGCCGATCACTAGCCTGCTCGACAAAAACATTAGCTCGCTTAAGCTCCTGTACTAGCGTATTTCGCAACAACAAAGCGCTACCAATGTTTGACACTGCCGCTACCTGAACGTAATAACCAGGCACACGTTTGTATTGTTGGCGAATTTCATTCTGGGATGAAGACTGCACCTGAGCCACTGGCTTAACACTAACTGTAGCTGTTTTAGCCACGGATTTAACAGCCACAATCGCCTTGCTTTTTGACGCAGAAAAATGATTACTATTACGCTGCTTACGAATGCTTTGTTCTAGAGCAGGGCTCCACTGACTCGCATCAATGGCCTCAACTAACACTTCTGCAACACCGGTTTTGCGATAATCTAATTTACTCGCGGCAGCATAAGACAAATCAATCACGCGATCACCATGAAACGGCCCCCGATCGTTCACTCTCACAATGACCATCTTATTATTAGCCAGGTTAGTAATTCGAGCGAAGGTAGGCAGAGGCAAAGACTTATGGGCTGCACTCATTGCGTACATGTCATAGGTTTCCCCGTTAGAGGTTAAATGGCCATGAAACTTTTGCCCATACCAAGACGCTAAGCCCCGCTCTTGGTAGCCAACACTGGACGCCATTACCGAGTAGGATTTACCCCACACTTGATATTGACTCTTATTACCACCTCGGCTGTGGGGCTCTACTTTTGGCATGGCATCTGGGGCCTTAC